>Ga0180432_10000069_pt1 | contig 151432 bp, 273 predicted proteins | sample SS_ome_10_FD_132414 | JGI IMG/M metagenome (GOLD analysis project Ga0180432, IMG submission 132414) | Hypersaline lake sediment archaeal communities from the Salton Sea, California, USA - SS_1_MS_2 metaG | ecosystem: Environmental > Aquatic > Non-marine Saline and Alkaline > Hypersaline >... | reverse complement strand
TTCAGCGTGATAGCCTGTCAATACCATTCATCCCCGAAAGAGTTAACTGTGACACGGCCACCACCACGTTGGCGCTCCTCGTGACCGTGCCCCCGGTTACTTAACGCCCTACCCTGCCACAACCGGGTGCATCAGGGATTCAGGCTGACTACTCCATTGGACTTCTCCACCTAGTTGACTTGCCTTTGCCAGAGGCTTATTGGAGCGGCTTTGTTACGCTGTTACTGGGTGTCGGACAACACACTCAACACCGGCTTTGTCGCAGATGCCTTTGAGTAGTTCGAGCCAGTTTGGTTGTTTGTTGAAGATATCCCCGTCGATTCCGAAGATTACTTCTTTCCCATCGTTGTACTCTTCCGAACTTGATCGGATTGCGTAATTACGATCCACAATCCACATGTGTGGTGTTCGGCTTGACTTCGTTGCCAGTTTACCGGGTGTCCTCAGATAGCACATATGATCGTCACCGAACAAATGTGCATCACTAGAAACCTTGACACGAGCCAGATTGAGCCCAATGCCCATTAGTCGTTGACGAATCAGATGCAGCAGGTGAATTTCAGCTCCCCAACCATGAACATGGCGGGTGTATCCACTTGCCGTAGCTTTTTGGTCGGTGTCCTCTTTCTGGACAACGAGTGTTCCTGAGTCTTTGAACAGATTGAACTTGATTTTCATTGTTTCTCCCCATGAGCGTTGTTGATGAATTGTCAACGGGTGTCATCGAGGGATGAGCCAGACCACTACCCCGCATTGTGAGGACACAAGATAATCAGTCAGGTGCCACAATTTGAGACGATCTTCGTGCTGTTGATCCACCACAACCGAAACTGCATTAGTTTCGGTTGTGGGAGTAGTGGCTTTGATGCCGGTCTTTTCAGACCATTGTTTGAGTTTCATCACTTTCCCCGAAGTTTGTCGGCTTGTCGAACTAAACCCATGACGGGTGTCATCGGCCAGTTAACTCCCTGTTCCATCAGCCAGAATCGGGCTTCAGGTTCATCATTGAGGAATCGTTCAAATGCCCAGATTGGCATACGATCATCGGTCGGCGTTGACCGCATGACAGCATAAATCAGAACTTTGAAGTTGTCTTTTGCTACCTGTTCATCGGGTGTCTCGGCTGACTCACCGACAACTGGCCAATAACAACCGTAACCTGCAAGAAAGCCACGTGCGTTATCATCATCATTGAGCCAGTTGGTGAAGTTGACAATCGGCAGGACTGGAGGATCAAATCCACAATCCATGACCAAGTGATTTCCCAACTCCATCAAGATCTTTTTCAGGTTCATTTTTCTCTCCCCAAATCAGTGCATTGTTCGTTGTGACCTGTCTGACACTTGTTTCTTGGGTGTCAACAGGTTTGACGTGGGCATAGCCCGGTGGGCTGTGCAGCACTTGCCCAATGAGTTTGGGATAGTTCACCCGGTTAAACTCATTGTTGACTACCAGAAATGTCATGATGACTCCTTGGGTGTCAGCAATGGGAGGAGTGCAGCGTATTCTTCGCTATTCTCATAGAAATACTCGGTTGTCTTGAGAGTTCCTTCCCAGACAACCACCTGATTGTACTCAGTCAGACCGACAGCGTAGATTCTGCCGTCATCACCGTCCACCAGAATCATATTCTGATGGTAGGTAGTAAACTTTGGTTTGCCGGTTGTAGTGCGACCGACACGAGAGCCACGTTTGTTGGTTTCGACGAAGAATTTCGCCGTAACACGTTTGCGACCATGAGGCCAATCTTCGATTGTTGCCTCAGTACGTGGATTACTGAACTTCATTGTTCTCTCCCCAGAGAAGTTGTTTTGATGTTTTGTTAGTGGGTGTCTAAGGTTTGGCGATACCACGTTCCCGTAGGACAGTATCAGCATCAACACCACGTTTGGCGAGTTCTTCCCGTGCCTCATAGTACAGGCTCAGGTCTTTCCCGTTAGCACCGAGATCAGCAGTAGCCTCTTTTTCGAGGACGTTCTCAACCTGCCATGTTTTCAGCGATGAACAGTAACTCATTGTTTTCTCCCCAGAGTTTTTTCCCATTTGATGGGTGTCATAACCAGCCGAAACATTCGGCCATTTTCTTTTTCGACAAACAGGACAAAGTTTCCTTTGTCGTCTGTTTCTGATCCTTTTATGATCCCGATATTATCCAGCCACGTTGACATGGATTCTTCAGGAATAATCGAATCAATTTCAGCCTGAATCAGGTCGGAAAATGCTTTTGTGACTTTCCGACGCTGATTGGCTTCTTTCCGGGTGTCAGACTTCGACATGATAAAACGCTCTGTCGATTTCTTTCACGGTGTAGGCGTTGTGCAATTCATTTGCCAACTGTTCCACCAAATCTCGGGCATTACGGTGCAGAACTCCACTGGAGTTTGCCCAACTAGACCCATTGTCGTTTGACCATTTGCGACCGAGCAGTCGGGCGACGTGTCCGCTGATGTTGGTCAGGGTGTTTCCATCCATGACCATGACAGCGAAATATTTCTTTTCCGGGTGTCGTCGTCCGTAGTCAATTCGCATTGTGTAGATCGTGGTTCCCAGATCACACAGTCGTTCCAGACGTTTCCGAGCGTTTGCGATTCGTTCAGCGTTATCCATCGTTCTCAATGTCCCTCACTTTGTTGGTAGTGACTTCCCCGCCAGTCATTCCATTCAGGGTGTCAACAAACAGGTCGAGCCATTTGTAACTAACGGCTTCTTCGCCAGTCAGTTCAAAGTTGTAGCAGACAATACAACCATTGCTGTTTGGAGGAGGAGCAGGAACAGAATCGGCGAATCCTTTCCACTCAATTTTTAGTCCACTCATTGGCCCTGCCATGAACGCAAGCATTGGCTGGAGTGTTTCATTTTCGTGCAGGTTGTAGGGTGCTTTGCCTTTGATTTCGACACGTTTGACGTTTGACATTGATCTCTCCCAAGGTGTCAAAAATGAGACGGCGACAGCCTACCCCGTGGGCACCGTTACTGGCTACTGGACTGCCCCGTCTCGTGCAGTACGTTACAGGGTGTCCAATAACACCAACCCGGATAAAGGCCAAATAAGCCTTCGCTCAACTATAGTGCCATCCTTTAACCGGGTCGGCTAAATGTCACGCAGTAGCGAGGGAGTAGATTTCCCCGCCGTACCTGATTTCCAGAACATTACTCAACAGATAGTCACGACAATAAATTGCCTTTTCTGTTTTCTGTCGAGACGATTCTTTTTTCTTGGCGACGAACGGCAGAACTTCTGCCTTATCGACTGGTTCCCCGTCGATTTCGTATCGCCACTCCAATGACCGTTCTACCTTGAGTTCAAGATAGATCAGTTTGTCACCACCTTTGTTGGTATGACGTACAAAGGGTGTCCCCTTTACACGATGCCCCCACGCTCGTGGGAGTGGCTCGAAGTGCTCAATGTGACCGTCTGGCGTCAACGGCTGTTCTTCCCTCATTCGCTGGTTGTTGACGCTGTTGGCGTAAATCCAGTTGAGGAAACCATTGACTTCCGACCGTTTCTTGAGCCGACCGTCTTTGTGTGCCTGCCAGAACGGATTAGGAACGCCGTCCATTTTTGCACGCAGGTTATGCTCTTTTGTCAGAGCAACGATTGTTGCCGGGAAGGCAGAAGAATTTCGTGCCAGCAAATCCCGGACAAGTTCAAAACGAGTAATCGTTTTCATTGTTCTCTCCCCAGAGAAGTTTTGTTGATGTTACACCCCGTTACTGGGTGTCTACTTTTCAGGCCACTTGCCTGTCTCGAATGCCTCAGCACATTTCCGCACAAATTCTCGTTCATGCATGTACGTTGCTTCACGCACTGGTGTGCAATCAATTGTGCGAGATTCCATCGTCTTGAGATTGATGATTTTTCTCGTGCCCAGTCGCCAATTGCGACCGGAATCAGTAATGTTTACGTGGTCCATTGTTTCTCCCCGTTGTTTGAAAGCTCTCAACCGTCCTGCCCTGTTAGACGGGTGTCCAACAGGGCAGGCGGCGGGGAGAGTTTCGTTATGCCACCATTTCCAGAGCGAGCTGGAATGCTCGTTCCTTAAAGGCAGCCCCGTCATTCTCGATAACCGACTTGTATCGGTTCTCGTTCGTTGCTCGTTTGTCACCACGAACAGTCCGACGTTTGCCATGGTCAATAGCCTCAGTCACACTGTTAAACAGTGCCCACCAAGTGCCCTTGACTCCCTTCATCTGCTGTCCGGGCTGTTTGAACATATAGCGAAGTTCGCCAACCTTTCGGTCGTGAGCATTCTTTGCTCGGTTGTATCCTCGTTCCGTTGAGTACGTTTCCTCAACAGGTGTCGGATACAGTTCTTCCATGTAATCCGCTGCACGTTCTTTGTCGTATCCCACCAACAGTTTCTGTGCGTTTTCACGAAACAGGGTGAACTGTCGATCAAACTGACTGATGGCGTCTTTCGCCGCATCCAGCTTGAGTTTCATGTCACCAGAGTGCCGAATGGCAATCTGATTCGTGTTGCCTTCCAGTGCTGCACGAACCGTGTTAGCACAAACGGCACGAACGCTTGTAGGTGTCAGAATTGTTGATCCGCCACCATGCTGAAGTTTCGCCATGACATAGCGAAAACTCACATCGCCGGGAACAACTTCGTCATAGGACGGCATACGAGCGAGCAGAACAACGCTCTTTCCGCCATTCAGGACGAAGACTGATTCGTATCGAATCACGCCGTCCATGTGCAGGGAATCGAGAAACTCGAATCCTTCACGGTTCTGGAGTGGTTCGTACTTGTCACCCACTACGTGGAGGAGTTTGCCGGTGTCTGTTCTGACCAGACGATACCAACCGTCATCGGCGTTGCCGTCAGTGTCACAGACAGGACGTTTTTCCACCTTGAAGAAAATTGAAGGAAGAATTTCCTCAATTTCCTGTGAACAGGGTGCCAGACCTTCACCCGGTCGCCAGACTTCACCAAGGCCATGCCATGCGGGTGAATTCGCATAGAGTGCTTCGTGAGCCAATCGACCATCGGACAGTCTTACTGCTTCAATCTCATGTGACATAGTCACTCTCCCAAAAAGAAAACTTTTGTTTTGGCGATTGTTCGCCACTGTCCCATCATAGGGTGTCCACTTTTACTCCCAGCGATCAGGAAGTAAGAGTCCAAGGCCGATGGGTAGCCTCGATTCCTTGATTGTCACGAATTTCACGATGATCCTCATCCAGCATATTCGTGATAGTATTGCAGTCTCCTCGTGTCAGGTGACCATCCAGCGTCCCTTGAACAATGAATGTCGCTGTGACTGCCGGATGTCGGCGGGACAGATTCTGAATCACAGCAACATAGTTTTTGTTGTGCCAATCAGCGATCAAATTACTCACTGATCGGTCGATGACTTCGTTGTACTCAGGTGTCACACTTACTCTCCTGATATTTGGCCCACAGCAGCGGGCATTCGGTTGCCAGCCGTTCCAACACGTCACTCAGTGTTCCCGTCTGAGAACTAGCGTGAGTTGCAACAGCGTTGTATTCGTCTTGCCATTGTTCGGGTGTCGCACCCCATCCAATGCAAAGACCATCTTCCCGCATTCCGTACTGTCGATCCTCAGCATCCTGACGAATGTTCTCAATGTCTGATTCCACAGCGGCAATGAACTCCAGACTGTCAACAGTTACACCGTGTCGAGCAGCCACTTCTTTGGCAATGCCTTCCAGCTTCTGTCGTTTCTCAGCCTGTTGCCTTGCTTCGTGGGTTTCCGGGGTGTCCACTCGTTGAACGATGGCAACACCACAGTTGTACTCAAACAGAGTTTGAAACAGCTCCAAACCATTTTCATTTGGAATGCGGGTATCGATCAGAAGATACTTCAGGCAATCCTCATCAAGATTGAAGACAAATTCCTTTGCCATGGCGGCAACGTCACAAGTCTTGTAATACCGACGATCACCGTACAAATCAGGATCGTCGTTAATCATGGTGACCACGATAGTGGGAATGCCCACACGCTCAATAATCGTGGAAACATATTTTTCCATTCGCTGCTTGCGAAAGGCACAAAGTGCGGCCTGTCCATAACCTTCGCCGATGAATTCAAGCATGTCGTTCATTTTGTCTCTCCCGAAACAACTTTTGTATTTGTCACTGTCTGCTTGATGGGTGTCAGCTAACTCCCTGACCGTTGGGAGTGTTGTCACATCCTTATCCTACGGAGTAAGGAGTTAGCTGTAAAGCAGGTTCAGGAAAAATTCAGCAAAATTTCTGTCAGGTTTCTGCGATTTTGCTCTTGAACTCATCAATTCCATAGCAAAGCATTGATCTGTTATCACGATCTACCTTGCGGTATTTCTCCAGAGCATCTTCGGAGATTTCTTCCCATCCATTGGCCATGCACAGGTAGTATTTGCCCTCAACATGAGCAACGTCACCCATACTGACAGAGCAAAACGGCTTTGACTGAAACATGTTCTGCCCGTAGTGGAAAATGCGTTCCAGCAGGGCAAACACGTCTTTCTTGCCGTCCGTAGTACAGGCGTAGACTTCACTTTCCGGGATATCAACCGGACGAATCTTTTCCACATCCTCAAAAGCCAGCATGTGGACCTTGAATGTAAGGTTAGCCATCTTCACTCTCCCAAGTGTTCTTTGGTGATTGTTGTTGTCACTCTCTTGCCTATTGTCAGGGTGTCGCCAACCTTGAATACTGATGTGGCGTCCTCTAACAACTGATCGGCAGACAATGGAGTTCCATTCACTTTGACAGCTTTATGAGAAACTGCTCGACGACTTTCGGCCATCGAGCAGAACTCAAATTGCATCAAAAATTGGTTAACTTTCATCAGACTCATTCTGACATAATTCAGAACAGTAACACTCTCGATGCCAGTCTTCGTCGGTGTCCTCAAATGCCTCATGACAATTCAGACAGATTTCAACTGATGGTGTGAAGTGATGTTGTTCGGCACAATACTCTGAGCAACAATCATACTCGCCGGTATCAGCGTTGCCGTATTTGTTCTTGCCGAGAAAATCTCCACACTGAGCACACTTGGGTAAGTTCTCGTCGAACTCCTTAGCCCCAGCGATAAGAGTGTTGTAGGTGTCCTCATTGGCTGGTTCACAGTCCAATGGCATACTTGTGCCATGTGTAAACCCACAACCAATGTGGATTTCCTCGTCAGAATCAGCCTGCCATGCCTTGGCAATGGAAATTGCTGTTTCAACTGCTTCGGTCATGTTGGTGAATGTCTCAAATTCACCAACATATTTTTTGACCAGAGCATCAGGGCCGGTGTAATCAATGCCACCCTGAGTGATTTCGACAGTCGGGTGTTCTTCACCCCAGCGTTTCTGTCGTGTAACGGTAAACTCATTGACTGCGATAGTCATCATAACACTCTCCCAAGTGAACAGGTTGTTTGAACAACTCGTTACCGGGTGTCGTGTTCCTTACGAACCTTCCGGTAGCATTCAATAAATTCAGCGTCAAATGAAGAACGCCATCCACAGCGGCAACGAAACTGATTCCCATCCCACTCTGTTCGTGGATGACCTTTACGACAACCATCACTCCCACAGTAAGGGGAGTATCCCGGTCGTGTCAGAAGATTCTTACGAACAATGCTCATATCAGTTCATCAATCTTCTTAACTTCGATTCGGGTGTCATCTTCAGCCCAGCACAATCCACTGTGAAGGACAGCACACAAATCGCCGTCATCATTCCGGCGACATTCATGCACACGCCCAGACACTGGGAACTTCACGATGTAACGCTGTTCATCGCCAAACTTGTTGATTTCGTTTTTCTGGCAGAAGTCAACCAGAGTCTGGCCTTCCTCCAACATGCCGAGATAATTTGCCCTTACACCTTCAGTGTTCTTGATGGCAGTCGGCACGGCCTGTTCAGGTGCGTCACAATCGACTTTCGCAACCCAGCGATTCGCTGAATTGACGTATATTGCTACGACGTAGGTGTTCATCTCTCTCCCAAACCTTTCATGGTGTCATCTTCACCAAGATAGCGAACATCACCAATATCAGCGGTGTCAGCTTCGTAGTCTCTGACTAATTCAAAAGCAGCAGTAACTACACGATGTTGGTCGTAAGCTTCTGAGAAGTTAGATGGCATACAGGATGACATTCCAACAGTCCACCCGTCACCATAATTGGCCAAAAGAACAACATCATAAGGAGTGTTTTTATTGTCTGTGTAACCACGAACTTCAACACCAGTTGTGCCTGCTTTTTTCAGTTCGACTTTCATCGTCGGTTCTTCTTCCTGTTTTGTCGTGCCCGTTTCTTGGCTGCACGATTTTTTCGTTTGATTGATCGTTCTTCAGGTGAAGTGAAGTAACCTCTTCGTGATGGTTGATCAGGTGTCATCGACCCCAAAGCAATCATCCCCATTGTCAACATCGCCATGTCCCGTTGATTCATCTGTTTTCCTTTCTCCAATTTCACAACCAACCAGCAATGCCGACAGCATATTGCCCGAAGATTCTTGAACACGTTTGAGTTCATCTCGGACAGCAGCACCACAAGCATCACTTACTATCTTTGCTGACTGAACGATTATTTCTGCATGCTTTTCACAGCGAGCAGCCAGTCGATCCAGTCCCAAATGTCTGGCTGATTCAGCGGTGTCACGAAGTGAATAAGCAATGTCATTGAATTGCTCGTGCATTTCGTAAACGACGTTAATCATTTCTTTCATCAGACATTTCCTGTTTTAAGCCAACCACCCATGCAGAATTGCAGAGGGGTGGCGGCGGGGAGAGTTTCAAACCGTGCCAGCAATTGCTGACACGGTGGGGAGAGTACCATCGTGTACCACGAATTCCTCAATGTTCTTGTCTTCAATTCGGTGATAGGTGTCACTCACTGGGATAGTGACATAAACTCTGCCACCAGCTTCAACTGTGATATTATCCTCAGTGATCTGCACCACCTTTGCCTTGAGTCTGTCGGCTCTTTTCTTCGCCACTCCCAGACGGCGATAAGTTTTTACGCAGGTGTTTGTACTTCCCCAATTAGCGAAACTTCGCCAACGGTTATCACGACACATACGCATGCCGTCTTTGATTAGAAAAATCATTTCCAGCTCCCTGCATCAAGTTTCAATTCTTTCCGAATTAGCTTCAACGCAGTCTCAATGTGGGTGTCATGCAACGTCACTCCATTGTCGTCGTATGACTGGAAATTTTCGTCGTGAGGAACCAAACGAACCCACGTTCCATTCGCAAAACATGGATGATTGTCGTTGTACTGCAACTGATTTGTCAGTTTGTGGTACAATGCCCACATGAGTTGACAGCCATTTCGATCCTCAGCGAAGTCACGACAATTCTGCGGCCCCAGATGATCCGCAATAGTACGAATCCCGTTTTTCAACTGTTCGTACCGGACTTGTGACATTTTCATTACTCTCTCCCCAAGTTTCTGTGATCACCACCACACAGGTAACAACCGTCAAGTCTGTCACACTCTTCAGGTGTCCACGGTGAGTCACACTGAATCACCTCAGTCTCTACTGCCTTGATCGCCACAATCTGTGCGGCCTCATAAGCATCAGACAAAGGATTCGGACCCATGTTATCTCGATGGCAATAATACCAGATATCGAGATAGTCAGCCTTCGGCATGACAACACGGACAATACACGACGGAGCCGGATCAGGATATTCTCCTGTGTCGGAGTAATCATTGGGACAGGTGTCACCCCAATCCGGCTCCGTGTCCACACGACAGTCTACGGCATTTCTTGCACAATCCAAAACCGCACCGTCGCCGTAGTAGCTGATATATCGTTCGACGTTCATCACTCTCTCCCCTAAAGTTGTGTTGATGAACAAATATCAGGTGTCAAACAGCAGCCATCTTCATGTAAAGAACAACCTGCTGAGCACTCATTTTGTAAACCTTGCCGTTCGACACGCTCTTCACCAGAATCGGATACTTTTTGGCACGAGTATTCGCACCAATGATCTCGAACGTGTCATTGCCGTTGCTGATCTCTTTTCCAAGATCATCAGGGGACAGACCCCACAGAACAGCATTTCGCTTGAAAGTTTCGCCGTCCTTCGTGTTCACTGAACCATCAGAGTTTTCAGTTCCAACTTCCAGCTTGAACGTGGCTGTTGTGTGATTGAATGAAGCACGACCAACATCAATTTTCACACCATCAAAGTCCAGATGTTCATCCAGAGCTGACTGGATGGCGTCACGAAGTTCACGTACTTTTGCCCTGTCAAACATTTGATTCTCCCTGTTGAAAAGAATTGTCTTACACCCAACTGTCAGGGTGTCAAACTTGAACAAGCAACCAGTAATGTGGCGTTGAATGATTGCAGTTAACAGTAGTCTTTTTAGGACGGTATGTCAGCCAACCGCCCACAGACCAGCCCAGATAAAAACCCATCAGACATTTGCTGCGACCTTCAGCCAATAGCTTTCGGTCGTAGATTTCAGTGTCTTCAGGCAATTGTTCGCCTGCGGTTATCTCTCGATAACCATCAGGGCAAGGCCACTGTTTCCGAACTTGACTCTTCGCCATTTGACTCTCCCAAATCAGGTGTCAACAAAAAACACTTTGGCGGTCAAAGTGAGATCCTCCAACAGTTCAGTACAAACACCATTCCTGCCGATGTTTTTGTCGTCCCACTGAACCCACACAAATCCATCAAGATCCTTTGCCCCATCTTCTGGTGGGTCAATAACACGACCACCACAGGGACGAGATTTGCTTTGATTTAGAACTACTGTGCCGGGTCCAATTTTCATCAGTCTAACCCCAATGCTTCACGTCCAACAAACTTGCCTTCGGTGAAACCAAGTGAATACAGAATGTCCGATGCCAGAGTGTTGCCGACTTCATAGTCACACTCTTCATCACCTTCGATCCATTCGGTGTCCTCACACAACCGTCTGAGGAATACTGGAAAACTCTCCGGGCTGATATCACAGTCAAGAGTGGTCGCCAGCACCAGCTTGTCGCCAGTCTTCCAGTATTTGGTGTCAGATGTCGCAGTGATAGACCGCTCACCGTTGCTGAATGAATCCCCACGGGCAGGAACATAGCAAGCCTGCAATCGACTATCGATGCCGATGTTCACCATCTTAGTGGCTACTCGGGCTTCATCCTCACAGGTGATGCTCATGGTGAAATTCTCACCAGCACATGCCCTGATGATATCATCGTACTGGTACGTGTAACCGTTGCAGAAAAGCTGTCGTGTGTCGTCCATCGTTTCTCTCCCAGATAAGGTTGTTGATGACAATTTACTGGGTGTCAAATAAAAAAGGCACCCGGTGACTAACATCATCACCGGGTGCCTCAACAGGGGACGACAGGGCGTCAAGCTGCCTTTCGCTTACTAGGCTTCTTCTGTTCCAGTCGGCGGAAAGCATTGTCCATCTGTTTGTCAGACTTGTTACCTGCCTGCCACTCAAGCAGGACATTCATCACATCATGAAAGTCCTCGAACTTTTCGTCTTCCAGACGTGAGTTCAGGTAAGTCTTCAGTTCCCGAATCGAGCGGGTAATGCTCTTAGCAGGCTTCTGGTCCGAAGGTGCCGGAGCTTCACCGAAAATCGCATCAGCTTCCGAATCATCATCGTCCACGTCGGCGAGATGATGATCTCGCAACTGTGATCGAACATCCGAACCACTCACCTTGCCGTTGTCCTTCTGACACTTGGCGATGATTGCTGCTCGTTCCTCGGTGTCCACATCCAGCAGATCAACAGCAACCTGCGTCGGAAGCTGACCAAGGTGAACCATTCGCTGCTCCTCATCACTCAGAGACAGCAGCTTGCGGAGCTTGCCAACCTGAGTCACAGAACAACCATAAAACTTGGCGATGTCCGTGTCACTGTCACCGTGCTCACGCATCCGGTTCTGGTTGTGAGCATCGTCGATGTCCGAACAAGCATTTCGCTCGTTGTTCTCGGCGATATTGCGGTACAAAGCTTCCTTATCGTTGCAATCGGCAACGATCACCTTGAGCGTGAACTCGGGATCATGGTACTGAACCCCTTCGTGCTCAAATCCACTGCGGATCAGACGGGCAGCAGCAGTTCGGGTGAATCCCAGAACCAACTGAAGTTTTTTGTCCTGAACTCGGCGAGCCATGACCGGCTGCAACTGAGTCTTTTCCAACATGGAAATTGCACGACTGATGATATCAGCCTCTGTCGGTGCAAATTTCCGACCTCGAAGATCGTCCTTGACGATGATTTCGTTGGGATCAACGAAAAAGTAATCCCGACGCTTCACGTCACCTGCGTTCAATGCCGTAGCCATTCTGTAGTCCTCTGCAAAACTAGGAAAAAAGTTGTCATTCACACTGTCTTGTCGGGTGTCACTGATCGCTCATTGTGCCACTCAACATCCACTACACCCTGTGCATCACTACGAGTTAAACCCTTTTCTTCATAGGCTCGAACTCGCTTCTCGTATTCTGCCCATTCCTCTGGGGTCTTAGGATGAATCATCAATAAAACCCTTGTTCGGTGATGCAGGAGAGACTTGAACTCCCATTTCAGCAAACCTTCAACATACTTTTCCCGTGTCTCTCGGGCCTTTCTGCCAAAGGAGACATATTTGCTGAACTCTACCTGACTGCACCATGTGTTTCAAAATGAGGGACAAGCAACACACTCATCCCCCGTGGGACTTCCTCTCTGTCTTTTCTTACTGGGTGTCCACTTTGGGAACCAATGGCAATCTGTCGCCTTCACCAAACATATATTCCTCTGGATCATCCTTGAAACGAACTACGCACTCGTAATATGACTTCGAGTGGTCCTCAAAGACAGATTCAACTGTCTTCTCATGACAAATCGTGTCAGTTTCATATATCACGGTGTCACCTTTATTCAAATCACAAGGCTCAACCGTAAATGTCTCTGGAATATCCGTTTCCCGACTAACAGCTCCCATGATGGCACCCATCACAGTCAATGGTTCTTCTGCCCATTCAGAAGCTTCCCACATAACCATCTCAAAACCGTTTGAGTCCACCAACCGAACATATTCACATTCAGCCGGATAAGCAGGACAAACCAGTCGGAGACCATTAGGAAGCAAAACACTGCATTCCTTCTCTCGATCAATCGGTCCATACTGCGGGTTAAATGGCCCCATCAATCTCGCTCCTTTTCAAAAAAACAGGATCACTCAGCTTCCGATTCACCGATGAATCAATCTCGCTCCCCAAAAGGAAATAATGCAGATCGTGCCTCATTAAATGCCTTCTCTGCCTCTTTGAACTTCTTACGGGCTTTTATCACGGTGTCCACACTGTGATTCGTTCGGTACTCCGGTGGAGAGTAAATCCGACTCACAAACCCACTCTGAATATCAGCAACATAAACGGTTTTCTCTGAGTAAATAGCCTCGCCACACTCCCTGCCTTCTTCAGTGTATGTCTCACAACACTTGACCAGATAAGAAACACTGTATTCCAACCCATTCCGCACAATCATTTGCAGAATAGGATCTGAAGGAAACTGTGATTCAATTTCCTTCAATTTGTCCTCAATCTTCTTGAACAAACCACCAGACTGTTTCCTGATGCTCTCACCAACATACTCACTGAAAAATTCAGCCAGTACAGGAAAAATCTCATTCGCTATCCGACTGGCTGTATTCTCGCCACGTACTCGAATTTCGAGCTTAGTTTGATTTCCCATGTCTCTCCCCTAGTAGTTGAATGGAATGTCGCCTTTGGGCCAAAAGGCTGCAATGACAAATGGTATTGTCAATGCAGCAACCAAAAGCAGTGTTGTCAGAGTGTTCATGGGTGTCCTAATCTACAATCGGGGCATTCAACCCACCTTGGGTCAAATAACGACGAACATCAGTCAGGTAATAAATTGGCTCGTTGTTTGAAGTGAGACCAATAGTCTGACCATCCATCCACTGAGAAAAATTCCCCCAATCACAGTTCAGACGTTGAAACTCCTGACGGAGCAATGTCTCCGTATAGCCCAAATCATGATCGGGATCAGCAAGTTGTTGGAAAAGCATGATCGGGATCAGCAAGTTGTTGGAAAAGCATGAGGTGTCCTACAGGTAATAATGCCAAGGCTTGCCGTCCATCTCCAGCACATCGTCTTCATCACCCAATAACTCAGCTATCTGAGTCAGTGATTTACGAGCACTGCCGTACAGCTTATCTGCCTCTGTGTCATCCAAAGATGATTCTCTGGATCGCTGAATGTCCGAAACATAAGACCAAAACAACTCTCTGAGCCGTGTTTCGGACATTTGTGTTAAATCAAGCATGATGGCCCTGCTGGCAAGTCCTGCTTCCAATAAGCCTGACCAACACCGATGTAATGATAAGTCGTGTAAACGTGTGATCCGTTGTGCCGTTGCACTTTAGTCAGATCAGAATTCCGACAACCTCCGAGCTGACAATAAGCTCGGTAAGATATCTGATTGTCATGTGTTGCTGGTATCATGGGTGTCCTTTGCGAAATTCTTGCCTTGCCCAAGAGGACCGGCCTTTAATTCCACATCCTCATCCCCAACATGATCCTGCAACAATTTCATCTCACGTTTCAGCAAAATGTGATCGTCGCCAGAACCACAAGCCATCACCCCTGTACGCAACACTGTTGCAATGTTGCCTACAGCTTCAGTGCGACCATAGTAAGATGCACCACTGGTAATTGACTTAAATACGTTGGGCATTAGCCTTTTCCTTGTAGCCATGAGGGATAGTGCTGTTGCGTCATTTGTGCCTTGTGCTTTTGAGAGGTTGGAGTGATGCCGCTAAGCATTTCGCATACTTCAAAGAAGCTTACGCTTTGAGTTGGCTGTTAGTTATCCCTCATTATTTCATTGGGTGTCCTCAAAAACAGAGATTATACTGAATCCGTTCTCCATCATCAGCCTCTTTTCCACCAAGCGGAGTTCGCTCATGACCCTAGTCTTGACCTCTACGGTCTGAAGGCATGTGACGGCTATTCGCTTCATTGGTGGGAATCAGCAAGGTCGCAAAACGTAAACACGACTTGGCTTCGTCGGGGATACTTAGCCCCAATTATGTCGCCACCACGTTGCCACGTGACTTTGACGAGACTTATATTGCCCTACTTGCTTCCCTCTGTTGTTTCAAGAAAAGGATGATCTTGTCTTGTGAACTTCGTTTCCCGACAAGACCACCCTTTTCGTGTTATCCTTCAGTGGTGTCCACAAAGATTGTATGGTCGTAATCCCCCGCAGGATCTCCGCTTTGTACAATCTCCTGATCCAGATCATCCACGACTACAGTGGGATCGCCCTCTGTTGTTGACAACGTAATCCACAATCGATCATCTACAGTCTTAGTGGTTCGGTCATAGACCGTTGTTGATTCACAGCGGGGTTCCCCACCTTTCCTCGTCACAATCCTGATCCTGTCGAGATCAGCGGCGAGAACTTCTCGTGCTGTTGCTGCCATTAGGCGTCCTCAGTATTGATAGAGGCGTGGGTCCAACCACAGGAAAATCAACAGAGCCACCTGAAAAAACGCCACACACGATGTTATCAACATCGCACGCTTATATTTTCGTTTCATCACCAACAAAGAGTACATCACCACAAGTGTGCCGAACAACTTTGTTGATACGAATAAGTCAGGTGTCCCATGTCCCGCTTCAAGCAGGACCAAACCTACTGGATTCCATTCATTGTCCATGATGCTTTCCTGATATTCAATTACCAGATAAGCGTCATAGAATGAGATCGATACAATGGTCAGAAGTAACAGGGCAAATGCGTTCTGGTGTGCTATCCGTGCCACGGGTCTTTCCTTCGTTAATTGACCTTTCTTGTATTCGCCTGTTAGTGAAATGCTGATCGAACTCATGACCAATCCCTTGACATTAGATTTTCCTATGATGTGGGTTTTTTGCCCTATGAGACCATTTTCTTAGGGTTCGCAAGGGGTTTTCTGCCCAATGAGAACGAACATGAACACTGACTAGGCCAAACTTTTTCAGATTTCCAGCAGAGTTCCTGTGAAAATGGGTAAGGTTTTGCCCTTATTCACTCTTGCTTATGTCCTCATATTGGGTGTCCTTTTGTGACTTTGGCCCTGATTCGCTGTCTAAGGCTTCTATTTTCGATTGTAAGAGCCTCAATTAGCAGAGAGGGGGTGTTGTTCTCAGATTCGCAGCGATGGCTTGTGTGAGATTTACGGAATTACAACCAAAAGTGCCTTCTGGGAGAGGTTTTGTCTGCGGGTTATTTCCCTGCCAAAATGCCTCAAAGTTGATGTTTCCTGCTGCCTTAGTAACGGGTGTCGGATTGGAGACTTCGCAGATAAACATGATGGAGGGGTATTGTTCCATGAAGTGTTCTGCGTTGTCATAATCATCGAAGACGAACAGTTGTGATCGTTCGATAACAGGGTGTGTCCATTTGCCCGCTTTGTAGGTCACCATAAAGTCTGGCACGCCATGCAGCGAGGTTAATGCTGGGCTGACAACTTTGAAATACATGGGTGTCCCTATTAGGCGTTTGCCTGTGCCTGAATCATCTGTTGTTCGTATGTGTCGATTTGTTCCAGACTCAACCATTCCGGCTTCTCTTTGAGCCTGTTCCAAAGTTCTTTCATCTTGGCGATTTGATCTTTGATGTTTCCTGCCCAAAGATGTTTGATGTAAGGGCAGGTGTTCACAAAGTATTCACAATCCATCTGCAACCGAGACAGGAGCATGTAATCAAATTTGATTGCTTCGGCTTCTGCTGACATGGTATTTGGGTGTCTCCTATTAGTCGCTATTAGTCTGATTTATTGTCCAGACTATTATTGAGCGTTCCCGGTTGATAGGCTTGTGTGCCTGTGGGCACGTGCTTATGAATGATGGATTGAGCCAGTTCAGGCTGACAATCGATATCCACCACATCATAATTTGAGTGTCCGAGTTGTTTTGTGAGTGTATCCCATCCATGTGGGAAGGGATGTTCGATTCCTTTGTAGACAGTTGGGTCGAGTGCTCCGACGATATCACCATCATGGATGGCGACCATGACTGCTGAGTATTTCATGGTTGTCTCAGAACCTTTCGTTGATGATTTCGACCAGTTCTGCCCCGTACTTTTGTTTGAGGGCTTTTTTGATGTTGAGGTTGTATGGTCTTGCGACGGTGAGGCATTCGCCTTCGGGGGTTGATTTGAGGCGAAAAACGGTTTTTGTTTTGCACCATTTTTTGTACTGTTTTTCGGTTTCCTGTTTTTCTATCAGGGTGTCAATGAACAAGTCAATATCCATTGGCAGTCCTTCAGGGAAATGTTCTGAAGGAAGTGGCGGCTGAGATTCAGCGTGTTCAGTGATAGCTTTCTCAGCTTTATCATCTTTCCAATGATAATTGTTGCATCCACCAGTTCCGCTGTTTTCGACTGTTCCGACACGTTTACCATCGAGATAGATGGAAGCGGTGAAGGCGACTCCTCTTGATGTTTCGAGGAATTTGATGTTTTTGAGAACAATGTTCATGGGAGACCTTTTTCGAGTAGTTCATCCAGTGGAATACTCAGATCGCTGTGATGAGTGTATTCGATGACTGGAAATGTTGGAATAGTGTTCCCTTCAGGTGTCCCATTCCACGCATAATCTTTGAACATGGCGAATGGTCTACCATCCTCAATCCACATGAGGTAGGCAAAGGGCAGGTCACAGAACGGGTTATTATAATCCACATTGACTTTGGGTTCACCAAAGAAATCGGATGCTTTCAGGTTTTCGCTCATTGATTATCCTAACTGCTGTAATCGACAAACTTTCCTGTTCGTTCGACGTGAGAATCTGATGCTTCGGTTTTACCCTGCACGTAGAGTTTACCTTTACATTTTTGTCCATCATCGGAAGCGGACAAACTGAGGTTAAACCGTGCGATTTTTCCATCGGGTCGTCTGACTTCGACGCAGACAACCTGTTGGAAGTGCGTATTTAGTTCATGGGTGTCCAGAGTGAGGAAGATTCTGGGGTGCCATGTGGTATCGGGTTTGACTGTTCTTTGTGTATCGATTTGGAGACGGTGAGCTTCAGCACAGAATTTGGCAACTTCCTCTGCCATTTTGTCTCTGTTTTCGTTCCTTTCGTTGCCATTGAAGTAGGGGGCTTCGGAACAAGTGAGGATACGATCACCATCCCGATTGATACCATGACCGTCATAGTGGTATCGACCTTTGGGGAATGCTTTTGCGTTCTTTTGTTCTGTGGTGGTAGGGTACAGATCAAATGCAGTGTCAGACATGGTTCTCTCCGTTGGTTGAATAAGTCCGAAATCCCCCGTGGCAATCGACCGGGCACAGGGTATGAACCGGGCACAGGTTGATTGTCATACCCACGAGTTATGTTTCGGACTATGTTTTGATGTTTCGTTGTTTACAGGGTGTCAACAGTGGCGATGGAGACAGACCAGCACTTTTCGTTGTAATAATCACCCGGATTAGGTGAAAATTCGTTGTGAGTTTCAAATTCTTTTTTGATGGTTTCTTTTTCTTTGTCGCTGACTTCTTCTCCTCGAAAGTCGTTCAATTTATTCACAGTCATTTTCACACCTTTTTCGATAGCTTCATCGTGGGTGTCTGCTTGTGCAACAGCCCCGATTTCAGGTCCGAAAGTGGAATTTTGTGAATAAATGATCAGGAGCATACGTCAATTCCTTCGGGGACAAATTTTGCTTTGAGAGCATCGGAGACATTTCGACCGTAATACTGGGACTGAAAACCACGTCCGACAGCTTTTGAGGGTTCGAGATCTTCTCCGGTGATTTGTTTGTAAACGTCGGTGCAGAACTTAGCCCAATTAAAGTCAGTGTATTGTTTGGGCATGGTCAGGCCGACAGATTCCAGATCTTCAACTTCGATGAACATCTTTCCGTAGCTTGCCCATTCAAACTTCTTTGCGAGTCTGATGGCATTACGTGTCCGGGTGTCCATTGTGACCAGCGGGTGGTCTTCTCCCAGCAGGGAGGATGGGTCAGAGTGAACTTTTTTCAGTTCATCGTACATTTCGAGTGGTGACAGGTGTTCGGTGTTGGTGATTTTCCAACTTCCAGCGTATTCCCCAATGTTTGTGCAATCTCCGTCGTTAATATCCTGAGCAATCTGAGCGATTGTTTCAGGGGTGTATGCTCCGTCAGAGAACACGGTGATTTCGATGGTTGTTTTCTGGAGTGTCATATTGTCACCAATTGTTTGCATTATGCCCCGCCTGAACTGGGATATTCTTTGATTCTTTGGTCAATTGACCGTTGGAGATTTTCTTTTGTTGAAGCGTGTTGTGTCACGCCGAATCGTGTTCCTTCCCATCGACCTGTTTTGGGTCTGTAATCATTGTAGGTGAGTTTCCATCCTCTGTACTCACCCTGATCGAACAGAATTTCGATTGTTTCTTGATTGTTCATAGGGTGTCCAGTTCCTTTGGGATATTTGTGAACACATTTACGAGTTGAGCAACAACTGTGCTTCATAGTCTGATTGGAATTCTACAATCGGACGAGGGCGAACAATTGTCTTCTTTCTGATTTCGGTTCGCTCATGTGTTGTTCTTTTGTTTAGGCAGGTGTCATCATGTTTTTGAGTTTGACGTTGAAGTATTCACTGAGCATTTCGAGATCAGCAATTGCGTCAACGATATCACGTTGTTCAAGGTGTTTGAGAGCATCCTTTGCCCAGAACGAGATACCATCGGCATTGAGGATGGTTTCCCTTGAGATTGGTTTGCTAACGATATCGTTGTCAGATTCGGAGGACGGGTAGAGTCGTCCATTGACATCCCACGTGTCAGGGATTCCGTTTGGGTATTCTCCGCAGGCGACATGCTCAACAACTTTGTTGACAGTGACGAGTTCACCGCAGCGGGTACGATAGATTCCGGGTTCATCAATGATGGTTGGTTTTCCGATGTGGTTGACGTGTCTCATGTTTTGCTAAAGTCCTTTTCACCAAAGTGAATTTTTGAGAGTTTGTTTCTGTTTTCTGGTTTGAACGACCAGTTTTTCAGTAGTGGGTGTTCGGGATCGTATTCAGCGATATCGTCAGCCAGCACAAGAGACTGAGCCTGTTCGATAGCGTGACAAAATCGACTGGTAGCGAAACAATCCAATCGTCGGAACGTGGTAATAGCGTAATCACCGACTCCCCTGATTCTGTCTGTTTCATTTACCGGCAGGTGTCTCACATAGATTTTGAGTCCGGTTGTGATAGATCGGAGGACATTTGCCACTTTTTCAGCAGCTTTTGGAGAAGCAAACCGCCAATGAGTCTGTTCATCAAGATAATACTCATTTACAGTTGATTTATGCTTCTCATTTTCAAATACAGTTTGGTGCATGAGGATTATCCCATATTAGAGTAACGATTCGTTACAGAGCCTCTGAGGGTGTCTCAGAAGTCGATGCCATCGTCATAGTATCCATTGTTTTCATAGATGGGATCTGTTTCGTCCATATCGAGATCATCAATGTTGAGGGTGTATTCACCATTTTTGCTTTCGATCCAGTCGAGAATCTTTTCATGAATGGCGAGGATTTGTTTTTCGTAGGCTTCACCCCGTCGTTGATCGCTTGCGTTGATTTCTTTGTTTAGACAAAGATCGGTGCGATTTTTGATTCTTTTGAGGAAAGCGGCAGCGGGACCGGCAGTTTCGCAGCCATAGCCTTCCCACCAATAATCTCCATCGTTGTAGTAACGATAAACGAGACGATTGATCGCTCTTAGCACTTCCCCTTCGATAGTTTCACAGTTGCCCATGCAGGACACGAGAGTATCGAACAGTTTTTCATTTCGTGCTTCGTTTTTGTCGGAGACAAAGATGGTCATATTCTTTCCTTAGAGTTCATCAATGGTAAGAGTGACGGTTGGACGATTGATACGTCCATAGAGGCTATCATTTCTGGCACATTTAACTTCGGCGGTTTCGGGGTCAACGTAGAAGGTAAATTCTTTGACGTATGTTCCCGCTTCGAGTCTGGTCATATCGTGGGTGTCAGGAATTGCTTTGAGGACGTTGGTGAGCAGTTTTCGTCCTTTTTCAAAGTCATCACCGATGATATCTGTGTCGATATTCAGGCTGATTGCGGACATGGTTTGTTCCTTATGTGTATTTTGCGGGTGTTCCCTTGCATCCTGTATCGTGGTAAGTCACACAACCGTAGAAGTCACCTTTTTTACGGTGAGCGAGGAGGGCACCACATTTACATTGAGTGACCTTTGCTTTTTCTTCTCTCAGAGCGTTTGTGAGATTATTTTTCCATCCTTTAACTCTGAGGCATCGACGTGTTTTGTTGAGTTTCTGTGGGTGTCCATTTTGTTTCACGAACAACTGGATGCGGATAGCATCTTTGCCAACTTCCCGACTATTGCCATCGGGGTTAATGCCTGAGTAGATGCGGCAGGAGACAGTATGTCCGTGAATTGTGGTAGTTTTGCCATAGACAAGTTCAGTTGTTCCATCGATTGACATTGGGTGGAATCCCCATTGTTTAACGACGGTGTTTTCAAATTCAACTTTGGTGATATTGTGGTAACAACTCATTTTGTTCTCCCGGTGAGTGATTGGATGTTTTGTTACCGGGTGTCAGCTTTTGCGAGTGACCGCTGGCAAGCTGCGAGAGCGTTTTCAAGTTGTTCGGCAGTTTTGGGAGCGAGCAAAACTGTTTCTCGTAATTTTGGGAGATCAGGATGATAACCCAATTCAGTTTCTTGGAATCTCGCCCCGCAATTTGGTTTGATTCTGATTTCGTTGAGTAATTGTTTACCTCAGATGAAGTTTCTGTCCACCTTTGATGATCCAGTGACTTGCTACGTTGGAGTAGCAGGTAGCGTAGACACGATAAAGTCGGTTATCGAGTCGGACCATTGTATCGGTAGTGATTTTGCTTCCGTAACCATCTTCTGATTGTCCGGGAGCGAGATTCAGGATTCCGCCACGTCGTTTGACAGGTCGATTGATTCGTTCGGCACTGTCTGGGATATATTCAATCTTCGATTTCATCGCAAAATTCCCTGAATTGATCGGTTAGTGTCCCGTCATCATTGAAGACTTCGATTTCGTCATCGACAGTTTTCAGGAGCAGCGGGTAAGGCTCATTGCAGTTCATTGGGTGTCCAAAGCATAGAAATGAACCGTTATTGTAGAACCGCATGTTTGGAGATTCGATGCTGCCATCGGACGGATCTTGGATGATGTTAAATTGGTTGCCTACGTGCTCATATTTGAGATTAGCAGGAGTGGCTGTTCCATCTTTGTCACATCCATTGTGAATGAGTAGAACGAGTTGTCCAAGGCATTTGAGCAACTTTGATTCGTTGAACAGGTCTCTTGGCACAACACGTTGGTAGCTCATTGGGTGTCCTCTTTTGTCGGCGGTGGTTGCCCGGTCCCGAACTTAACAAGTCTTAGTGTCCCGTCTTCATCAGGTTCATAGATGGTGGGTTTGCACCTAAAGTGATCTCTGGTGAACAGTTCAACTTTGGTTGGGTAGTCTTCATTGCCGTGCAGTACGGCAACTTTGTAACCATTGGTTGAGACGTTGTGAGTTTCCTGTAACCAATTCAGGTCTTCAGGTTCTGTTAGAATTGGCATGGGTGTCCTCAATTACAGGGCAGTCAACATCATCAACATTTCACAAAGAAGAAAATCCACATTGAGTTGTGCGGCAACTTCTCCGGGTTCAACAGTCTTTTCTGACTTGAAAAGATGAAGATCGGTTTTGTCGTCGTATTTGTGGATTAAACAAAAAAGAGTCACAGAAATCTCCTCAATCGTCGTAGTCCGGGTTCATATCACAACCAGCCTTTTCCAGACAGGCATTGATGGTTGCTTTACTGGGGTATCTGCCTTTGTAGAGAATTCCCCAATAAAAAGTCTGTCCGTGTGGATTTTCTTTTTCAGGAGCAGACTTTACTTCGTTGGTCTTGAGTGAGGTGTCTCCTGTCATTCCTTTGAGCATATCCAGCACAACGGGAATTTCGTGGTAGTCTTCAACTTGAAACGCAGCGGGCAGATCAATTGTCACTTTGTTTTTCATTGTAGAGTTCCTTGCATTCCCTGATTACACGAAGTCTACCGGGATCATATTCCCGGCAATACTGCATGAAGTCTGTACAATAGAGTCTGAGGATCTTAGCACATTCTTCGTTGTTTTCAGCTTTCCTGTACGCTTCCATGAGTGACAGCGTACTTGTAAACGAATAGTCGCTTACAAATTCAATTGCCACATCAGCATGGGTGTAACATTTTTCTTCCATGCCGTGACCAATACGATCCGCCATTTTCTTGGCGAGAATTTCTCGTGCTGTTGGTTTCATGTTGGGTGTCCTCAAACGATTGGTCGTTCTTCGGTGTATCCGATCATTTCTGTGTGAGTGATTTCCCCGTTATGTCCTTCGGGAGAAGGGAAATCATATTCACAATCGTCGATGATTTCATCGGGGGTGGTATCTTTGCCGTGTTCAATTTCAACTTCGATGACGACGAAAAGGGTTGTCTTGGGCATTGTATTCTTCTCCTAACAAAGTTTCGACTTGTTCTCTGTCGAAGCGAGATTCCATCAGTCGATTCCATGCCTCATGAGTGGCATCGATGTTTCGACCGAACCGCTTGTGAACAGATTGAATCATATCTCGGTGGTGATCAACAGTGAATCGTTCACCGTTGGTAGTAGTCACGTAGTCAGGGCAACTGACTGCTGCATCAAGACGGTCGAGGATATTACCCTGATCGTCTACGATGATATACTCACAGTCAAACAGGAGAGCGGCGATTTGTCGTTCAGTTGTTGACAAATCGTCTTTATGGTGTCCAGAAAGACGTGCAGCAACTTTGGTGAGTGTTTCGTGAGCGGTCATGGTTTCCCCTACTTATGCTTAACTGCTGCCATCCACGCCATTGCTTCATCTGCATTGACGTTTTGGTAGTGAATGTAGTTTTCCCATTCCTCTTTGTCGGAATGGTAGAAGTACCGATAACAGTCGTAACTGGAATGAGATGTTTCTTTGAAAGTCAGAACAACATAAACATTGTTGTCATCACGCATTTCAGCGATGACTTCAAAAGCATCTTCAATTGGTTTTCTGAATTCTTTGAGCTTGTCATCTTTTCGTTTTTTCGGCTGTTGTCTCAGAAACTCTGAAACTGCTTCCTGTTCACCGGGTGTCAAAGACAGGCTGAGTGACCTTACCATTTCGAGTCTGTCCAGATTCAGTTCTTTCAGTCCATGCTGAATCCAGAGGTCTTCCCGACTATCGTAGATAGTGGCGTTTTCATAGCCCGGAGCCATAACAACATTGTTGTTTTTTGTGTCTTCAATGATTCGGAAGGGTCCGAGGTTTGTTTCGTTGAATGCCATGAAGGTGTCCTAAAACAATGGAAGGTCAAACGACCTTTTAGCTTCACAACCGTTGCGTCCTCCGCTTGGATGTGAATACATGAAGTGGTATTCGACGGAGAGTTTTCTTTCCTCAAAGAGATACACTCTCACCCCAACAACAAGAGTTTCCATCATAAGCGCAATGACGCCGATGGTTGAAGTGCTGATGGGTTGTTCTGGCAGAATTGCTTCGTGATAGTTCCCTAGTTCTGACTTTCTGAGTTTCACCTTTATGGTGATATTCAGGTCATTGAAGATTGTCTGTTCTGCCTTTTCCTGTGCTTTGGCGAGCATGTCTTTCATGGTTATTCCTAAGCAACGTATTGTGGTAGTCGGGTCTCGAATGCCAGTTTTTCAACTGGAGTCATGTGGTATCTTTGATTTTTGATGACTCTGGCAATCACTGCATCGTGAAATGCCATGACGTTTTCCGGGGTGTCGTGTACTACAATCTCCTTGGATTCAAAGGCAGGATAGTACCCATCCATCACCTGAACATCACCTGATGGGACGTGAAAATCCCCTTGAGCATAAACTTCGTACATTGTTACTGGGAGAACGATCAGCCGACTTGTTGAAAAATCCCAGTGTCTATTTTGTCCATAGCCTGTCGTCCATGATCGTTTGCCTTGGATTGCCAGTGAAACGGCACGATCAAAATCTTTGAATGCGAAGAATCCTGTTTCTTCATCATCGACACGGATTCGTTCGTTTGATGGGTAGTGCAGTCCTTTTTTAAGACACATAAAGAAGGCAGATACCAAATTGCCATCTTTATCTTTGGCAAAGATTTTGAACGCTTCCTGCTGTTTGATTTCAGCATTGTTTTTGATCGTGAGTCCCATTATCAGGTGTCCTCTTCTTTGAAGATTGGCATAGTTTTCCAGTCGTCTACGCCATAAGGATGTTCTGAATCGTAAAACCGTTCATTGATACGAGCGACACAGTGTCCTGAAAATCGTCCGCATTTTTCACAGTCATTCGTTTCACAGTGCTTCTGCTTCTGCGATTTCATCAGGTGTCGGAATTTTGACGAAACTTCCGTAATGACTTCCATCACCAGCAAAGGTGATATGAGCATCAGGATAATCGCTAATCACTCCAAACAAGTCCTGTCGGATAGCGTCTTCGATGTCGTCTCCGACGTGACCTTGCCTTGAGTAGTCTGTTTCGATTGTTTCTTTGATTTCTTGTCCACAATGTTCACAGTCTGTAATTTTGTGGATTTCAAAGTAATGACAAGTGCCATTGCACCAGTCAGTGTATCGTTCGAGGAAGCGTTTTGCGTCCTTTTCTCGTTCATCGGGTGTCTTGGCACCCATGTCCTCAGCTTTGTGGTTCCAGAGCAAAATGCCAGCACAACTGGTATTATCCCATGTGCTACTAGGACCAGTTCCATGAATTGACCACATTCCCAAACCGTGTTCGTAATAGTCGAGCAGGAAAGCGAATCCCTGCTCAAACTTTTCCTTCAGTTCTTCGGTGGCAGGAACGATCTTGCCGTTTTCAAACTTGAGGTAGTTTTCGGGATCTTCATAGTTGATGAACTTTGAAGAAAAGCTAATTGGTTTCCATTCACAGTCATAACTCGCAGGGTTCAGATGTTCTGCATCGAGATCAGGACTGATTGTGATTCGGATGTTCGTCATTATTTTCCCCTTTGTTGAAAGAATTGCCCCTGATTGTTCTGGCACTCCTCCACGTGCATACGGCGTTTACCAGCACTATGGTTGGCTACCTGCATCCAATCAGGGGACTTGTTTCTTTATGACTGGGTGTCGTCAAAAGACGATTCCAGCAGTACAGGGTGATCTTCATCCAGTGATGGATGATCTTCACCAGCGATTCTCAACTCAGCGGCAAAACATTCATTGTCGCCGTGATCACAGAGCATCTCAATGGTCACATCGGAATCCAGTTGCTCATCGGTCCAGTTAGCCATTTCAGCCTGAAGTTCTCTGTATGTCATTGATTTCAGCTTTCCAGATTGTAGCGACGTGCGGAACAGAAATTGATTGGGCAGATTTCCAGTGGTCCCCACTTGTATTATCTGCCGTTGTAGGTAATTGAGGGTTCGCAATTTTTGTTGAAGTGTGCGAAACTCATTCCAACGATGATATGATCGTCGGCTTCACTGATTACGGTGTATCCTTTGGACATAACAACCTCATTTGTTCTGTTCGGAAGGGTTGTGTAACTTCATCCCGAATACGTTGAAAAGCATGAGACATAGCCACATCAACGGTTGCCACATCAGCAGGATCAATATCCAGATCGTCCATCAATGTGACTATTGCTTCGTCCAGAATCTGTCTGACCAGATCGCAGGTCATTGGGATTCTTTTGTATGCTTCCTGTTGAACGTGCTTTGGCATAGCACGTTGTTCGGGAGTCATATTTTGTTCAGATGAAGTTGTCATGGCTTTTATACAGGTGTCCCCGATAGTGTGGTGAACAGCCTGAGATATTCTTTGGGGTTCTTTTTCATCAGAGTTTCGATGGCATCGAGAATCTTCTGAGGATTGTTTTCCTTTCCTCTTGCCCGCTGCCCTTCTTCAATTGCCCGACTGACCGCTGCTACCTTCTGCCATTTAGCAGCGATAGACTTCTGTTCATCGGTCATCGGAGGAACTGACAGATCGATAGGTTCAAGGTCTGTCGGGTCGATATCCCCCACCCTTGGCTTTGCCTCATAAATGTTTGAGTAGTTCGGAGTGAATGAGGTTTTGACGTTATCGCTGCCAAACTTTTCACCGAGTACCATTGCCGGGTAGTAGTTATAAGAGATTGAACCATCGACGTTTCGTCGTGGGAGATCGTACTCTCTCCACTGACCGACAAGAGCAATCGGCTTCAACTTTGTTTCACCATCTTCAATGAAGGCTTCACAACGCACATAGTTGTTGAATCCGTTGTTGTAGTGAACAATCTGTCCCGGCTTCAGAGAAGCATAGAAACTTTCGTGGTCATCAGCTCTGCCTGACCAGAATTCTTCTGAAGACAAAGCAAGATGAATTTCTTCTCTGGTGAAGGCACGGGTCACACCGGAATAATCCGGGCAATCAACAATCTGGCAAATCCAGACTCCCTGTCCACGGGAATGTTTGACTTCCCAACATGGGTTCGCATCAGCATGATGCCAATGAAACTTCAGACCTTTGGTGATTCGTTTGCGAGTTGCTGTCGGCATTGTTGTCCCCTGTTGAAGTATTGGTTATGTACTGTTGATGGGTGTCAACGAAGTACAGGAATTGACTTTTAGATACGCTCTTGTTGAACCATAGGATTCGCCATAGATCGGTTCGTAAGTGAAATTAGCTTTACGAGACAGAAGTTGTCTGACTATCGGATCGAGTCGAACAGCATCTGCGAGAGTATCATAGGTGACAACAACGCACGACATACGGTCGCCATCCCATCCACGGGTATCATCTTTGGCTGAATGTAAACCACGATCTTCCTTCAGTTCTTTGTTTACATCATCAGCAAGAGCAGTTGCTCTTTCGTATCCGCACATCAGATCGTATGCCACTCTGACGTAACGTTCTTCTTTTCTGATATGTGGCATGAGTTGCCTTTGTAAGTCGGGACGGGGTGCATAACCCGTGCGTTTTATTGCACAATCATTTTACTTTTACAGATTGTGTTGGTTATTCCCCCGTCCCCGTGTTTCTTTGTTTGAGAATTGTTTCTCGTGCTTCGATATGGGGTGTCAACTCTGATGAGGTTTTCACCCCTTTGAGTTGTTTCTTACGTCGTTCTCGGTTGGAATGGGTTTCGTGCCAGTCCTTAATTGCCTCTGCCATCACTTCTTCTGGGTTCAGCCCATTGTCTTCCGCATAGACTTCAACAAAGTCTACGATATCCCGTCCAAGCTGAACGGTGGCATTGACTGTTCGTGCTTCAATCAGATGATCAGCAATAACATCCTGTGAGACAAAGTTTGCACGTTGATAGACAAGAAATAATCTGGCAGCAATTCGCTTTTGGGCGAAGTGTGCTTTGTCTCGCACGTCCAGTTCATCATCGGCGTTGAGTCGGTTTTCCAGCACACAATAGAACGAATACAGGGGACTCTGCATGTCCTTTGTTTCTTCGATGGTGCTGTTTATCAGATGAGTGAACTGTTCAACGGATTTTTTGTCAATCATGGTTGCTCCTATGCAACTTCGTGAAGTTTGTCGATGTACTCTTTGGCTTTATCGTAACCCCAAGCATGGATCATTTGACCGTCTTTGGTTACGTCTTCTTCAGGAAAGAGGGTGTCAGCTTTTTTATCAACGATGGTTTGTGACCAGTCGATGACGATGACACGTTTTCGCCATCCTGTTTTGATGTGACCGATTTCAGTAGTCACAATGTGCCAGACAGGATAAAAGGGTCTGTTGAGGTATTCGTTAGGAATGTCCTGAACGAAAATAGAACGATCACCAAAACAAGCGAGAAGTTGTTCTTTTTCGTTCTGGTTTCTTTGTTGAATCTCCGGGTCGTGAATAGATTCCAGATCTTCCAGTGCATAGAAAACCTTTTCGGTACACTGTCTGAAGACACGTGTTTCTTCGTATGTTAAATCCTGAAGATCCAGCTTGGTTTTTACCAGTAGAACTGCACCATACGAAGCGCTGTCGATGCTGTGAGCAAATTCGTAACCAGCAGCTTTGAGGTTGTCTATATCTCTGAGGTTCATATTGTTTATCCTTTGATTGCCTGCATGGCAGCTTCCTCTGTTTCTCCGAGGAAATCTCCATAAACTCTGTGAGTGGGGTCATCCCCTTGAAACCAATATCCTGTTCGGGTGTCCCCGAATCGGTCTTCTGCTTTCACGTAAGTACAACCAAGTGCTATCAGTTGCTCATGGGCTGAAGCAGTGGCTTTGCAGATTGAGACCGTGATTTGATCGACGACATAGCAAAGTGTGCCAGTTTCAATATCACAGGCATTCCAATTTCCATTGCCACTGTTCTTTTGGAGTTTCACATGCTCCAAGTCATCGATGTAGAATTTTGCACCGGGAGCAAGGTCGCCGAATTTGATTTGGGTCAACATGCTGTGTTCCTTTAGCCTATCAAATTATCATTGCCGCACCAGTCAGATTCAGCAACGTGGTAGCACTCCAAGGACAGACTCACGAAACCTTGCCTTTGTATGTGGCATTCCAGTGTTTCAGGGTCGGTATAAACCTGTGAAGAGGTGTCAGCAAATTCATTTTCAATTTCAGTATGGATATCAAACAGACCTACAGCATCATTGCTTGGATCGTGTTTGTTCCAGTTTTTGATTGCCTCTCCGAGTCGTCGTTTGATTTCATTTTCACTCACATCAAACAACGCACACCCCTCTACCGCAACAATGATTGGATGCTCTGAATGGCTCAGATAGAAACGAAACGGCTGAACTGCCCCTTGGATCTCAGCTCTAACCTCACAATTCTTGTGTTCGGGAACTTCACACAGACAGCCTGTGCTGATCTCACAGGCGTTGAAATTGTTTGTTGGTTCATCAAGTTTGACATGACATTTGATGTCACCCCAGTTCTCAGCCCAGAATCTTTGTCCGGGCAGAACTTCGCTGAATGGTTTTTGAATGGTGCGATTTGGCTTCATTGTGAGGGCGATATCAGAGGACATATCGAAAGATGCGGAATTTGATTGAGTCACAGTTCGCCTTAGTAGTTGAATTTAGTAATCGGCTTGAGTGATGCTACCCTATAAGGGTGTCTCAATCTTTGTAGATCAATTGTTTATCATAATCCGGTGCAAGATCGGATTCAAAACACTTGACCTTCGACCCATCCTCTAATTCGATTGTAACGGGTCTGTTGCGTAACAAACTGATTTGATGAATTGCAGACACAGTACAAAGATTCCCTTTATACCGTGCTTTCCTGCCAACGTAGATGACGATTGCCATAATGTTCCTAAGCGTAGGTATGCGGAAGTTTCTTTGGTGACCCATCAACGAGTCGATAAGCCCCGATGAAAGCACCTGTGAATTTGTTTTGAACGTCCAGCACTTCACCTTCGTTGAACACCTTGGAATGAAGCGCTCTGTCGAGAGCAATATCAAAAGTTTCTGCTTCAAAGTAATGTCCCTGTCGTTTCGAGAAGTCTCCATCTTCGTACATTTCGGGACGTGTGACACGAATTTCAATCATTGTTCTTCCTTTCAGGATGGGATGGTACAGCGGAAACATCCGTTGCCATCATCCACGAGTTTTTCAGCCTCAATCATGGCATCGAGAAACTGGTTGGCTTCCTGTTCATTGAGGCTTGTCAGTTTAACCAGTTCGTTTATCAGGTGTCCACGTGAGTTGTTGCCCTTTTCACATTCTGTCCCGACAACGGAGACATAGAAGTGAACATCAAGTGTAAGAATTGGATTTACCATTGTGGAAACTCCAACCAAAATTGGCCAATGATTTCTTTTTTGTCAACGGAGACGATAGTTCGTGTATGATGTGTCTTGCCGTTAATTTCGTATGTGGTGTCAACCATTTGTGCATCGGGATGGTTTTGTTCGTTTTCAAACAACCAAACAGAAACAGTGTGGTTCAGAAACCCAATTGCGGTGTAAACGGAAACCTCTTCATATCCGGCAACCTGCCTTTGTTCACCATTAAATTCAGACAGGATCTGTACTGTTGCCATTTTCTCCGCTTTCAATCAAATGAAGAGCAGTAAAGAACCAAACGCACCCCACGAAGCTATAAATGAAAACTTCCAGTGCAGCCTTTATCCCACCAACTGATGCAATGAAGACAAAGAATGTCACAAACATTGCAACGATCATCGCAATTCCGATGTATTTTTTCATCAGGTGTCCTTTCTGTTCGATTCTCTTGCCTTTTCCAAATCAATGATTTGGGGTTCCTGTTCGTTGATGTCTTTGTAAACAATCAGTCGCAGAGAACCATTGTAGTATTCGATACCAAGAGGAGAACCGTGACCATCTTCACTGGTCGCATCACCATATCCTTCAGGCAGTACCCAAAGGATATCACTGGTCCCGTCGAATTCGATATTCAGCTTCGGTCGCTGAGCGTTCGGGTTGTCTCCGCAATCGATAAGTTGATGTTTTGCGATTGCCATTGTTGTTTCCTTCGAGTTGATTGATTCTTTGTTCAAGGTGTTCGATTTGTTTTAGGTGGGTGTTCAGTATCTCCCACTGTTCCTGTGTCCAGTTGGATGGCTTCCCTGACAAAGTGTACTTGGCATTTTCTTTTTCAGAATTCAAGCAGACAATAAGAACAATGCCCAACAGAATAGAAGAAGCAACAATGAACAGCATCATGCAAAATGAAAGCAGTTTGTGAAAACTCATTGTTGCTTCCTCAAGTGTGGAAATTCATCTGAGACCTTCACTACCTCAACATCCAAAATGAGATGTGGGTTAAAGTAAACAGTGATTTCTTCTGGGTCAGATGCTATGGCATCTGTTACGTGACTGATTTCTTTGATCGGAACAAAGTCTTCAGCGTCCAAGTCCACAGCGAGCGTAACGTAGACACGTCTTCCTGCCATTCCAGTTCTTCTCCATAGTCAGGGGGATCGATTCGTGTTCCACTGTCGTGGTAGGTGTCCAGTTTTACCTTACGACACTTCCAGTCACGACACAGAACCACAGCGACAATAGAATCACTGGATTCACGTGTGTTTTGGTGACATTCAACAGACTCAATGTAAAGCACACGTCGGATGCGTGGTGGTTCAGGATCATCAAAGGTCGCTTCGTACTCAACACTGATCAGTTCGTTAGCATCATTGCGACCAAACTTGCGATGCATGACCGGGGTATTGTCAGCATACCACTGCTTTGTTTCTGCCCAATCTTTGTGTGTTTCCTCAGTGATTCGTACCAGTTCAGGTCCGGTTTCAGAAACCTCACTGAGTGACTGTTCCATACGTCGGTTGTCTTCGTCGATCTCATTCCAGAGATCAACCATATAATCTTCTGGCTGTTGTCCGGTTCGCTGTGCTTCTTCGGCAATAAACTCAAAGTGAGTCATTACAGTGCAACCAGTTACAGGGTCGGTCTTCGGCATTGTTTGTTTCCTTAATGGGAGTTGTTGAATGCCGGTTTACCGGGTGTCTTTAAGCAGGCACTCGACGCCAAACGATCATCCTCATGATTTCTGCAATCCGTTCGAGTCTTGGTTCCATTGTAGGATCAAGATCATTGATCGCATAGAAATCTGGATTCTTGCCCATTACGTCAATGTCTACTTTTCGGGTTTCTTCGCCATGTGGTGGAGAATAGAACGAGTTTTCTTCTCCCGTTTCGTATTCAACGATAGCATCGACGAGTTTCGCCAGACGTTCGTATTCACCCAAAGTGTAAGGGGCGATTGCCAGATTCTTGTTAATCATTGTCACTCCTCTGGTGGATCATCCAGCAACAGAACTGCCATTGTTGTTGGAGATTTGTCTTCATGAGTCGATCTGAAGTTTGTTGGACCGCAACCAAGTGCCATCACTCGTTGTGTGGGAACTTTGGCTGAACCATTTTCAACATGGTGTCCAGTTTTGTGTGCCATAATATCAACGCACTTCGGAACACCTACTTCAGAGTAAGAGCAAAAAGCAAAGGTCACATGCTGACCATTTGACAGAACGCAACTTAGTGTTGAGTGACCATCGGGAACATCGATGGTAATATGAGGACCATTGTTGTAAACGGGATACCCGTCTGCTTCTGCCTGTTCACGTGTCCTAGTTTCCATTAGTATCTTCCTTCCACTTTGTGTACCATTGATTCAGTAGATTTGGAATTTGCTGTATTTCGGATTGCGTCTAAAGTCTGGACAACCTGTTCATCAATCCACGAATCAATGTTTGGGATATGTGAATTGTTCTGAAGAAATCGAAGTCTCAGACTCTTGACTGCAAACTCCCATGCGTCATTCTGTTTCATGGATGTCTCCTATGGAAGATAATCACCAATGTGATGATCTGGTTTTCTGATACCATCCTTGGTAACAAGGTTTACCGTTTTCCCATTAGTAACACGCAGTTCCACACCAGAGGGCACATGATAATCTATGATTTCTCCAGTAATGTTGGTAACAATGGTTACTCGTTTCTTCCTGAAGGCATCTTTGAACATAGCTCCAGCAAATCCGCCGATAAGACCAGCAACCATGCCAAGTGTAATCAAAGATGAATTATCGATACTGTCAAACAGTTCAAGCATGATGTTCCTTAGACGTTAGGTAGAGATCGATCTTCCACTCGAACATTCTGGACAAAGATTTGTGCCAGTTTCATGCTTGCTTCATTGCGAAGATCGCACGTACTGGCACTGACTCCCTTTTCGGCAAGATGTTCCAGCCAGCCAACACAGAATCGAGTGATGCCCTGTTGCAGTGTTCGGTGATCTCGGGACATTTTGTCAATGGCATAAGCACATGCTTCGTCGCCACTCATCTTGTTGACGAATTGGGAGAACGTCTCAGCGAATTCTTCACCACGTTTCTGATCCTTATAGTCAATTTCAGACTGTGGACCTTCTTCAATGCGGTCGAATGCTGAGGAGTATGAAGTTCGGTAGAATTTGGTTTCAGTGGTCATTCATCGACTCCTGCAATGTTAGAGGTAACAATCAACAGGTTAATTATCAGGTGTCTTTGATGAACAAGACAGCTTGATTTGCTGAACCTGAAAACAGCACTTCGTCTTCAACGTCATCATCTGGATACGGATACACAGTAGCCACTATCCCGTTTCCTTTGCCTTTATCACAGAAATTAACGTAATAGTCTGATTCCCTAGAAAGGTTAAAATCCTCACCGCCAAAACCTACGCCATGACCTGAAAACTCAAACCCAATCTCGCCCAATTCCCTCATTGCTTTGGCAATCGGCCAACGTGGCTCATACCACTCAATTTCCTGTTCGATATCTTTTTGGGCTTGTGTGGTCATGATTTCCCTTTGGGTGTCTTAGAAAGGAATGTCTCGGGTTTCATTGTACCCAATGACATTGTTGCGAACTTTGCGTCGTGCTTTGTTTGCTGCCTTAGCAGCGTCTTCGTGTCCCTGATCTCCGCAACCGTAACCGTGTCGTTCTTGCACATAAGCGTGAGCGAAAGTAGCTTGAATGGCAATTCCCTCAATTTCATCTGCTAACTTCTGACGGTCAACATTACTCAGATCATTGATAAATGACTGAAAGTCAACAGGTGCCAGTTCAAACAACATTTTGGTTGCGTTTTCAGACAGTGACATATTAGGTGTCCTTCATTAGTGGGTAGCACTTTTCGTAGTCGAGAATGCACACTTCGTGTCCGAATGCTTCGATTTCTGTACCGTCTTCAAAACGAATCAAGTACATATCTTCTTTGCCTTCTTCGTGGTCAGTGGCGTTTTTGAATTCCTGTGTCTTTTTGATCACAGTAAAAGCCTTGCCAACATGCTCTGCATATTGATCAAATGGTGACGTGAAAAACTGTCGGAACTGATCATTCTCATAGTGCAGAGTCGTGATCACTCGATCACGTTTGGCAATTTCCGGGCTATCTGTGAACATATTCAGGTGTCCTTTATTTGGCAACAACTTCGATGCAGCCATCATTTTCGATGACTTTATCGAACTGATAACAACGATCTGCTTTCCATGTTCGGATGTGAAGTTTGTCATCTTCATCAACCCAAAGCATTACAGAGTTGTCAGGACCACGCTGGTCTCTGTCCCCTGTAACTTTGATTTCGACTGGCTTGCCCGGTCGAACCCTGCAACGCTGAATCTTTGCGGCATCATGGTCGAACGGTTGAAACTCGTCATCGTTCCTACTGGGTGTCTGCAATTGGATTTTGTAATCCTTGCAGAGATCTTCCAGACTTCTTATTTTTTCAACTGCGTCGTTGTATTCCCTCTGAAGTTGTTCAAGGGTTTTAATGTCGTGAAGCAGGTCGAAGCTATAAGGCAATTCTGTCTGTGTTGTCATTTCATAACTCCATCTTCACTAAGCGCTGCCAAGATTGCGGCCCAGTGTGCAAGGTTATTTTTCTTCAGTTCATCAACACGTTCTGTGAACTTTGGATCATGTCCATCAACTTTGAGGATTGCATGAGCAAACCAACGCAGTGCTTTAGGATAATCCGGGTGTGAATCTCCATCTTTCACACATTGATCCTGTGTTTTTGCTTCATTGAAGATAGCAGCAGCAATCAAAGTGGGTTCACCACCCATGTCTGACTGGGATGGAATTCCCCATCCTTCAAACATCCACTCACGAGCATTGTCTACAATGCCTTCGAGAGAGAATCCATCAACGTCCAATTTTCCGTCGTTGACAAGATCCAAAAGTTGGTCTGTGGGAGTTGTAATCATTATCTTCCTTCCCATTGATCTCGATCAGCGAACTGTGATTTAGTGGGTGTCTGAATTGTAGCTTTCATGTGCTTCATACGAAGACCCTCCGTGATCTTCGCCAAATTCTCACGGACGGTACACAGCATTCCTCTTTCGAGCTGAGCCTGTGTTTCAAGTGCCAGAATGTAAAGTTCTCTATCATCCATTGGTTTTGGCATGGAAGTCTTCCTCTGAATATGGAATGTCTTTCAACCGCACATAATATCCATGAACGGTCGAAATGATGTCCATGTCTTCCATGACTTCAAGATACTTATTCCATTCATCACCAATGGCATCAAAAAGAGCCTGATGTTCACTGTGACCAGCATTAGTGGCACGATCTATGATTTCCTTAGATGATTCACAATACTTGCCGTATGCTTCATCTAAGGTCTCACGTTCTTCTGGCGTTAGATCTCTGGTGTTCATGTTTCGGCATTTTCGGCTGGTTGAATTTCGGATGGCCAAAACTCTGGTTTATCGGGCCAAGTTGTCTTACAAATCTCTGACCAGACTCTGAGTATTGCTTGATAAAGCGGTTCTCCGTCCTTCGGCTTGTGCCAGTTGTTGTAGTCAAGCACAAATCTGAATCGATCTTCTTCAAGAAGATAATAGACCGATTCAGTTCGTCCGTCGTTGTATTTAATTCGGGTTGTGTGTTGAATCATGCTTCACTCACAGGTGGGTTCCGTCTTGAGATAAGTCTCATTTCAGATATGTGGGTGTCACAAGTGACATCACCCCACCAAACCACATAACAATCGGGATCACCTTCCCGTGGTCCGTCTCCGTCAACAAAGGTCACATCAGGATTGTAATAATCAACATCGCTTCGTCTTCGGACTTCGCCCAGTGTTCCCAACGGAACTTCCATGTCAGAATTAGGGTCTTCACTGACCAACCTTTGTGTGGCTTTGACGATATCGCCAATTTGGTATTGCATATTTATCCCTCTGCTGGAAAACCCTGAGCCAACAAAACTTCAGCTACTTTTTTAGAGATCCTCAAGCCTTTGGATTCACCATCATGGTAAACGACATTAAGTCGGCAACCATTGAATCCGGGCGGGAGACCCACTGTCACATGCTGCATTTTTGGAAGAATGCGAACGCCATCTGTGTGACAGGCATGTTCTGAGCTTGTTGAAGGGAGGTTTTCATTCGGTTCAAACATTTGAAACATTTTTACTTCTCCAAAGGTAGAAGGGTGTCAAGAAATTAAATTGCTACTTTGTCCCACCATTGAACATAAGTGCCATCAAGCATAGCGTTCCAGTCACGCCATGCAGCAGGATCAATTCTTTTGGACCATGCCATGCTTTCAGGTCCAGTTTTGAGAAAAGCCCGGTACTTGGCGTAATTGTACTTCTCCTGTGCCAATTCCTCAACAGTTTTGTTGAGTGCTTTTTTGGCACCCTGTACTGAGATTGTGCAGGCCCGACTTTTCCAATTTGGATCAGCAAGATTGGTTTTAGATAATTCGATTTCTCGTTCAGCACGTTCAACAAAGTAATGCCAGACCTTTGCTTTATCGGCAGCTTGCTTATCTGCTTCGGCAATTGCTTCACGAACTGTTCGGAATGCACCGATTGTTGACATTCCTTCACGGAGGACACAACGCTGATCTTCAGTCAGATGCCAGAGTTTACGTTTGTCAGATAGTTTCGGTGTAATGATCGTGAAGTTTTCACATTCACTACGTCGAATGACGATCTCACAATTCTTTGTTTTCTCTTTCGCAGGCTGACTGAATTTCATGTCAAAAGTTCTCCATTTGTTGCCAAGGGACCGGGTGCGAGCCGGACTGACTTCCCTACTCCCCCCCTGTCTGGGGGAGAGTCATCCCTACCATAGTCAGCAATGGTCGCACTAAGGAAGCGGTCTATGCCTCATTCTCAGTGCTTAGGGTTTGTATCTTTTTCTGAATAGCTTCAACCACCTGATCCATTGTTGGTGGAAGTGAGTCTTTGTGTTTTGTTGTTATGAAGGTGTCCACAGATGCAACCCATGTCTTCACAGTCCAACCTCCGGTTTGACCATCAGCTCGAAAGTGAACATCACCCACATTATCTCGTATCCAATCAGAGTGTTTCATCACTTTGCCTCTGGTTTCAAAATCACTTCAAAGTGCTTCAGAACATCTTTCACCTTTTCAGGTGTCAAACCTGTCTTCTCAGCGACTTTGTTGATTCTTTTGTCATGAATTTCATTTAGGCTATTCATGTAGCCTTCATCAATGATGGTTTCAACATCAATGTCTTCTCCACCATATTCAGTTGGATGGTGAACAGAAGATGAATTCATCCACTGTTGAACTCCAGCATCACAAAGTGTTTTACCCATATTCAGACAACCCTCACGAGTGCAAGGGAATACCAGCTCAGGTTCACCACAATGGATTTTACCATCTTCAACGTCAAGGTAAGAAAACATATCACTCATATCACTATCCTAATCCCGTGTTTGTTCTGAGACATATACGTGGGCACGTCGCCCAACGATGATGCGTTCGTTCTTTCCCGGAAATCTCAACGGAGGATGTGTTTCGTGAAAGATGAACTGCTTGTCATGATCTATCAGGTGTCCTTGAGGAAGTTCAGGGAACTTCGGTCCACGACCTTTAACAAGGGCAATGTCCCCCTGTCGCTGAACGATGTTGTTTGCTCGACCATTCCAAATCCATTGAAGAGCCGAAAACACTTGTCTACAATCAGAGGGAACACAATGTGAAAAGTAAGTCCCTGCCTCGTTTCTCCCAACGAGAAATACAGACTGTGAATGGTGAGGGCCGAACTTATAACTTCTGGCATAAATCCTCTTGCGATGAACGGCAATGAGACCTAACCCTGCGCCGCCCATATCACAAAATGGTGCCGACTCCGCTTTCTTGGGGGCAACAAAGTCAAGAGCCTTGGTTGTGTGATAATCACCCTTTGCACTTCCATGTTCATCATAGAATTGTTCTGCAAGACGAGCCAGCTTTAGTGTCCGTTGAACAGCAGTTGCCATGATATTTCCTTAGACAAAAATTTTGATTAGTCACTGAATGATGATTTCCATCATTCTCTTGACAAAATGAGATCCGTTCCATCATCCACCAATACGGTGTCTTTGCCATACTTAGCTTGGAGTCGTTCTTTAACTTCATCAAAGTCTAAGTGAACACACATCTCTGCGGTAAATCCACCAGTGTAGCCAGTAACGAACTGGTATTTCCCATTGTTTCTGTAGTCAGGAGTAATCCGGGTCAATTCGCCGCCGAATAGACGGTCCATCGTGAGTTGTCTTTCACTCATATCACTCTCCAAGAATGAGCATTTTGTTGTCGATAGGAATAAATCCGGGAATACCAACATCTTCAGCAACCCACCTGTAAATGGGTTCTGCCAGATTTCCCAGATGGTGAAGAGGCTGACTGGCAATCCAGCCAACACGTTGAGCACACAGGGTGTCATCATCTGTTTCAAACACAGACTGACAGTATGCTTTAACTGGCCCTTCAGGCAGCTTGTATTGATTTTGTTCCGGTGCGTGTGGTGGTGGAGGGAGCATGAATACTTCTTTCAGCCTATTACTTCCAAAGTCGTAGTTGGTATTGTTGGCTGTGTCCACAAAGATGTAGGGTTCAACATCCTCAAAGACCCATCGTGTAGGATCAACAAGGGTGTCCCCATCGATGATCCAACCATGATGATGAAACTCAAACCTGCCAAATCGGGAAGTTGGAGCAATCGGCCCACAATACTGACCATAGACTGCCTTGCCGGGAATCAACTTGTGTTTGACCAGTTGACAGGCAATGCCGTAGCAATTGCCTGCCCACTCATCTAATGGCCAGCCGATAAACTCAGCAGCTTTAGCTGGATTCAATGGGTGCTTTGACATAACTCAGATTCCATCTTCTTTTAGAGTTTCGTAATCTTTTCGCAAATTTTCTGCGTCTGTTTCAAAACCGTTTTTCAACGATGGAACTTTGAACTTGCGTCTTTGTTTTGGAGGAAACAACGTAAATGTTGCCATGCCCTCCATAATCGAAGCCATGCCTTTGAGGATGAACCGAAACCAATTCATGCAATTGCCTTGCCGTCATGAAGTTGTTGAACATGAGCAGCAAATCGGAACTGATAATCATCAACCTGAATCAGAACCAGATCAGCCGGGTTTTCAGCACTGTCGGCACAATACTTTTCACCCAAACAAAGTTCAGCATACTTTTCAGCAACTTGTTCGTCGTTCAACTTAGTGATATTGGGAATGAAAGAATCCAATTTTCCACAACGAACAACCTCAAGAGTGTTCTGTGGATCGTTGACAAGAACATCTCGCCAAAACTCAACCAACTCTGTTTTTGCCTGAGTAAGTGTGAGGATCTTGGTGTTTTTGAAGGATCGTCTTTCCTGAGCTTTCAGGAATTCATCCCAATTGTCGTAGTCTTCCAGTTCGATCTGGAAGGGGCCATCCCAGTCACGTATCCACTGAGGGGTGCAACCTTCGTTACGAAGAGCATTACGCCGCTCATGTTCTTCGTGAAAATCGAAGTCGATAACATTGACTGGCACAGACCAGATCAGGCATCTGTCGCCACCGGGGGAGACAATAGCCTTGTTTTCGGTCTCCCATGCTTGGGGAATGAATCGAAGTCGGATGGTGTTCATGTTAATTTATCCTTTTGATAAAAGTGATTCGATGTTTGTTAGATGGGTGTCATCAATAGTCGCTGGGCATCAAAATCGTAGTCACGCTTCGATCCCATTCTGTGATGATCCATAGAGTGCCACCACTGGTATCAAAAGATGACATGACACGTGACCCATTTTCAAGAGCAGCATCGTTTAGCTTGATATCGCCTGTACTTTGATTGCCCCAATCACCAGCAAAATGACGATTGAGAAGTTCCCTTCCATCAATGCTGTGTTCTTCCATGAAGTCAACAGCATTGGATGTTGCCACAGTTTGTTCGGATGTGAATTTTGGAATCATGCTGCTTTTTCCGCTGCTTTAGTTCTTTCAAGTCGGTGAAAAACTTTGATGTGCATTTTAGTTCACCAAAATAGCGTTACAGAAATTGAGAGCAACTCGTTGTTGGGTGTCCGTTTCCGGTGCATGGTAGTCAACAACAAGAAATTCATCCTTGCCATCAAACTCTGGTCCTTTGACCTTGCAGACCTTTGGTGCAATGCTGGTGACTTTACCAACCATACCGGGCTGGAACACGATTTTGGGAGTGATCCCATAACCGCTGTAATATCCTTCCACGGGCAGCTTGCATGTCACTTTGTCACCAACACCAATCATTATTCTGCCTTTATCAAAGTTTTGATGTCATCGGGAACGTGCTGGATTTCTTCATCAATCCAAACAGACAATGACCATTCAGGCATTGTCGCTTTCACGTATTCTTCATAGGTGTCGTAACTGTTCGTTTTAGGCTTTGTTTCACCAACACCATCATCGATGATTCTGGCATCAAAATGAACAGCCAGTGGTTCCCTTAGCTCACGTTCAACCCACCATAGAAAATTCCAGTTGTGACCATGCTGGAATTCAATACAGGGCATCTCTGTGTAATCCTCAGCTTCCTGATATTCTTCATCAGGATTGAATGTCTTGCCTGTCCAGAACTGGAGAGCGATATGCTGTTCCAGCTTGTGTCGGAGGGTCCAGATTGTATAGGTTGGTTTCTCGTGACGAACCAACATGAATTGAGGGAACTTCTTACGAACGATGCCCTCGATGAATGAGTGAATTTCATCATCAGAGGGCATCGTTTTTGGAATCACAGCAGCAAGATTTGCCATTTAGATATTCAGATCGAAGCCTGAAAACTCCTCAGAGTAAACTTCGTTTCCGTCCTTTCCTTCTTTTTCCTGTTCGGCGAGATACTGATCTCGTGCCCAGATGACGAACCAACTCTGAGCAATATCGGTCAGTCTCATCTCAAAGTAGTTCTCACCGTCGATGACAAAACTCACCAGTCGCTTTTTGACCTTAGCAATTCGTTCATCATCAACGAACTCATTACCTTTCATCTGGGTGTCAACAACTTGTTCCAAGGTGTTCTTGACGGCTTCTCGGAACTCTTCGTTATCGCCGTAATCACGGTCGTGACAAGCATTGTGAACAACCTGACCTGCCAATGGCAAAGAATCCAACAGGTCACCATAACCATCGTCACCTTTGTCCTCGACCACATTAAACAGAGGCTTGTACAAAGCTCGTTTGTAATGCTCCCATGTCTTAGCGAAGCGAAGTGCTTCATCAAAGGTGTAGGGGCATTCTTCGTAGCGATAGCCGCCTCTGGAATCCCAGACCTGAACCTTGCCAGCAGCACTCTGCACTCGGAAAAACTCTGAGATAGCATCCTTTGCTGCATCCTGTCGGGTGATTCGTTCGACAACGAGCGGTCGGAAATACTTCTCAAGGATTTCCCAAAACCGATCACCATCCAACACAGGCAGTTCTTCCATGTAGTGGCGAAAGGCTTTACCAAACTTGGCACCGACACGGTTGTATTCCAGTGCCAGTTCCTGTGCATCGATTGTTTCCATATCAAACAGTTTGGTCATTGTTTTCCTCTCTTAGTTTGAATCGTGAATAGATGAATTCGCTGCCACTAAGCTTTTCATAATCAGGAAAATCATAGTAGTGCTCGAAATCCCAAGTGCCATGAGGAACATTCAGCTTCACAGTGTCCTGTTTGCTCTTCACTTCCTTGTACCGGGTGTCACCAATAGTATTGAGATCAGCGGCTTCCCATCGCCAGACATCAAGACAAAGTTCGCCAATCTTCTCATGCCCTTCAATCAGTCCGTATTCTTCCTTTTGATCTTCTGTAAGATCATTATATTCCTCTTGAGACATATTATCGAAGATTTGATCCTGTTTGTAACAACACCCCATAATAATTGATGTAGAGTCATTAGGGTGCGTATAGATACCAACACTCATGTTGCCCATTTGACCACAGGCTACATTTTGATCGGCTTTGTATTTTGTGACATTGATTCGGCCACGGATTGCGTTAAGAGACCAATCCTCAGTGTATTTCTTGTCCTTCGGACAATCATCAACGATTCTGAAAATGTTAGCAAATATCAACGGACTCTGAACATTGATGCTGCCAGTGAGTGGTCTTGGCTCATGCAATTCACAAAGGGTGTCTAAAGGCACCTTCAGATGCTCTCTCTTTTCTGGATCGAAGTAACCACGAAGAGTCAATCTATCGCCATCAAAAACCCATTTGAGATGACGCCCACAGTTAAAGCAAAAAACGCCATCTGAAGCCCAGTTTTCCTTAACTTCATCTCCCTCTTGCACCTGCTTGTCTAAAAGAAGCTGATAGTGTGAACGCATCTGAGCATCAGATACATTTCTCCAATTGCCATCATTAGATCCATTTGCTAAAGCTACAGTGTCATCACAGTCTTCAATGAACCGCAATGGATTGATGTTGTGACCTTGGGTGTCAAGAACAATAGAACCATCCTTGACTTTCTCAGCTATTTCCTGAAACCTCATACAAGCCTCGCTTTTCATTTTCCATGTTACCAATCCTCGTGATAGTCGTAATCACATTCGAGTTCAATGTCGTGAATCTGATCAGTGTAGAAGTCAAACAACTGCTCACCGACCTCCTTTGTCAGTTGAAGGGTGTCCCCATCGCATGTCGTGACATACGCATCGTCATACAATCTCTCATCATCCCCTTCTGGTGGATAACCTAGATTATCTGGACCACCATACATACTTCCGGGATCGTTGAACCCGGAACTCAGAAAGTCGATGGTCAGTTCACCTTCAACAACAGGTGTGTGACAACGAAGTAGAGAGTTGGCGAGTCGCCTAATCCAACTTTTGGATTGGAGGCAAGGTGACACAAAGTTGATTTCATTCCCATCAACATCGAACACCTTACCGTTGCCAATCATAGTGATTTCGATATTGAACTGTCCCGATACGTTACGCCATTGAGTTTTCATCTTCCTGTCCTTTCGTAGTAGGATAGGATTGTATTGGGTGTCTTGTTTTAGGAACAGTTCTATTGTTGATGGCATAAACTCACCCATTAGGGTGATAGATGACTTGAAGAGCCTCCAGAATCTGTGTGCCTGTCAGTACGTCACCATAGTTTGCTCCGGTGACTTCACGAAAAGACTTACAAGACCCTGATTCGTATCGTTCGCCCCATACTTTGAGTTCATATTGTGACTCTTTGCCCCAAATAGGACTTTCAGCAAGACTAAACTTACCATTTCCTTCAAGAGAAATCACTTCAAACATATACAAAAATATACCATCGCCTGAGACAGCAACATAATTGTCGCCCAACTCATAACGAATAGCAGAAGCACATGGATAGGAGATTGACCAAATGCCAATCTTCTCAGAAGTAGAGATCGTCTCGTGCCACTGTTTCAGGATTGATGGATAATTGTTTACCCTTTCTTTGAACCACTTATCGTGGTCATCCATTCTTTGTTTGAAAGCAAGTTCTTTTTTGGCACTCAACCCAAAGTCTGGATCATCTTTGAGTTGTTCCAGAAGATCATAGCGATCTGCCAAACCAAGTTGATCTGTGATTTCTTCAACGAAATCTTGAGGCGTTCCAGCAAGGTCCATGACTTTCTGTAAAGTCAAAGATTCGTCGCTGTAAATCGCATCAATAAATTCTTGGTTCAACTCCATTTTTCAACTCCATTTTTCAACTCCAAAAATGACACTGGCAGGACTGGTTACCTGCAATGCTTCTGGTGGACGTAGCTATCGTCATGTATATACCCTCCAGCTCCGCCTGTCATTGACGTTCTGGATTGTGGGGCAGCGACCCCCTTTGCACCTCCACAAACCTCTTCTCTGGATTTCTCCTCCAAGTGCGTTAGGTTTCCGCCACAGTGTCATGTACGCATTATGTCGAATGAACGATTGCGATGCAACCCTCTCCGATCTCCATCACCCCATCATCAAGGGCAATTTCCAATTCATCTTCAGTCACATCAGGATTAACTGAACGGCACCACTGTCGAAACAGTGCTTGTGCCACCTGCACGTTTTCCGGGGTGTCCTCATAGGACACAAGTTCATCGATCAAAAAAATTCTCACTGTTCCTACAGTCAATAACATTGACTGTGCTGATTCGCTTGGCTGTCACTTGATTGTCTCCTGATTCACTTCTTGGATTGAGAGCAATATCCCACAAAACATTCATGAAACGATCTCCTGAACTCGTCTACCTGAAACAAGGTAGTCTTTCTTGTAGTAACGGACATACTGTCGTCGGTTATGACGAACACGCTGGTCTGCAATTTTGATGAGTGATTGCAGTTCGTTGATTCTATCTGAATCAATTTCAAACTCAATATGACAACCACCCATCATCAAACCAGAAGTTGCCTCAACTCGTATGCCATGTTCTTTAAGAACTTCATCCCGAAACATGGCTTCCAGCATGTTGTCAACTGATTCAGTAGTGGGTGTTCTTGTTTTGGCAATACGATCACCTTGGAATGATGAACCAAGCTCCGTATACACCACATCCACGTCGGATTCAGGCCAAATCACATGCAGCTTGAAACCGATGTTGCCGAGTGTTGTTTGAACTGGTTTAGTCATGCTGCGAAATCCAATGGGAAGTAGTATCGATGACAAGGATTGCCCCAGTCAAACCTCTGACGAGGGAGTTTGTATTTAGCTTTCAGCTTCCTGAACAACACTTTGTTGGGCGCTGTCCTCATGTTAGACAGATAAAACTTCATGCCTTTGTTGCGATAGTATTCCGCAGCATAAAGCAACATCTGTTCCGCCAGTCCCTGACGACGAAATGGCTCATCGACACTGATGAATTCTTCAAAAGGTTTGTCCACGAAAAAATTCTGGAATGAACGAAAGTCATCTTGATGATGTTTGTTCATGTAAGCTAATGCTTCTTCACGGGACAGTTCCTTCCTGTGGTTAATCCATCCCCAGTATTCCGGCTTTCCACTTTCAAACTTTTCGACAGCACCACACCAGCCATTGACCTTATCCAAAAAGCTGACAATTCCAAGAGGATAAAACTTGGGAATGTTCTCGTGAGGAATGTATGAGCACTTCAGATAGGCAATTTCTTCACCTTCATGGTGAACACTAACCCGATCCACAACCCAACCTCGATTGGGACGTTCTGTATCAAGTTTTATTGAGAAGTCATACATCAACATTTCCTCAGTGGAAAAAGTGAATAATCAACATCAACCCAAGTGATTTCGATATGAGGCACAAAGAACTCAGTTTCATGAGGGAAGATTTTGATCAATTTTCTCCACAGTGCTTGTGCTTCTGTTGTGGCACTGTGATATGATGTTTTCAGTTTGCCGTACTTTTTCAGTATGGTGCTGTAAGCCTTTGTTCCAATCCCACGACCAATTAGTCGGGTGTCATAAATGTCTGAGTGAATAAATCCACCACACACTTCAAACAGACCAACCACGGATCGAAATCCTTTCGGGCATTTACCATCCTGAAACTGAAGCTGGAAAGACTCTTCATCTTCATGGTCAAGTTGAACCAACTCTAACCGTTCCATGAAATCGTCCACCAAAGGCTTATACCTCACCTTTGGTGGACGCAATGAAGTGAAGCGGATTTTTTGACTCTTCAACCATTGACGGCACTCTGCTTTTGTGAAGAAGTACCTTGGTTGATCTTCAGTGACAAACCAGTCTTTGCCTGATTTGTATGACCAAAGATGTGATTCTCGAAAAGCCTTCATGATCCACCTTCAACAAAAGTCATTGATGTACTGGCAGATGGTCCATCCTTCAGCGCCTTTCAACGGGAAGTATTCATCGTAGGCATGAGTTTGCGTTCCGAATCCTTCTTCCCATGTGATGTTGCCGCCATCTTCAATAAACTTTTCAACAGCAGCAACAACCTCTTTAGGAGGCAGGTCTTCATCGGGCCATCTTATATCGCCCCACGTATTGTGAAATCCCCAAGATTCGCCCTCTGGACTTTTGAGACAAAACCAATCGGAATTGTCACGCTCCCAGAGATAAGCAGCCTCTTGGTTTACTGCTTCAACCAAATCCCAGAAGTCTTTGGTTGTCGCATTATCATGTAGGGTGTCACCGGGAACTTCGGCATCCGATCCCTCGACAATTGAGGAAACAGAAACACCCACTATTTCTTGTCCAGCGGCACGCATATCATCAAATGACCCAAGTTTCCCAAGATCATCGCAGTACAACCATATCGGATCATCTGCTTTCGGTCCATCACTGTAACACGGTCGTGCTGGGTGATCTCCCGGAAGGTTCTTGATCAGAAATCCGATACTTGGTCCACAGTCTGTGTATTTGTAGACCGTGCGGTAAATGTACCAAAGGTTGTCTGCACCAAATTCTTCAGCTAAATCCTGTACAAGTTTCATGTCTTTTCTCCAATGTTAGGTGTTGAGCCTAACGGTGGAGAACCGCTATTAACATTAGCAGCGACCCACAAACTGTACCGTGGTCCGTCCTTGCAAGCAGAGGGACTGCAACCATTGATCGGCCTTTATTTGCTCACCGGACTTTGGACTCTTTCGTTCCGATTTCCAGTGAATCCCCACCGATTCGGCAGGGACGGGAAGACTAGCGAGTGCGAGTGATCATAGTCATGGCATGTCTCCTATGGGTTTGAGTTTGGAAGTTGATCAATATCTGGTTTGTTGTTGGGTGTCGCTTATTGCACTTTTCTGGCAATAGAAACAGCTACTTGTCGATTGGCCTCGGCAAGATTGTTCAATGATTCACTTATTTGCGAACCAGCCACAAGTAATGCTGCCGCTATGATCCTTGAATCTGATGACGCTATCGAAATTTTTTCAGAGACATGCTGATATGCCTCATCGAAATCATCTTTTTTAATCACTATCAACCTCCCCTTCGATCTCTGGAACACCAACAAGCAACTCCCTGATTTGTTCCTGAGAGACTTTGATGTCAATTACCTTGAAAACCCCTTCCCCTTCCAGCTTTTCCTTTTCTTGTTTTTGCTTTTCAATGAACCACTCGGGACTTTCTTCATTAGTGTATTCATCAACGACAGCAAGTGCTTCAGGAGCATATTCGCCATCGTATGATTCATTGCGTTGGAAAAACAGAACGTGGAGTTTCATTGTTGGTTCCTCGTCTTCTTCGATAGGCGTTAGAAACGGGTCTTCTGTGTAAGCATGTTGCTCTCCCTCATCCAACAATGCTATCATGCCAACCATAAGAGCATGAAGAGCATGATGCTCTGGCTCCCTTTGTTTCCTAGTGAGTTGATCAAAAACCTCTTTCATTTGCACCAAATGATCATGGGCATCATGTTGGGTTTTGACGTACCCCATTGGAGTTTTAAGAAGTCTTGATTTCACACCATGACTCCACTTGGGATGTATCTGTCACAAACATCAGAAAGCATTGATGCCCAGCGTGCAGCCTCCATCTCATCTGCACGTTCATTTGCGTTTTGACGTTGCAGGATTTTAAGCTGCACTTCCTCAAGTTCACGTCTGCGTTCTGAATCCGAAACAGCAAACTTTGATTGATCTCTTGAGATCTCAAGCTGTACACGTTCCTGATCTTCTCTGAGTTGCTGAAGGGTGTCTATTTGTTTAAGACGCCTTTGAACCAGCTCATTTAACTCAGATTGAATCTGTTGACAGGCATCATGCCAATGTCCTGCCTCACGAACAAGTCGAAGATTTGCTCGAATGTATTTGACCTGTGGATAGAAGGTCAAATTTTCAAAAGCTATCCGATCCTGTTCGTCTTCCAGTTCTTCTTCTGTCATCAATCAACTCCATCAACACTCACGCTACGAAGTGCAGTATTTTTGTGCAAAGCATACCAACCTTCAGGCTTCACGGTTGCATGATCATCGTGTTCCATCCTTGGATCGTGACAATAAATCGTGCCTTCATGAACCATGCCTTCGCCGAAAAGATAATGCCTGTTCGCATTTTCATCATCAATTGGCATAATGATGCTTTCTTCAAATAGAGCATCGCAACCAACTTCAGATGGCAAATTCTTTCTGGAAACAGGAACAAAGAACCATTCACCTTGCCTCAGAACATTTCCTTTACGTGCTTCCGGTGGTTTCAAACACTCATAGGCATCTTCAACAGATGTAACTCGCTCAGGCAGAACACAACCGAAGTAAGTCCCTTCGTCCTGACCAATCAAATAAGTTTCGTCATTTTTGTTATTGTAAAGAACGACTGTTGCTGAACAGTGCCAACAGTGACTAAGCAATGTAAAGCCCTGTTTAGGTGGCTTTAATTTGTATTCTGGCTTACCTGCTTTTAGATGTTCCTTGTCAGATTTACGGAGGTCAATTCTCTGATCAGGGATGTATGCAAGAATTGTCAATTCCATTGACCGCAACATCTTAACAACATCTTCAACATGGGCACCTGTCAGTTCGGAAAGACAACGAAAACTAACAGTGGGCATAGCTTCCAATCCACTGTCTTCGGCAATGGGGTACTTACAGGAATTCTCTTCCATAGCCCCATCCCAACCTTCTTCTTCAGCGTCCCCATTGAGAACAACAACATGCTTGTGTTTCTTGTTGAATTTATTGACGGGGTATTCTTTGAGCAAAACAGCACTCGGGACTTGATCAAAAGACAATTCAAAGTCGCCATATTCAAATCCATAGAAAGCCCCATCGTACAATGCAACCAAATAATTGTCAGTAAGGTAAACAGGATAAACTGGTCCTTTTTGTTCTCGGTAGGGCCTCATTGCTAAATTGGTTGAAATATCTTCCAGCAGAAATCGCCCAAGATTCGTTCTCTTGTAAAGTTCCCTTCTCATGTCATCTGTGATATTACGATAAACAAGCATCATCCCTTTATCACTGAGAACAAAAGGGTTTGATGTGAAAATGTCATGTTGTTTTTCGGCTTTTGTCAGACGTGGCATGATGAATGTCCTTAAAGTTGAATGTTTTTTGAATTTCCAATGAGTTCAAACGGCATAACCACGTTATCCGTCCACCCTTTGAGTTCACGCTCGGTGTCCAATAACAATTGGTCAAAAGAATAAGCTTCAAACCTCAGAGTTTTTTCTCCTATGAAACTCTGTCCGCTGTTATTTTTTGTGCATTTTATAGACGTGCCTCTTCCCCCGCTTCCGGGAAAGATAAGAAGACTGGACTCATAGAAGTCATATCGTTCACCGACCTTTGATTTCCAAAAGACAGTAACTCCTCTGTCAGTGACATAATCATCAATTCGTTGATCAGGCACAAATTGAACAAACGCATCCGAATAAAAAATGAACCATCCATGTTCAACAAAAATGTCGAATGAATTTCCTCTGACAATCAAGCTGTCAATGCCTCTGGACTCATCCCCATATTCACCAGTGAGATAATGAGTTTCAATTTTCCCATAGACATCTTTGTATGCACGACCACCGGCTTTTACATCATCTTCAAGAATGCGTAACGCTTCCTCAAAGTTAATGGATTCCCCATAGTATTTTTCTGATTCTCCCTCTTTCTCCAAAGAAAGGACACGAAGACCTCCACCAGAGCGGAATCCGTGCAACTTAAAGCCATCAAAGAGAGCGACTTGAATTGATTCACGCTTCGATTGCATCAAGTTCAAAATCCTCCAGAACGTGTTCATCCACAGCATCAGTGCGGATTTGTCCATTTGGGAACACGTTCAAAATGTAGAAGGTGTCTTCTTTGTGCAATTCTGATTGCATTAGATATGCCACCTGCTTGACTGCATCTTCGTAGGAAAGGTGAGGGTATTCAGTGTCACCATCAATGCCCCACTGCATCAACTCACCAGAGCCACAGGCAGCAGCAACCCAAAATCCAACCTGACCACAATCAGTCTGGTCAAGACAATCTTCTTCAAGATTGTGAGCAAAGACTTCTTCACAGTGGCCTTGATCTTCCCTGATCTCAATACAGGGAGCAACTGTACTAAACTGAATGCCTTCGTCAACATCAATGTATGCCAAAAGGTGACCTGTATTGGTGCAAATCTTGAGTTTCATGCTACTGCCTTTTTGGTCAAAAGTTCAGCCACACCATAAGCGTATTTTGAAGTGTAATCAACGTGGCCTGATGAAGTGGTTTCAATGCGAAACAAATCTTCGACAGATGGGGGTTTCACCCCATTTTGTTCTGCCCATTTAATCGCAGCTTGATGAATGGCGTTTCTTTCATTTTCAATCCATTCATCGGACTCACATACTGAACGATACTCCTGTTCCGCAACAAGAGCATCGTACAAAGTCCGTGCTGGTTCAAAATGAGGACGGAACATAGTTTTTCTTTCAGGCAACTTTGTCGTAAACGGCATCCAAAGCAGTTTCGATAGCCTCTTCGACAACCAGTTTGATATGACCTTCAACGGGTGTCCCCTTTTGTTCAAAAGCATTTACTAAAGCAAGAGTGAAACTCTCAATGGTGTTGAGAGCCGTGTTGTATTCAGCACGGGCGATAATTTCATCTTCAGATTCACTTGCTGAAGGATTGTATGCGTCGTGGGTATATTCAGCTTTTGATCCATCACAACTGTAAAAACAATTTGATGTATCACAATGAGGGCAAACTTCACGATCCAAATCACTGACGATGGAACCGCCACCTTCGCCATCAGTGTCAATTGTCAGAGTCATGCCATGGCAGGAAAGGTTAATGATCTTCATGTTGTACTCCTTGTGAGAATTAAGTCATCAAGATCCATTAAATGGGTGTCTTCAAGCGTTGTTCACAATGTCGAGCAGCGGATTCTTCAACGGTTCAATTTCACGAACATCCTTCAGGTAATCCAACCACTCTGGTCGGTCATGGTTTCGGACATTCAGTTTGTTGTCTACCCATTTGGCAGCATCTTCCAATACCTGTTCTTTTGTGTCTACGAGATTCCATCCGGTGTCATGAATGAGACAATTGCTTTTGAAACGCCAACCCCAACAGGTTTTGCGTTCTACGACCTGCGGGACAGAATCCCCAATGGATCGCTTGGGCAACTTAAAGTCAATTTGACAAACTTCGTCGCCAGCAGCGATGACAATAAATGCTGGTTCAATGTGAATCCCAACTTGACTCTTTCGCTCATCGCTCATGTCAGCATCGACATAACCCCAGCGAACCCATTCACCATGTTTGATCTGGATGTGCCAACCGTCTTCATTCATGGTTTTTCCACGTTTCCTCGTCGAAAGATTGCATCAACTTTTTCATCATCGACGAAAGTTTTGGTCACTGAAATGCCACGTTGTTTTCGGTATTCCTGAATGTCAAGAACAGCCTGTCGCCAACGTGGATAAAGTGGATCGGGGCGGCATAGCCTATCTTGAGCATCGTGCCAATAAACGCTGTTGCATTGGCACAGGCTGAAATGAATGTTCTTCGTTTCATGTCACGATTTCCTTAACTTGTTCCCAGTTGTATGGGGAGTCGCCAATAAAAATTGTCAATTCATCTTCCTGAATTTGACACAAAAGATTGTCAAGAACGATGTTATTACGACGATCTTCCATGATCAACCGAAGAACATCAAGATCATCATCTGGAATTGAATCCCAGAGATTTCCATAGGCTGATCCGTAGTCATCGTAAATCCGATAACCAAAGGAAACATGCCCTGTTCTCACGTCTTCAAATTTAGTTGGCTCAATGCAAAGTCGGTTACTCATTCAGATAGCTCCTGATTTAGATTTTAGGCGAACGAGTTGTTACAGGAACACCTTTGAATTTCTTCTCAGTGTTCTTTGGAAGAATACCTGAAGTGATCAACTGATCTTCAATGTCTTCAAGCATGGAATCTATTTGATCGTCCATGTCGTTGTAGAAGAGAACACCACTCTCAATAACATCATGATTCAGATTGCCATGAATCTCTTCAATTTGATCTTGCGAGAGATTTAAACCATGTGCATCAGTGACAATCTGAATATCATCGATTGTAGTTTCCCAAGCTGACATAAATTTCTCCTATTCTGATTATCTGATCCCATCAAGCTTTTCTTGAAGAATGATTCTTTCTTTTTCGTATTCACCAATAGTCGCTTTATGTGATTGAGTTTTCACAAACAGCAACACAATGATTACAGCCAGCACAAGGATGAACAGGACATTTGATTTCAGCCAATTCCACATTGTTTTCTCCTATGCAACTGCGAGTTTTCTTACAAACTCTTCACGGGTGTCCCCAACTGTTTCCCAAAAAGACCGACCTTCAAATGAATCAAGTCTTTCTTTGACACTGACGTTCTCAACATCAGACATCTTCAACCAACGACCGACAACATTTGCGTGTTCTTCAGATCGTGTCACAACACAAACAAAACGATCATTTGTGATATTGACAGCAACAACTGGAACACAGTTATCCAGCAAACATTTAAGTTTCAGCTCTGCAACCTGTGGCATCTTGCCTTCTTTCAGTTAAAGTTTCCAAAACAAAAGGAATAGACAACCGATGGCTTTGTTCTACCCGCTACGGCAGTTTTAACTATCTGGACTAGCCCTTTAGCATCAGGCACTGCTTACTTCATCCAGTTTTGCACGGTTGCTGATTCCATTACGATTCTTCATCAGGTGTCTCATTTGGACCTTCCAGCTTCCCCTGATCATCGACATGAGGAAGCAGGAATTGCTCCAACTGATCTTTCAGGGCCTCAAGACCGAGTGCTTCAACCTTGCTGGTAAAGAACCCTTCAACCTCACCTTTTGCTTCAGTTACAGTTCGATCAATCGCCTCATTGAACTGACTCTGAATGAAAGGAACAGTTGATCGCAGCTTAGAGACAACAGCACCAACCATTCTGCGAAGTTCTTCTTTGTCTGCCTTCTTGATGGTGCCTTTTCGCTCCAGCAATTCAGCAATCTGAACCTCAAGTTCCATGGCCTGTTGTGTTGCTTCCTTAACGGTTGCGTCAAACTCGTCCTCGAATTTCTTACGCTGATTGGTGTCAGGACAATCATCAATCTTTTCACCATTCAGCCGATGAATGGTGCAGGGGATTCCATCTCCCATGTTGGGAGAGGTAATCAGGTCAATCAACTGAGTGCCACTGATCAGCACTTCAATGTGAGGGTTCCGTTCGCCATAGTACCTGTCACTATTGAGATTTCGATACTTTGATGCAGGACGAATGGTCAGGCTGAAGACATTGGAGTGAGGAATAGACGATCCGAAAAGAATCGTTCCACCGGGATGAGTCTGGCGATTCAGACCGATCATCCCATAACATGGATGAGTCTCTTTAACACCCAACACATCAGCGTCTTCCTGAACCGGATCAATCTTGTTCGCCATCGCTATCATCACCTTCCTGATAACAAGCCCCAATGGACTCATAAATCAAATCTTTGTTGTTTTGGATATGTTCCTTGGCCAGATCGTAATCTTCCGAGAAAACATCGTAAAAATGACTAACAAAGTAATTCAAAGCTGTTGGTGCCATCAGTCGATCTGATGTGAAACACGTTTCCACAACCTTCGTAGCCCAATCGACTACAGCATCTTCTTGGGTGTCTGAAAGTTTATGAGGGCATGAACCAGCAGGAGCGAGCACAAAATATGTCCCTCTGGTGGGACGTGGCACCCCTGCATTCAACGGGTCAGGCCGATCATAAATGTTCGGTTCGTGATTTTCTTCAGATTCACTGCGTCTACGTCGCTTCTTGACCTTGGTTTCAATACCAAGTCGTTCAGCCTGTTTAGCAGCAGTCTGTGCTTTGAGTGGACGTGGCTGGAGATTCTTGGCCCAGTCTGTCTCCTCAATAGCAGCCCACAATTCACTCTGCCTGTTGAATTCCTGCTTGCTCTCAAGGTCATTGACAACCTGCTGAAACTCATCTTTGTCAACTTCGACTTTGGTGATGCCTTTGGTGCCTTTTGTCTTGACTTCAATGCCAAGTTCTCGGGCACGCTGATAAGCTACACCAGCAGTCAAAGGACGTGGCTTGAGGTTCTTGGCCCAATCTGTTTCTTCAACTGCTTTCCAAAGACTTGAAAGCTTTTTGAATTCACGCTTGCTTTCAAGATCATTGACAACCTTCTGAAACTCATCTTTGTCAATGACGAGTTTTTCTTTAACGCCTCTGCCCTTGGAACTTTTGGTTTTGGTTTCAATGCCAAGTTCTCGGGCACGCTGATAAGCCACACCAGCAGTCAAAGGACGTGGCTTGAGGTTCTTGGCCCAATCAGAGTCTTCAACGGCCTGCCAAAGATCTGAAGCTTTGGTAAAGCTATGCTTATCTTCCAGATCGTTGACGACCTGCTGAAACTCATCTTTATCGAGGACCAATTTTTGTTTTCCCCGACCAGCACCACCTTTACCTTTGGCACTTTTGGTTTTGGTTTCAATATCAAGCTCTCTTGCTCTCTGAATAGCAACGGCAACAGTCAACGGACGTGGCTGGAGATTCTTCGCCCAGTCTGTTTCTTCAACTGCTTTCCAAAGATCTGAAAGCCTTGTGAATTCCTGTTTGTCTTCCAGATCATTGACAACCTTCTGGAATTCATCTTTGTCGATGACGAGTTTTTGCCTTCCACGAGACATGGAGTTTTTATTCTCGCCATTTCTCGGCTTAGCACTTTTGGTTTTAATCTCAATGCCAAGCTCCTGTGCTCGTTGAGAAGCAACAGAAGCAGTCAACGGACGTGGCTCAAGATTTTTAGCCCAGTCTGTTCCTTCAACTGCTTTCCAGAGTTTGGAGAGCGTAGAAAAATTCTCAGACGATTCCAGATCACTGACGACTTTCTGAAATTCATCTTTGTCAATAACCAGTTTTTGTCTTCCACGAGCCATGGTGTTTTTCCTCAAATTGGAAAGTCATTGAATTCAGAACGAGTTTCATCCTGAACATCAAGAACTTCAATGTGATTGTGACCTGTTGATTCAATACAGATGCAAGTGCCATCAGTGAATCGAATGTTCAAACAATTTGATGACCGATCAGTAGCTTCAATTGTTTTCCCTTCAAGGAAATCAATGGTGTCTGAACTGTACGGAACCATCTTGTATTTGTAAAATTCTGAGGGTTTCATTTAAGCTTCCTGATGACCACATGAATTACAGAAACCATCATCATCACAACTGGTCAAATGTTGATTTGATGTGCGACATTAACTAATGTCCATGTAGCTGTCACAACCGGTTTCTTCCTCTGCCTGTGTTCTGAGAAAATCCTCAAAGGCAGAGTCAGAGTTTTGGTTTTCGATATACTGAAGACACAGTGACAGCTTAGAACTGTCATTCCAGCCCTGTTCTTCGCCGATCTCATCAAGAATTGTTTCAGCGGACATAGTGGTTCCTTTCAGCAGGTTTGTAGTTGTCTCTTCCCAGTAAGGTGTCTAAGACGGTCAAACCATGCTTTTTGAAAAGCATCAAAAGAGTGAGTAGTTTGGCTCAAGCCATCGACTTCTTCTGCCAACGCAGAAAGTCTGGACTTGTCATCGCCTATTTTTAAAGATGATCGTTTGTAGATAGTGAATGCTGGCAGCCAAACAGCAGAAGCTACCACTTCAGAAACATTTGTTTCCAGTCCATAGTGACGCATCAGAGAAATCTGGTACGCCCAACATCGTCCTTCACGAACCACGGATTGATCTGTTTGTGGCTCGTAACCCCAACTTGTCCCAATTTGCCAGAATTGGCCCTGTCCATAGCCCCAGCCACCATTGGGAAATTCTTCCAGCTTATCTTTTTCACGGTCAGCAAAGTGTCCCATTTCATGGAACAAATTTGGCATCTCTGGCTCTGGCCCAGCCCAAGGGCCAATAATGTAACGACCTTCATCATCAATTTCCTGTCCCTCAATCGATAAATCAATCTGAATTGCTGAATCAGATGGAAAGAAATCTCGTTTCACTTGAGAGACAAGAGGATGATTGAATGAGCGTGTCATGATGTTTCATATATGTTGTTTAGTTGAATTGGAAAGGGACAAAACTCTTTGATGTGTTTCCACACACGTTCGGCATCAGTTTTGTTTCTAAACTTATACTGGACATCACGGCGTCCAAACCCCATTCCCGAACCAAGTCTTTCTGGTTCAGGAAACAAATCATCGACTAAACTATCAATGATCTGGTCTGGATGATCTGATTGATGGGTGTCTATATCTTCACCGGGATTACCATAGTACAGTTCAGCTTCGTAGCTGACAGATAGAGTAGCCATGTTTGCTCTCAGTGGGTGTCACCAAATGTTCTTGTTGCTTCGATCTTAAATTTCGTATTCATATCAGGGTTGATGTGACTATCGATCATCCAGTCTTTTTCGACATAAACTCCGGTAGTCACAGTGCAACCCTGCATCATAGCAATAAGCATTACGCCGCCACAAAACATCCTTGAGAGCATGTTGTTTCCCTACGAAAAAGGTTTATCGAGCAAGATACCAAAGAATTCTTTGATCTCTTTGTAGACCTTGCCGCTGGTACTGAAGCCAAATCGACCAGTGGCTCGCTTTTTCACCCAATCCATTACATCACTGCCAAATTCAGATGATCTGGCTTTCCAGTCACAAACCATTTCAGCAACATAAACACGGGGCATTTCTTCAATGCCGTTCCATGCTTCTGGATGATGAAGGTTTGTAGTTGCATGAGACAACCAAGCAGCTTTAAATTCAGGAGTTCCCACCTGATCGTCACGCAAGTGTTTGAATTCAAGCTGATTGTGGATTTTACTGGCATCATGGATCAACCCAAGTCCAATCAGGTCGATCCCCAATTGTGTTTCCCCGCCTTCAATCAAACGAGTTCCCAACAGGTATGTGTCTTCACGAACACGATTGATGTGACGTAATACATTATGCAGGTGTCGAACATCTTCGACCGATTGATCGATCAGTTCTTCTTGAATGTCAGTTGTCATTAGATTTCTCCGACCAAGGATGAGGGGAATCAAAATGCCTTTCCCACCATTCCTTACCACGAATATCAAAGCCAAGGATGCTGTTGTCGTCCAAAACAACCTGTGCTTCTTCACAAAGTTCAACGAGCGATTCGTATTCCTCAACAAGTTGTTTGCCAATATCATCGGCAATTAAAGACTTGTCTTTCTCTGTTGCCTTCATGAAGGGTGTCAACTCTTTGATTCGATGGCGTGCAAATCCAGTAAAGCTACGGAGACTTGATTTGTCCCCGTAGCCTTCATTGGTGCCATTGCGAACACTGTCAATTCGATAGCGAAGTTCTTCAGGCATTGTCATAGCAAGGTTCTTTGACATCCTGAAGCTCCTTTCTCATAACAGTTACATTCTTTGGTGCTTCAATGCCAATTTTTACCTGACTGTTTGTTGATCGAATCACAGTGATGACAATATCATCACCAATGACGATCCTTTCTCCGGCTTTTCTTGAAAGAACGAGCATTTGTGATCTCCTTATCCAAAGGAAGTTGTTCACCAAAAAATAAGGCCCGGTTTTGACGCCGGGCCTCTGATGCGATGGGCAAAGTTCCAATCCATCGCACATGACCCTATTTATGCTTCAGTCAGCCAACTTATCGGCTTTACAACCAAAAGTCAAGAATCTGTTGCACCATTCACAACCGTTTCTCGCTGTTCTGCAAGAATCGTGTCAAGAATCGGCAATTCATTTGGTGGGTGTCCAATTCGGTTTTCAACATAAACCTTACCTTTGCTGCTCACATCCTTTTCGTAAACAGCACCTTCTGCCCCATTTTCCTGTTTGGCAAAAATGGTCACAGAGTATCCACCTGATGCTTGTGGGCATCCTTTGACAAATTCCTCAGACGCACTGATCGCTGCATCTAAATCAGAAAATTCTTTAGTATTCTTTTCAGGTGGAGGACCAACCATTTCATGTTGACGACGTTCCATTTCTGCATAATCAACATCTTTGTAGTCAACACCTTCCCACAGCTTATCAGAAGCTTCTTCTGCTCGCTTCTTCCAAGCCTCCTGATCCTGCCAGCCTGTTGGAGTCAGATACCACTCATATTTTTGACCAAGTTCCATTGGATCATCGGACTTATCACGAACAATGATTCTGATCATGTCCACAATGTACGGCTGTTCTGGATCGTACTTTTCAACAAACTCCAGCTTGGTTGCACCAAAACCCTGATTAGGAGCATGTTCACTCGGAGTTTCATCCAGACGTTCTTCTGGCGTAGCTTTGAGGTAGCAAGAATTGTGCCATGCAGATGGGTCATACACGTCGCTGTGTCCAGCGTCAAAACCACCAGCGCAGCCAAACCCATCATAAGTACCACGGCAACCATTTAGACGAACTTCTTCACCTTCACAAAGTTCATGTCCACAACCTTTGCATTTCCAACTGAAGTAACCCATGATATTTTCCTTAGAAAGAAGATTCGAGTTTTAATGCTTGGTCACAGGGTGTCAGATATTGGCCATGCAACCAGTTTTCAGCCATGTTCTCATATAAGTAACAAGCAAAGAGACTTCAGCTTTGTTAAGAGAGACTTCTCTCGTCCCAATTAACATTGCATCACCCTGTTGCCGAAGAATGTTTTGTGTTCCATGTTTTGGCAAATAACAACGCCATTCAAGAGCTTGGTTATCTGACCAATTCCATTTTTCCAAAGCATCAACAAGTTCTGCAATTTCTTCACGATTCAAATGATGATCGTCGCCAACCCACAAAAAACTACTACCGGGTCTATCAAAAGAATCTTCGTAATCACCGATAGCAGAAGATTGTGCAACAACACGCCACCCATCAAAGCCATCACCTTTCATGAGGTACTCGAAATGACGATCACTTTCGAGAAGAACCATGTCTATTTCAAGTTCTGTTGTTTCGGTATTGCGTGTTTTTGCAGCAGCAACGACACACAACAAAACTATCATGGCAACAATAAGTGGTTCAATCGACACAATAATTCCCTTCAGAACATAGAGTGCATTGGATTTCGACTGCGATTAGATTCTGCCGCAGACAGAAATTTATTGATTGCTTCATCAAAGTCTGCTTGACTCACTCCCAAGTCTGCACAGATATCTGCTGCCCGATAACATGACAGAGCAATCAAATCACCGCTCATCACATTCTCTGTTAAACCTTGCAGGAGGGACAAAAGGATCACCATGTTTGTCCGCATTTTCTCGGAGGATTGCTCGTCGATCAGCGTTGAAAAGGGTGCTGGTACATCCCTGTCCAAACGCTGGACAGAGGTACCAGAGTGGTTGCTTAACGATCTCGTCGTAGATTCCGCATCCGAATCTGGGGTTTTCTTCTTCATCGGATGTGATCTCCACCAAATGCTTGCAAGCTGATTTATCCTCATTCCACTCACCGTATGGACATGGTGCTGTACGACAGCACATCCCTGATCCAACACATGACTGGACGAGGACATCAAGATTCAAGGGATTCCTCGAACTGGTCATATTGTGCCTCAAATTCCAAAGGAGTCAGTGCAGCAGCCCATTGCGGCATTCCCTCCCAAGAATAAGTGCAAGGCCATGGCATTCCTTTGCCGTTCTGAATTCCCTCTATTCCATGAATGAACAAATTATCAGTATCGTATTGTGTCCCACAACCACTGGTTTGTGGCTCTGGAAGTTTGGGGTCGGTGTCATAGAATTTGCCATTCAGATCTACCCAACCTGCCCGATCAAATTCTTCACCGCCAATCATATCGCCTTTACCAACAGCAAAGGCATAGTCTCTATACTCACGTTCCTCGATTTTAACAAGGTGTCCGTAAGTATCGTTGTCAGCAAATTCATCAATTGCATCACTGGGTGAATCAGCTTCAACAACAAAGTATGAAGCTTCAAAACCCATGCTTACGGCAATCAACCATGTTTTGCCAAACCAGTCACCGGGGTTGATGACTGGAGCTGTAATCTTCTGGCCGTTGAGCGTGCCGTGGGCTGTAACTGGTCGAGACATTGGGCTTCCCTTTCCATCCTTCCAATTGACGCTTCAACTGCATTTTGAGTGCAAACAGTTGCTTGTCGTCAAGCATGTTAGATTGGTCAATAGCAAAGACCAATTTCTCTGCCATCTCATAGTTGAGTGAAAGATTGATATCGAGTGGTGTTTCGATATTGAACCTTGGATTTTCTCGATCTCTATCGGTAGTCATAATCATTTTTAGCTTTCAAGGGATCTTTGTACTGCTCCGGGAGTCAGTTGATCGGAATTGGAATCGAGTACCAGTCCCTCAGTGTACCCGAATGGAAATTTGTGTTGGGTGTCCTTGATGACAAAAAGATGATACTGATTTGAAGTGTCAACTACCCGACTTTGTGCCGGGTACAATTCAACAGCTTCATTCTCTTCGCCAATCAACTCATTCTTGATTTTCATCATATGCCGCCAATCATGTCGTGGATGACGATCCATTGACTTAATTGACAACCACCACATTTCAGGCCAACCCTCCGAGATCGGCTGAAGAACACTGGCACACCGTTTGAACACTCCGTAGAGACCATTTTCATCTAATTTGCGGGCAGGAAACCCCTACGGCGAAGCCGCTAGGTTGCAAAGCGAGTGAGCGTAGCGAACGAGACTGCAACCTAGCCTCTTTAGGGTAGTGGGAGGAATGCCCGCCTCCAAAATAATTAGGACAAAATTGAAATAATTTACGGCAAAATCTGTTTCTACCTACTCTATATAAGAGTGGTATATGAAACAGATAAGAACCGTTAAACTGCAATTGAAAGTTGATAGCACAATGTTCAAGCCAACGCTTGAGGCATACACCAATGCTTTCAACTATGTATGTCAAACTGCTTGGGACAACCAAGAGTTTAACGGAGTTCGTCTGCACCACCTGACCTATCACCAAGTCCGTCAAAATACAGGACTTAAAAGCCAACTTGCCATTTCTGCCAGAGTCAAAGCAACTGAAGCACTTGCGGCAGTCCAAGCAAGAAAGAAGAAAGGAAAGAAAGTTTCCTGTCCTCAAAGTAAATGCTCGGCAATTCGCTATGATGACCGAAGTTTGACGATTGACTTTGCTAAACGAACCATCAACATCTTGACGCTGGACGGCAGAGTCAGACTTCCCATCTTTGTTCCCAAATACTTTGAGCAATATCTTACTTGGAAACGCTGTTCGGCAGACCTTTTCCAAGTCAAAGGTAAAACATTTTTGCATATTGTATTTGAGAAAGAAACCGAAGATGTTGTGCCTAACGGGAAGTTCGTGGGGATTGATCGTGGCATTAAAAAGATTGCTGTGGTTAGTGATAATAGGTTCTTCGGTGGTAGAAGAATTAAACAATTGAGTGAACGATATGAGAGGTTGAGGGGACAACTTCAAAGCAAGAAGTCCCGATCCGCAAAAAGACACTTGGCTAAAATCAGTCGAAGCGAACGGCTTATGCGGAAGGACATCAACCATTGCATTACCAAACAAATTGTTGAAGGTCTTGAAGAAGGAACAACCATTGTTCTTGAAAAACTGACTGGTATTCGTGGTGGAGCAAGGAAACTTAACCAAGAACAAAGACTTGAAGGTAAAAAAACTTTGCGAAAACCACAACGCAAGGAAGTGAACAAGTGGAACTTCTTTCAGTTTGAGCAATTCCTTGCTTACAAAGCGATGGCTAAGAATTGCCAAGTTGTGTTTGTTGACGCACGATACACCAGCCAACGCTGTAGCAAGTGCGGACACATACACAAAGGCAATCGCCATAAGCAAAGTAAGTTCAAGTGCAGGAATTGTGGTTTCCAACTGAATGCAGACCTCAACGCTAGTAAAAATATCGTACTCAAATATCTGGACGCTACAAGCTATCCAGATTGGGCAACTGTCAATTTGCCTAACGGCGGCTTAACGGCTGCTAATGTTCCCGCTTAAAGTGGTGCAACAAGCCCCGCCGTCTTTAGCGGCGGGGTAATTGACAATACTCTACATCATCTGGCAGGATCATAGGGTTGCCATCAAGATAAACAACCCTTTCCCTTTCAAACAGTTTCCAATGAAGTCCTTTGGGTTTTTTCTTTTTGCCACGACGTGTCATGTTGTTCCTCAATAAAAAAGTACAGCAATCAGAACCATGACAATGCAACCAAAAAAACAAACAGAAAACACCATTTTTGAATCAGAGTCTATTTCAAACTTAGAAACTGTTTCAGAATTAAACGAAGCTGTTTGGTAGCCTCTTTCCAAAAGCTGTTTGAATTTTATCGTGCGAATTTCTTCTTCTGGAATTCGAGAAATGATATGAGCATTGTGTGCTGGTGCGTCCCAGTCAGGAACAGGTGACCAAAGTTGAGTTTTTAAATAAATGTCCCACCAAGGATATTCAAATGGATCATAATCAGTGAGATCTTCAGGAACTTCAATCAATGCTGCTTCAGCATGAGGCACCAATAATTCCGGGTGCGTGATCATTGTCACTCCTTAGTAGGTGTAACAACACGAACTCCCTTCCGGGTTGAATGGTAGTAAATTGATTCTGCAAATTCCTTTGCTGTGTAGTCTGTGAAAGTGCCCCCTGCTTTCTGTAAAAAATTCCTTGCCATGGTTAAACTCGGCATTGGTTCAGTACCTTCAGTCTCAGTGGCAAGAATACAAACGATTTCCCATTCACAATCAGTAGATCGCTCACCGCCATTTTCCACAAGGGCCTTAGCACTGTAACAAACGATTTCACAGAACTTAGCAGGTGTCCCCGTGAAACCAAGTGCCTTTGCATCATCAAGGGTGATGTATGTTTCAATATACGGATCTTCCCCTTTCTGTCGATAGGTCACCCGTGCTTGAACAGGCATTCCTTCCCGAAGGGGCATACTTGGAGGACAGAAAAACCCATCAGCTTCAATAGGCACAAGCACCTTTCGGTGTATGCCAGTTTCACCTGTACCGGGAATTCTCTTATCGAAATTCTGCTGAATTCGATCAATGACTTCATCTTCTGAGATAGTGAAGTAAGAATGACCTGAACTCGGCTGATGTCGATCACGAGCAAATTGTGACCATCCGATAGTTTGCATATTTTTCTTTCGTGTTAAACAAAAGGGGGCAGGCTGCCTGCCCCCTTTGTATGACCAACCGGCAAATGTCAGGCAACTCCCTTGAGCTGTTCCTGAACAGATTCCACCGTCTCAATGAGACCCTGAAGCTCAGTGATCCGTGAGCGGACAGCACTGATGCCACCCATGCTCTTGACTTCGGCCAGAGCCTTGCCGAAATCAGTCACGGGATTTGTTGCAACAACCTGACGCCGACGACGAGTGGTCGTTGTCTTGGTTGACTTACCCGGCTTCCTGCCACGCTTGCCAATTGGCATGTTGCGTGACTTCTTCCAGTCGTTCTTGAACGAATTGAAGCGATTTGTTCCCTTTCCATGGTCACCATAGAAATACTCGTAAACAGTCTTGCCCTTCTTCTTCAGATGGGATTCTGCTTCACTGCGGGTCAGATCGCCCTGAGCATCGAGTACGTCGAACAGAGCTTGCGTTGTTGGGCCTTTGGCCATAATTACACCTTCGCTTTCTGATGCGAATTTTCGTGGAACCGCCACGATAAACGGGCCGCTGTCCAACATTGGTCACGGCGTCAGGTTCTCTCAACATTCTACGATAGTGGTTTTGATTGTAAAGCAAAACTCACTAAGATTTTCACCAAGAAGACATAAGTTGTAATTCTACAAGAACTTACAGGAGTAAGAATTCTTAGTGATTTTCTCTTGTGTTAGATTCTACAAGGGTGTCTTATATGGGAAAGTTTCATCGTCCCAAGTATTTGTTCCGTAAATGATTCCCTGATGAAACTTTTCGATAGCCCACGCACTCCATCTTTGGAAATAAGCAAACGCTTCTTCCATCGAATCATAGCGACAGCTTTCAATGAATTCATCAGTCCTCGACGAAGGCATTGGCTCATATTCCCAACACCCATCTTTGGCAAGACAAAGACTACCATACTTTTTGATAGCCCAAAGATCATCGCCTTCACGTTGTTTGTAGCGATCAATCGTCACCTCTTCACGATACTCTTCTGAACATTCAGTGGCGAGCTTTCCGTGCGTCACAGGCATATGGCCTGCTATGAGGCTTTTGATTCGATCTTCAATGTTGGGAATCATCAAAATCACCTCCAGAGACTTTCTTTGTAACCAATCTCAATCCAATCAATGCGACTGAAAGAAAGATTAGAAAAGAGTCAAAGAGAAAAACAAAACCCAAAATCGCTTTATCTTGTCGAGATTGAATTTTGATCTCTTCGACATTGACCTGCATATAAAAAAGCAAGCCAATCATAATGAACACGGAAATGCCCAGAATGGCAAACAGTTGTTTCATCGGTCAAGCTCCCAAACAGTCACATTAACGATGTCGGAAACCCATTGGTCTTGAACCATTTCTTCTATGATCGCCCAGTCGCCTCCCGCAAGGCCACTCCCAAATTTGGGAGTGATGACCTCGATGTTGTGAACTGGGTAATGCTGATTGGAGAAGTTTCTCAGCATCATTCCAATCCCTTCGATACACTTGTAGAGCGGACCATATTTCACTGGCTTAGGATTGTCAGAGCTGACCGTGTCCCGTTGACCAATCATGTTGATGGCATAAGTCAGCGAGAACAAATCATCTCCACGCACCTTGACGGTCTGAAACTGTCCCAGCTTAAAAGGCTTACCGCTTTCAATGTCGATGCCCAAACGATGCCAATCATGATATCGTTGCTTGACCTGTGGCCAATGCTTAGCAACTGCACCAGCAAAGCCTGAGCCAAATCGGTCAACGTCATTACAACAATGAGGAACCAGTTTAATTGTTGGCGTGGTCCAATCTGTTGAAAACAGATCGCCTTGTTTGTATTCAATCATCAGCTTTCTCTCCGTTCCATGGGCATTGTGGGTTGATGAGGATCTCCCGACCAATCAGGATCATTATAATCCTCATCATACCCTTCGTCATAATCGTCGTAGTCATCATAATGGATGGGAACGCCATTTTCATCATAATCAACATAGTCACAGCCACCCCATCTTACGATTTTGGAATCCGGGTTAAAAGGCCAAGGTAAGTAATGGTCCCAAAATGGAGACCCACCTTCTTCCAGAAACTGTTGCCACCCGGCATCGTTTTTCATTTCAACAGTCGATACCAGATGAAAGAAAAACCATGGAATGGTAAGTGTCAAAAACGAACCAATCAGAGGGGCAATAATGCCAACGCCGATAACCATGTCAATTTGATCTTCCAGAGTACAAACCCCATCAGTATAGCTCCAACCGACTTTTCCCTGTGGGGGCATAATCATGTAAGTCCAAAGTCCACAAATTAGAAATCCGGGCACACAACATCGCAGGAACATCACGATACGTGGTGTCCGATTGCGACGACCAGAATAACCATTGTGGTGACCATAGTCACGTTGATTAAGCCAAGACATTATGATACCTCTTTTAACTCCGACCAATCAATACCCAAAAGTGCAAAGTTCTGAGTATTGTTTTGATTGTAATCCAAATACAAACGAGCAGCTTTCATCATGAAGACTTGAAGTCCGATCAAATCCACTGGATCATCACCGAAAACTTCTACTTCAACTGGTGCTACAAACTTACGAGGTGTCCCATTTGGATTGATGATTTCTTTTAAATCGATAGTTCTTGGATCTGAAATGAGCATTGCGTCGTCTTCATTCATAGACCAACCATGACCAGTCCAAAACTCATTTTCATTTGCTGCAAGAATGAATCGACGATGCTGCAAACTTCCTTTAGGGACCAAAGACAGTGATTTCATATGTTGTTCCTTCTTTCAAATCTTGATGCGAAACCATGGAATTTCTCTGGTTGGTCGAGTGCCAGACGCTTGAGCTTAGCTCCCAGAGAGCAACACTCCTCGTGAAAATCATCTGTTGCATGATTTTTCACCTTGTCATGTGCAAGCTCATGAATAATAAGCCCGTCAAGACGAGGCGTGAAGCCTTCTTCAAAGAACTTGTTGCCCATGGTGAACTTGTTGTAGTCCAGCACATTATCGCCATAACAGGCAATCCATGATCTGCCAACAAAACTATGACACATCACAAACCGAACAATGATACCATGGTCCAGCAATTCTGAACCCAACCATCGAGTGTATTCCTCGATTAAACCCATAGCAGGTGTCCACTTTTCCCTTGGGATCACTTCCACTGGGGTTGCATTTGGGTCATCACTGTACGCTCCTTTGCCCTCCATGGGAAAAGCCTGAGAACTGCTGAAAAGGGCACCTGCCATCTTGGCATTAGCTCGCTGACCTTTTGTCAGTCCATGTGACGAAATCATATTGTATCCAGCCGTAATGGCTGCACCGTTTGCATCCGGGTTAGTTGGGTCAATCGATACCCTCTTAGGCCCAAACCGTTTAGTCATAAACGAATGTGTGGCCTCATCTGAACACCGTTCATCACTGGACGCTTCATTGACCCAAGCTTCAGTGGTATCATCCTGTTCAATTTTTTCATGCATTTCATTGAGCACATGAGTACGAACAGCTTTAAGATAAGAAGGGGTCACATTGTCACGATCTACATTCAGAGGAACTTTCTGCTGAATGCTGTAATGCCATTTATCCCCAGTTTCTACAACCGGAATACCCAATTCATAGAGACTCGGCACCTCATCAGGAAGAACATCAAAAATCTGAATTTCACACTTTCGTGCAGATGTACGAAGATCTTCACCGATCTCAGTGAAAAGAGTTTGCTCAAAAGTGTGAATTGGCTTTCTGCCTTTGATTTCATCACCATTAACAAACAGTTTTAGACCGGGACGAACAATGATTTTGTTCATGTACTCAATAAGTTCAGTGTACTGCTGACGAGTACATTCCATGAGTGCCCAGAACTCTGTTCCATTGTCTCGCTTCCGACGAGGGTATTCATGTCGCCCTTCATCATTGAATTCAACTGTGCCGCTTGTTGTGTGAACACGAGCTTCTTTGCAGAAAGCCAGAGCCATCTTACAGCCGACATTGAACCGACCAGCTTTAGTAGGATCATCTTTCTTCTCAGATGGAGCATAGACTGTCCAAGCATGAGACAGATCAGTGTAACCCGGACCATTGTCAATGACGCTGATTTCAATCAATGGCTTTCCGGGGATTATCGCCACCTTGATATGACATTCAGTTGCCTCTGTGTCCATGACGTTTTGATAAAGTTCTGCCCCGATGATCCCAAAAGAACGTCTTTCAACGAGTCGCTTGGCGACCATACGAAGACCATCTTTGTGTGCCGTAAACCAATTCTTACTCATTTTCAATCCTTTTCCAATCATCTGGACCTAATGCCTTGATTTCTTCAAGCAGTGTCAACACTTGTTCGTTGACGCTTTTGTAACATCCGGTGTCATGTTTCCACTCAAAGATACACATTCCATACACTGTGGAACAATGACCTTCCTCATCAATTGAACCTATGACATATGGATGAATCTTAATTGATCCGACATACAAAATATCATAGGGTTCTCCGATACACAGCATCAATCTTTTAATGTATCTCAGAGCGTCCATGACCACATCATTCAATTCATCAGAATTTGTGGCGTAGAGCTGATCAAATGATCTCCCACGAAGCCCCATATCTGTTTGATGCACAGCCTCAACGCTGAGTTCGTATGTGTTCATTATTGGGTGTCCTAAACAGTTTCAGCTAAACAGATCGAAAACCCTTCGTAACAGTATCCATTCCGACCTTCCAAAAAGACCTTGGCACCATGGTAGTCCTGATCAGACAGGATGCGTTCTAACTCTTCTTCCTGTCTCATACTTTCCCTGTGTGAAGCTAATTTTTGGCGGTAATCACCCCACTGCTCTTCCACAGTCTTCTTGAGATGAGGATCATCCTCAAATTCATCTGGCCTGTGTTTTGGTTGCTCTGGTTCTTCGCTATAAGATTCGTAGTACCCTTCTTCTTTTCTCTCCTGAATTACTTTCAAGCAAGCACGACCAATATGCTCAGTGGTGTTCGCTGCAAAGTATCGTTCGCCATGTTTTTCTCGCAGAACGATAATGTACTGTCGATGCAAAGCCGAAACCAAATTGTCCCACTTCTTCTGAGAGAGAACCAACTTATCATCTGTAAGCGGATCTTTATTAGAAGATTGAAAATTAAGGAGTGAAGGGACAGGAACACATATGCGTACCCACTTGTCTGCTATTGGACAAAATTGCTCAAGCTTAAACCGACGAACGTGATGTTTGTTATGTCGAACGTATGGATCAATTTCAACAAGACGAAACTTACCACTTTGATTTTCATTAAATTCACTGATCGTCATTCCAGCACTCCTAAAGGCATTCGCCAATTTACTTCGATTTCATTGGGTGTCCTAAAAGAAGGGGCAGGTTTCCCTGCCCCTTAAATCATGCAGAATGTTTGGCGTATCGCCGCTCATCCATATATTCTGCTGTCACCTGATCACCGGCATGTTCAATGCCACGTCGATCCAGTTCGGCAAGCCCCGCTCTTGTTAGTGTGATACCACGACTGGTAGATACAACATACGGACCATTGCCTGCAACAGACATCAATGGAGGCAGAATCACACGCTCTAACGCCTCTGCCTTACAGTTTGCCACTCTTTGGAGATTATCCTTGGAGATTGGACGACTGCCCAATGCTTCAAGAATCTTGACTTCTCGACGGTCCATGCCGAACTCATCAAGTCCCAGATTGTCAGCAACGATTCTGGCAGCAGTCTGCCAATCATTGCCGTGCTGATTTTTAGTCATCTCCATAAGTCGAGCGAAATCCTTCGCCAAACGAGGAACAATTCGATATTTGGCAACTGCGTTACACGCTTCTTCGGAGAAGTGCGGGTAATTAAGCTTGATGATCTGAGCGATCTCTTTCTTACCAGCAGGTTGCCATCTCAAAGTTGTACCCAATCGCTGTGCGAAAGCATCGAACAACTTACCTTCCTCAGTGGTAGCACCGACCCAACAAATTTCTCGGCAGTCCACTTTGAAAGTTCTAGTTTTCTTTCCTGTGCCGGTCGTGATCTTCATCCAACCGTCACCATACTCCATGCCGTTCAGAAGACCACCCTGCATGAGTGATTTACTTAAAGCATGTGCCTCATCAAAGAACAGAATACACGGAGGAATCTGATACTCATCTTTGGCAACTTCAACGATCTTGATGCCCTTCTTAGCAAAGGTTTCACAGATCAATTGAAACAAGTTGTAGGTGCTGGAAAGAGCATCCGCCTGTACAAAGACAAACGGAATACCAATAGTTTCGGCAAACTGCCGAACAATAAAAGTCTTACCTTGGCCAGATGTCGCATAAATTGCAAATGACATCCCACGACAACTGTGATTCGGAAGACCAAATGCGTTGAATGCAAATGTCTTGAGGGTGCTCATATTACCCTCATTTTCCTTACTCACAATTACTTTGTTGAGTGGACATTTTGGATGAGCCAAGGCTTCACGGATTTCTTCATCAGTTGGCCTATCTGGAAAGCCGCCCGGATTGAAGAACTGAATTTGAAGCTGCTTAGCATATTTTTTCATTAACATCCCTTTCTGTCGTTGAAACTTTCTTGTTACGACTTTGATGGGTGTCAACTATAGATTTAGGCCACTTTCTCCTTAGCAAACACGTCTTTCACTTTTTTCAGTGCTCGATCATAGGCGTAAGTTGATGCCATGCGGCTCACAGAATGCTTCTTGGATACTTCTGATTTTTTGCCGCCACCCAGAACAGTATAAAGAACATCACGCTCCAGTTCTGACAAACCGACTTCTTCAATCACAGCTCGGACCTGATCGATTTCCATGGTCACTTCGCCATCGAAACTGCTGTAACTGTAACTTGATACAAAATCTTCCCAAGCTACCTCTGGCCCATCAACTGCCACGGCTAACGCTGAAAAGCATTCTTCACGATCAGAATCATTGATCTCCAGTTTATTTGCGGCCTGCTCAAAAGAAAGACCTTTAGACATAAGGTCTCGCAGATCTGGGAGCATACGAAGAATTCGTTTTTTGACGCTTGAAAGGAAATGATCAGTGCGAATGTAATCGATCATTCGATTCCGAATGGCATTACAGGAATATGTATCAAATTTCGCATTGCCGCTATAGGCAAACATCGAATCGGAGATTGCCCAAATCCCCTCTTGAATGAAATCTTCAATATCGACAGCACGATGACGTAATCTGTGTGCTTTGTAGAAAGGCAGAACAATACCGGGCACAAGGCGACAATAACCCTGAAGGACAGGATACTCAATTTCTTTGACAGAGTCCATCGTCTGTTTGACGTAATCTGTCAAAGTCTGAAGAGTTCCATTGTGATATCTACGCCGAAACTCTTTGATAGAGGGATTTTCGGTGTCAAATTCTTTTTCTGCCGCCGCACGAATAATTGGCTGTGCGTCAGCCATAATTGAAGAATATTTCTGTTCTTCTTCTTCTGAGAGAGTACGAGGTTTAATACACCCAATCATGAGGAGATTCCCTTTCATCGATTACGGAAGTTATTTTCTTGATGGGTGTCTGACATGACAAACGCTGGCCATGTTCACATGGATCACCACATTCATAGAAAACTGTCTTCGAGTCGATTTACAGGGTGTCCTCTTTTGCACCAAATAGAAAAAGCCGCCAACCAGTTTCCCAGTAGACGACTTTTTCTCGGGGTGACGTTCCCTTTATTTCTTACGAACCCGAAGAGTTTTCGCTTCTTCCGCCTGAATCCTTTTTTCGGATTCTTCGCAAGCCTGTTCATACGTGATGTTCATACAGGCTGCCACACCTTTGCGGAATTCAGCATTGTCTTCATCTGTCTGGTCGAACAATTTTTGCATTTCCTTGAGCGGAATCGGTTTCGCACGAGTTGATTGGCGTGCAGTTGATTCGCTGTAATGCTGCTCACCCAGAGCTTTTCGTGTAGCAGCAGTTAAGGTCATGCGACCAGATTCCAAATCAGCCCGGTCTTTATCTGTAAGACCAGTTGCTGGTTTGATGACTTCACCTGTTTCTTCGTCGATCCTTGCTTCTTTTCGAGGACGAAGCAGAGCCTCACGGTTTCTGACCGTGCCTTTCTTCTTCTGTCCGGGATAAAGATACTCAGCAATTTCTGTTAGGGTCCACTTCTTACCAGAAGCAGGATTGATTCTGGATCGGAAGTTTTTGTAGATCGCCGCTTCCTGAAGAGCAGTCAATCGTTTGTTGCTGAGATTTTCTTCGACTGAAATCAGGAAGCCTTCATCATCATTCACCTGTTTATTGGTGGCGATGACTTCTGCTGGATAAATTTTGGCACCTTCAACTTCATCCGCAACATCAACACGACTTTTTGCGTGGTTGTACAAAGTTGCTGATGTTCGTCGATTTCCTGCCAACAGAGTGAAGTTGTAATTACCATCACTCAGTTTATTGCCTTTACGCACCATTACCGGATGGAACTGCCCATAACGGGCAAGACGACGTGCAAATGCAACAATAGATGAAGCAGGTGGGGTCACCTGTTTGGAATCTTCGTCCTCTACCGTTGCCACGTCCAGTTCCATTGGCTCACATTCATGTGTTTCAAACAGACTGACAACTTGTCGAACCACTTCAATGTCTTCTGACAGAGCCATGTGGATCAGTGAATGTTCTTTGTCTGAAGAATCAACCAGCTTGTAACCAAGAGCAAACAGATTTTCTGGTTCATTCCGACAGTTATCCACTGCTGTGATTCTTGACAGTGGAATCGTCCAATGGTCAATTTTGACCTGCTTGGCCTTTGGACGATTGTCAGATTTCTTTGTTCTTGTCTTAGCTGGCTTCTTCGTTTCGTCAGCTTGTTGGGTGTCAACAACTGTTTCTTCAGCAGGAGCTTCAGCGGTTTCGGCAGCCATTGCGGCAAATCTCCATGAGATGTTTTGATGAAAACTACACAGTGCCACAAAAAACGACACACCGTGTCACACGGCTGTTATTCTACGTCAGTTCCGTGGTCTGTAAAGCGTAAATCCAAAATTACTTGGCAGATTTGACCCGAAGTTTGTATCCAGAGCGTTTCACCCCTTTGGAGACTGTGCCCAAAAGCCTCAAAACAGCCATGGCTTCATGACGTTTCATTTGACGTAAATCTAGGGTGAACTTGGACTTTTCTTTTTGCAGTGGATTTTCCCTCGCAATAATTTGCAGTGAGTATGTATGTTAAAACAATGGAGAATACAGTGAAAAACAAGCCCCTTGTGAGATTTACGATAGGATCAGTCACTAAATTTGGTTTTGACTGCTTAAAAAGAGCAATAAAACAAATACAAAAGTTGTATCCATGCGATATCACTGTTTGTTTCAACTGTGATAAAAAACACGTTAAATATTTAAAAAAAGAATTAAACGTCTTTCTTTTTGATCAATCCGTACACCTAAACGATGACCTCACCCCAATGGGGGTAGCTTGGAAACTTTATCCTCCAAGGCTTGATATCAACCGTCATGAGATCATTATTGATAACGATATCATTTTGGAGTCAACAATCGATGAAATCGATGATTTTCTCTCTTGTGACGATCATTGTCTCATGCTTCAGGGAATCTCACGTACCTACGGGAGATTTGAAAAACACGTACCTGCCAATCTGATGATCAACAGTGGTTTATTTGGTTTGCCGCCCGGATTCGATTTTGCGACTTATGTAAAAAATCACGCAGGAAATAATTGGGAAGAGAATGCTACGGGAATTCACTCTGAAAGTGTGACTTTTGACGAACAGGGACTTGTTGCTCTGATTTTATCAAACCAGAAACATTTTCTGATTCCCAACACAACAATTACAAATTGCGAAAGAAAACTTATGAGAGGAAAGGGAATGCACTTTATCGGTCTCAATAGATGGAAACGACATGAGCCATATTCAGAATGGCTCATGTCGCAACAAAAATTTCACCTTTAGGGCTTCTTGACAAATTCGTGGATGCGATCCAAATCTTTCTGTGAAAATCGAATGTTGTCCGGTCTTTTATCAAGTTTCCAAGGACTGCCTTCAACATACACATAACGATTTACTCGCTGACCTTTATGGAACTGACGATCTGCCTCTTTGTTAATAGAAGTATTTTGATTTGCCTGAAGGCCCAAGACATGAGTTCGATGCATCAATTCTTTGTACCCATCTTCAAGGGCACCAATTCTTTTCTCGGTTTGAGCATCAATACTTGGTCTCAAATCATAACTTTCAGGTTCTGAATATGGCTGTGTGTATGATTGAGGTGGTTGTTGTGCATACAATTCATTTGAATTGTCTTTGTTCATGAGTGACCAAATTCCAAAAATGGTCGCCAAAGACAACATGGTTGCAAATGCTCCCAAAAACACTGTTGCACTATTGGACCCACTAGACCCACTAGACCCACTCTGTTCTGGCTGTGATTGTGCATAAACAGGTGCCGTAAACCTACGTGGCTGACTTGGCCTCGTTCCTGCTCTCACACCATTTTTGATCGTTTCTAAATCTTGTTGACTAAGTTTCACCTATCCTCCTTTGGTCATTTCTTCTCGCCTAGTATTTATGAGATCTCGAAGCTCTTTTCTTGGCAACTTATCGTGATTGTTATGAAGACGCCTCAATTCCCTGCAATTTTCTAAACTTATGTCGTAAGCTCCCTTGAGGTTATTACAAACACTACACATTGTTTGGTAATTTCGTAATTCATCTTTGCCACCACGACTTTTTGCAAGAATATGATCTTTTGTCATCAGGACCAATCGACTATTCTCTTCAGCATACAAATTAAAATGTGGAGATTGGTCACCGGGATTAATATCCAAGATCATTTTTGTGCCTTCCAAACCACATGAAACACATGAAGTATTGTCTCTAAACACAAAATAACGATCTGAATTCATTCGCACTTGGTAGATTTGTCCATCTACTTCGTACTCTTTTTTTACATCTTCTTCGGTAATGTAGGGAAAGACTTCATCGACACTGTAAGTCGCCAGATGTTCCAGCTTCTTACGTTCCTTCATCTTTGCTATGTCGAGTTGAACACCAAAACCTTCAAAATCATCCCCGTGTGGTTCACATTCGAGTATGCTTTCAAGTAATTTTTTGGCGTGCTTGAGACATTCAGCACGAGGTTTGTCTGAGTCGAATCTCCACGTTATCGTAGCTATAGCCTTGTAACTGGTCATCACTACTATCTATTCCATTAGAAAAATATTTGCATCCTTGCGAACAGTATATACAAAAACTTAGTTTTGAGCAAATAAAAAGCACCGGATGACTTGCACCCGGTGCTTTCAACTTCTTTTGTGTTTGACACACATTCCGGGTCAAGCCCGTCCCGAGTGAAGTGGCCTCGGGGGAAGCGTGGTCCGAAGACCATCACCGCACCGCCACTCTGTGAGAAGGCACAGAGAACCTAATTACAATAGTAATCACCAAGCATAATCTTGATAATTAAGTCATTGCAAGAGCGTTAGAAGGAATTATAGCTGGAGTTTTGGGCCTTACGAAAAGACCAAAAGCTGCATGTGCAACCACGCCACTTAAACAAGGTGTGGGCTCCCAATTTCGACTTACAGACGAGTAATAAACATCGCCCATTTGAATCATTTCGCCAACATTCAGAACTCTGAATCCTTCCGGGCATTCTGGCACTTGGCTCATTTTGTTCCTTTACGTGTCAATGATTTTTACTCCGGGGAAAATTCCACCCAGAGAAATGTTGGAGATACATCTTGGAAATTCACCATGCATAACGCCCTCATAAAGAACTTTATGCATTTGACTTGCCGCAACTATGGCAGGAAGATTTTTACTTCGAGCCGATATCTGAAATCCACCCCAAAAGCTGAATTTCCCCACAGAAACTTTATCTTCTACAACATCCATGTTCTCTTGGTTGGCATTGATGGACCAATTAAGAGAATTTTTATCTTCACTGTTCGTTGGAAAGAACACATGAAGATTGTCTTTGGGACTGTAAACACACGTCATGCCACTCTCTTCAATAGTGGCAATCATTCCATGTGTCAAAATCTGGTGTCTTCGCAATGGCCATCCGCAACCGGGAATGAAAGACAGAAGCTTATAGAATCTGCCAATCAAATACCAAGTTGCAAAGATGGCATATGCAGCGGAATACTGTAGAAGTTTCTTCATGATTTACTTCTTGTTGTAAATTCTTGAAGCACGATCCATCATCTCATGAATTGCTGGAACCATCGTGTGAGGAATGGATTTGTTGTTCATCAAATTCTTCTGAACTACCCTTACGGACTCAGCATGATCAATTGCCTTCCTGATGCCAACATGTCGGCTGAACTTGTCGTTCGGATGGCACATGCTCCATCCAATAACAGCATCTATTTCAGACGGACCTGTATTGATGGAAATGACCACGCCAACAATTGGGGATCGACGTGAACGCCAATTTCGCCTGACAGAAGTGAAAGCCTTATTGAAGGCTGCTTCGTCTTTGAAGCTATCTTCACCAGACAGAATGGGTTCGAGAAGACGTTGAGCCACAGCGACACTCAAAGTGTCACCAAAAGAATTCAAAATCCCCCTGATGGCTTGTGTTTGTGCTGCATTGCAACCTTCAATTGGCCTTGATCGTTTTGCACGAACATAATTCACGAGCATTCGTTTGCTCTGTGAATCAAAATGTTCACGAACAATGCGGCGACAATCTTCGATGTACTCTGAACGTGTATTTTGCGTCATTAGGATACCCTTCCTCGAAAAAAGAAAAACACGCAGAGCTTAACCGGCCTTGCGTTTAAATTCTGCTGGCGAGATCAACTGATAGTTGAGGCCAACAGCTTTAGCCATTTTCCAGATAGTCATGTGTCTCGGATAACGAGTCTCACGTTTACCCAGTTTGGCCACAGTTGAATATGAGAGACCTGCTGCTTTTGCAAGTTCGCCCCATGTCCAATCTTTTACATCACAAGCTGCGATGAAGATTTCATCTGTCTTTTTGTGCAGGTCACGAAACTTTTTGTCCTGAACACTTCCAACAACTCGAAGAGTCATGTCGTCTCCTTGGTAATCAAACGGACTTCACACCATCACAAATAGTAACGATGCTTTTTTGATTGTGCAACCGAGTTTTGATAAATGCTCGTGAGGGGAATCGAACCCCTTGACTACACGAATTTAGAATTCGCTGTCTATCCATCCACGAGCTAAAACTCCCTGCCATCTCATCGTCCGTATAGAAATGGCAGGGAGCGGGCCGAATGCCATTAGTTTTCCAATACTTCGATCACCTCAGATCGAGAAAATTCGACAATGTCACAACAAGTAATATCCATTTCAAATCGAGGGATATTGTCCAAAATTCCACGCAGTTCTTCGTCGTTGTTTTCAGCTATGCTAGTGACAAGCACCCACATGTATTCACACTTACCACATTTCGTCGGAAACGAAAGTTTAACATGCTTACCGGCAAAGAAATCCAAAGATTGTTCAACAAAGCGAGGATCAGGTGGCCTTGTGCCTTCAGAGACAATTCCAATATTGAATGCTGGTTCAATCAAGGGAACCTCCTTCAATCAATCAGGTGAGAACTGGCAATGCGACGACCACGAAGAAGAATGTCCACAAGGCGATCATCTCCCATTGCCCTAACACGACTGATGATTTCTTCCAGATCACGTTCGATAGCAAGGTAGCCATCTGTATCTGATTCGTTGTGAATCAGTGATCGACCAGAAATTCGTTTGCTTTTACCAGCACCGGCTCTTGGCCCTGTATGCTGATTGGGATCAGGAGAATCCTTCATCTTTGAACGAACGCCCCTGACCAACTCAGGCTTCACCTCAAGACCATCCAATGCACAATATTCAATGATCTTTTTGGTTGAAAGATTCGGCTTTATTCGCATAGCACGCTCAACCATCGCTGACAGATTCAGCTTGCCGTTGTGTTCAGGAATTGGATCGTTTCCGTATCGCTTCCTGATTTGATTCTTGGCAAGATAGATCTCCTGCTTCTTCAACGGATTATTTGCATTCAGTTCACTCCAAATGCTGATCAATGTGTCATTGTCAGCATGAAGATTGTGAAGAACAAGATATCGAACCAACTTCGATTTGCTGTCTTTTCCTTTAGTCTTTCTCCCTGACTTGTTCAAAGAAGCTGCCGCACGATGCACGGTAGAAATATGAACTTTGTAAAACATAGCCAATTTTTGGCGACTGACTTCGGGAGTTTTCTTTAGGACATCCCGAATCAACTGGGTTTTATTAGCACCCGGCTTTGCCTCTGGAAAGAAAAACCCAGTTTCATTGTCGTCTTTTGGGAAATGCATTTAAACACCTTTCGTTACATGCACCATTGACTATTGGCGTAAAATGTAGGCGATTCAATCCAACAACAAGCTTCCTCTCCAAGAATCTTGCGTTGTTGATCAGTCAGGTTTATTTGGTCATATAAACCCTGTTTCCGAAGCTGCCTCTGTTCCTCTGTCAACAAAGACAGTGCCTGTTGCTTGTCGAACAATCGACCAACTCCTAAGCAGCGACAGTCAGGAATTTCTTGACTGACTCTTCCATACGTGCAGCACGCTTTTCTGGCTCTTCGCCAATAGCGAACTCAAAGTTCTGACACACGATGGTGATTTTGACAAATCGCAGCAGGTTTCGCAACTGTTCGACATTCTCACAGTAGCTGCAAGCTCGCTCCATGAAACCGTCCTTGATTTTCAGGACTTTATCCATAACGAGCAACCCACGCTCTTCATCTGTGATAGGAGGCAGACTGACATTCTTTCTGCCTTTAGCGGGACTGGCATTAAAGTAACCAAGCAGTTTTTTTGCAAGGCCCTTCTCTGTCTCATCTTTGCTGTAGTAAAGCTTGTCGAAGCTTTTGATGAGATTAAGCTGACTTTCAATGATGAACTCAGCATCGCTTTCATCACCAGATTCAGCAACGATCTTTTCAGCAGTCTTCTGAGAAAGACCCACAAGATCACTGGTGAGAGCAGCAATCACCACACTTTCAGGTGTTTCATCTTCCTGAAGTTCATCAGGTTTAGGGATGAAAGACGCAAGAGCGTTAGTTCGAAATTTCACCATGAAGAGAAACGACATGTCTCTCACCACGGCAGAATCTTTTTGAACGACAATTCGAGGATTTGGTGGAAGCTGTTTGTCATTCCACATAGCCTGCGTCCATCTTTCAAAAAGCTTGTTGCCAACAACAGCTTTCTTTTGCTTGACCACAGGATCAATGACTTCTGCCACTGCTGCCGAACTGATCAGATCCCTGACATCATCAATCAATTCTGTGTCTGGGTTCCAAACAGTCTCGTTCTTCTTTTTAACGTCTGAAGACTTCTTCTTTGTTGCTTTGGAAGCAACCTGTTGCAGCAAATCCGGCTTTGCCATTTTTCAACCCTCTTTCGTGAATGTTTGAAACTTGTTTACCCCAACATTCTACGGAAGATTTTTTGGGTTGTAAAGCAAATGTCAATTTTCAGACAAGAATTTTTGGTAATGATCCCAAACGCCCAAGTCTTTGATGAAGTGTTCGGCAAGATCCAAACTTTTCTTTGCTTCACTTTCGGGGACTTCTGTCTTTGGTGTTACATCCTTTTCTTTCTTGGGAGCAACCTCTTCGGTTGTTGTATTGGATGCAAAATCAAAGAGTTGATCAATTGCCAATTCCTGTCTGGCCAACATCAGTTTGGCTTTCAACATAACCGCTCTTTCCTGACACAGTTTACGTGTGTCAATGATGTCACGTTCACGTTGACGGAATTGATTTTTGATATCAAGCATCATGTCATAAGCTTCATGATCTTCAGGTGGCATTGGTGCCGACTTGATCATTTCCATGAGATGATATTCTTGATTCCGACTGAGTTCCCAGTCGGTCAATGAATCAATGAGAGTTTCAATGTCTTCTCTTGAAAATGTAGATTCAAGCGAGGCCATCCTTGGTCCTTTCAAAAATATTTAAGCAGCACCGAAACAACGAGTCACAGTCATGTCTTTAGACTGCAAATGGTGCTTTTCTGCAAAGTCATGTAGGTCGTAAGCGTGATTCAGTCCCTCCTGCTCTTTGTAGGCTTCCTGAACAGCTTGTCGGAAGTCCATGATGTCCACACCAGTTGATGTGCCTTCAAGAACATCCCGTTTCAAAGCAATCATCTTGGCACTTTCTGAAATCTGCTTCAGCATAGCACCATTGATCGTATCGGCAAATGAGAAGTCATGTTCATTGTTGATACGATACAACAATCGACTTCTACTAAAGATATCAGCAACTGTTACTGCTAATACCTGCTTCTTATCACCTTTGAACGGTGTATTAGAAGTATGAATCGCCATTATGTCAAGAGCAGCATCTTCATCAGGACGATCAATTTTGATGTGATGAGAAATTCTTTCAGCACGAATCACTGCCGGGTCCAAAATATCGATTCTATTCGTCATCAAAATGACAATTGGATTTTCTTTTGTTTGCTCTTCGTCCACGCCATCCATCTCACCCAAAAACATGGGGACCAATGTGTCGGCAATATCACTGGAACGACGTGTACCACGTTGTGGCATAATTGCATCAGCTTCATCAATGGCCAACAAAGCTGGATAACCATGTTGCCTGTAATGTTCACGTCCTCTGGCAAACAATCCACGAATTTCACCTTCAGAATTCCCCACATACATGTCAAGGATTTCCGGGCCTTTGACAAACAGATAACCTGTATCGATCACCTCTTTGCCATGCACTTCAGCAATCAACCAAGCACAAAGACGAGCCAATAAAGTTTTTCCACAACCCGGTGGCCCATGCAAAACTGCACCTTTGGGTCTGCTCATCCCATAATGTTCAAAAAGCTCAGGCTGAGAATAAGGCAACTCCAAAAACTCTCTGATCATTTCTTTTGGACGTTCCAGCCCACCAATACTGTCCCAATTGATGTTTGACTGATGGCCAAGCGTATATCTTTTTCGATTGTCTTTATTGAGCTTTTTGACAACCATCAAATAACCAGAGTCAACAGCTATTTTATCTCCATCTTTCAGTTCAATACCTTGTGGATTATACACAAGGTAGCGTTCACCTTTGTTGTTTATTTCGACACACTGATCAACCACGCCTTCAACAGTGCATATGGGACCACTGTTGAGATCATATTCAGCATGACCCACAATTTGGTTTTTTTCGTTTACTTTAACGAAATCACCGGGAGACAGGTCATAAGCAGGATGTTCCAACTCCCAAAGTTTCCCATCAACAATAGCAACAACAAACCGCCCATCTGATTTTTCTGCTAGATGAATTTGCTGAGGCTCATTGAGACCTATGCTGTATTGACCTGAGCCATCTTCAAAAGCAACAGTGGCTATTCCATCATTAACCTCTGTAATAGAACCAACTTTTTTGTAGTTGGGAGCTTCCTCATCGATAACCATCACTCGATCATCTGGTTGGAAGGCAGTAACATCTACTTTGTTGTGAACAGTATGAACAACAGCGTAGCGATAAGGAACAGAACCCAATTGTTGGATAACTTCATGTTGTTCAATTAGCTTATCTTGCTGTTCCTTCAAAATAGCTCTTAAAGAGGCGACTTCTTCATTATGACGCCTTCGTTCGCTGGAGAGCTTTCTCTGTACTTCACGTTCAATATGTTGCTGTTGTTCGTCCATCCTTGGACTCCTTTAGAGAGTGGACTTTATTAGACAACAGCACTCTAAGTTTGATACTTAAAAAGGTCAAGATGAATCTTAGAACAAAAAAAGGGAATAGGCCAAAAACCTATTCCCTTTTGAAAACTCATTGAAATTTACGGCTCGGTGATTTTTACACCATTGTCCGTATTTTCAATATTGAATGAATCACCAGTCATATTGGCTTCATGGAGAGTCCTACGAGCAAGTCGAAGATCACCATTTCTTTCAATCTTTCGCTGATCAATAGAAAGGTAACCCTGAAGCCCACTTGTGATGTTTGTCAGCAGGATTTCACCGTCGTTGATCACAACATTGACAGTGTCATTTGGCTCAATTTCAGCTTCACGCAGAAATTGCGTTCGGATGAACAAACCACCTCGGCAATTGGTCTTATAGGTGCCATCATCCTGCTCACCGCCAACATCATCTGCATCGTCATCAGAACCAAGCGGGCTGCTACCGCTGATTCCTGCTGGTGCAGACGTACAAACTGTCGGTGAGGAAGTTTGAGCTGCGACAGGTGATGAAGTTGATTGACCTTTGGAGTATGAATCGGCCATTGGCTCATACTGTGAAAGATCATAGCCATTTGGGTGATAAACAAGGACTTGCGTGCCATTATGCAGCGAAGTCAGTGTTTTGTCCCAATCACCGAAATCATCACAAAGTTCAATGAGACTGGGAATTTCATGAATCCCCTGACGATTGGGACCATGACGCATTTGAACACCTTCCCGACGACGAGTCTCAACAGTGAGATCGTAACCACTGAAAGGTCTGCCCTGCTCAACAAAGGCATCGATTGTTTTTTCGTACAAAGCTTCAATATTTGAATCTAAACGGCACATTTGGTTTCCTCCATTAGAGTTTCTTTGTTATCGACAAGAGCAGGCAATTTCTGTAGGACTTCTTACATTCTACGACCAAAAAATTAAATTGTAAAGCAACATAGATTCATTTAGATGATTCTACAACAAACTGGAGAGCATCTAACGCCTTTTGTTTGTTGCCTTCACAAACCTCAATTAACCGTTCTGCCGCTTTAATTCGTCGATTATGGGGCGTTGCACCCACCCCTCTCATTTTACTCCAAGCAACCTGAAAAGCTCGTTTACGTCCTATAAACTGAGGGTATGTTTGCACAAGGCAATTCCAAGCATCATTGGCATGAATAATTGATTTGTCTTTAAGGATATTTCTCAACCCTTCAGCAACACTCTTTGCCATCACTGAATCCAATTCATTTGATTCACTAAATCATCAAGTTCCATACCAGCAGTTGCTTTGAAGTTATTCTGACGAAAAGCCTCAAAACCGCTATTTGGACCATAGTTCATGATATGAACAAGCACACTCCCCGAATTCTCTGAATCAATGTGTTCGCCGGTCAAAGAACACATGCGAATTCTCTTGAGTTCTTCGTATGGAACATGAATCCCAAAACAATGCTGACACATCTTACGCTCTTTGGTGCTGTAAGAGCCAACAAGATGCACTTTGTCGATAAGGTGCTGAATGTTATAATTGACTTCCTCTTGCACTTCCCGCACCAAAGCTTCCCGCAAAGTCTCTTCCCCATCGACTTTGCCACCGGGAAAACCAAACGTGCCATCCCACCGCAACTGCATCATCACCGTGGGAATAACTGTATTTCGGTGGTTCTCAGAAACATCTTTGTAGTTCCTGTAAGGTTTGCCATCTTCTGCATAGAAGGCTGCAAAGACACAATGAAATGCACCGGGAACCATTTCTTCATTGCCAATCCTTATGTACATCAGAAATTTGCTCCGCTACGGTGAAGTTTGTCGTAGAGATCGTTCCAGTCAATTTTATGAAACCGCTCCAAATGATCGACAACACCATCACCCAATTTTTCCATATCGGGCATTTCACCATTGCGAATTCGATAAGCAGGTGTAGCCACAAGGCTGCAAACTTCAGCAAGTGCCGTTTGCTGATAAGAAGACAGGATCAATTGTCCAGCCAGAGCCATTTTGATCTCACGAGCAAAAGCGTTCAACACAGCCATTGCCGTGCGGAGTTCTTGTGCCTCCATCTCACCTGCATGAAGCAAGACCTCCTGCTCATTGGTCCATCGTTCAATGACTTTGTCGATCTCAGTTATGTCTTTTGACATCGAAGCACCTGTAGAAAAGATTGACGGGGTGTTGGGGTTTTTTAGTTACACAAGCGAAGCAGCAACCCCTAACTAAAAACTACTCTGATTAGTCAAACCCGCCAATCTCAAAGTTTCATTGATTTGAAAAAAGCTGTTTCTGAAATTGATTGACTCTATGGGAAATGCCAACTCTCTCAAATCGATACCGACTGTTTTCTTATCTTGTGAGATTGACACTTTCCGAAAAACAAGATGCAACTCAGTTTCCTGTGGCAAACAGGCCACAACTCCACGAGGTGGTTTTTTGAGAAAACCTAAGAACAATCCACGAAATGTCACAGTCTTTGAATCATCAAAACCAAACTGTTCTCTAAACCATGGGATGATCGTATTCTCTTCGTTGACAACTTCAAACTCAGCCCACTTGTTGATGTACTTCTTATAATGACCATATAGCCAACCAAGAGATGGAGCATTAAAAGTCATTCGGCGTTTAACTTTCTACTTGTCCAATCATGGAGCCAAAAGGTAAATCGATGAGGAAATAGACCAATACACATGTGTGCAAAACAGTTGTGAAACAACCACCAACAGTGGTGTTGGATCAGTGGAAACCGTTTCCCTTTGGCTCTGAATTTGTCGATACGTTTGTAGAAACGGCCCCAACTGCCGAGTTCTTCCGCTTCTTCTTCCTCAAACCCAAACATTGATTTTTCCCTTCACCGATTTTCCTGATTGCAATCGACTTTCGAGTCGCTTGACAACACAAGTGCCACAAAGTGGACCACCATCTGATGTTTTGATTCTATTCCATGTCTCATCAGAAACAACAACGCTGACTTTGTAAGTCTTGCCACAGTTCTCGCATCGATGATCACTCATCAATTATCTCCAAGAAACTTCTGCAAGATATTTGATCATGTGACGACCCTTTTTGTAGATAATGAACTCGTTATTGGCAAGGTAGCCACCACTCATGCCGCCCTTACCAAACACGTGGTGAGTTCCTTTGCTGGCTGTCATACTTCTGCCGCCACCTGTACCTGCAATATCCGGCATTCCAAGACAAACATCACAAAGCATCATAAAAGAATGACGACCAGAAATTCCACCATCACCAGCATACATTGAACCCGATGCTGAACAATACTGCGAAGATTTCTGCCAGTCGTCAGCAAAGTAAATTCCCTGACCAAATGCAGCACCATTTGTAGCTACATTGACAAGTTCCTGTGGGAATCGGAAATTCTCTCTCAAGATACCAGCAACATTTACCGAACGAGTTCCGTGGAACAAAGCGGCAGTATTGGTTTCCCAATACTTTCTCCGTTGAGCTGGAGTCAAATCAGGACGCTTTTTGTCCTGATGTAACGGACGATCACCATCAGAAAGCTTTTTCATTTCTGATTTAATTTGATCCTGTGACTTTGTGAAAGTCTTGTCATCGCCATGACGAAGGACTTCCCAAAGATGATGAACGGTCAAAGAACCACGACCACCATATCTATTTTTGGTAGCTTCTTTCCACCAAGCATAAAGATACTTGCCAATTTCTGAAGTCTTAGAAATATGCTTCATATCCAAAGGCATTCCCGCCATCGGATCATTACCATCATCTTCAATGGTGAAATCGCCAGTCTTCAAAGCAGATTCAAAAGCATCAATTTCAAGTTCCCACTCATTGATGTTATTCGCTGAAAGAATCCATGAGCTTTCATGTGCATTGAGCGGTTTGATTTTAGGAATCAACCCATACAAAGCATAAGTGATCTGCTTCAATTCCTGATCATTGACCTGATTGTCAACATCACCACCAACTTTGCCAACACGTTTAAGTGCAGCCTGAAGCAAATCTCGACCCTGATCCAGTGCTTTCTGTGACGGAACAGTGCCTCCTTGAAGTGTGGTACGAGCGTGCTGAATCGTACCGCCAAGAAGATCACGCATTAGTTTTGAGGTTTCAATATCGCAGCGATTTTTGCTCTTGGCTTTGGTTTTCTTTTTAGAACCGTTAGATGAAGCAGAAGATTGAGTAGAACCATCGTCAGCAGAAAGATTACGGGCATCTGGAAGACCCGTATCACGTGAGACGAGCGGCCTCACAGCGTACAGATCTTTCAGCTTACCCTTGCTATCTTTCTTTGGCACGAACATATCGATGCCGCCAACTTTATCCCATACACCTCGGGATGTATTCTTGGATTTACACTGCTTGACAAAAGCAGCCATTGCCTCATCTTTGCTGGAGCATTGCGTAAACTGGAATGTAGGATTATTTCCCACACGACCAAACTCAACATAAAGATACCAGTCCCCATCTGGATCACTCACCACAGCAGCGTGATAAAATTTATTTGAATCAACCTTACGAGCGCTGCCATCTTTGGAAACACCCTTTTCTTCCTGCTGAAAACAGCCCATATCGGCCAGCATACAGCCTTCAAACTTTGTATCTTCAGTGGCGACAGGACCGTGACATTTAAAGTCATCAGGACCAAGACCTTTTGGGTATTCTTTTTTGTCGAGTTTAGTAGCCATAGTAATTCTCCTTTGTCGCCATTATCGAATGATCAGGTGTCAAACTTTACTGGTTTATCAAGAAACCCGATCAACCGCCTGCTCAATAAGTGCTTTTAAAGTGTTACAAGGTGTCTCGTTCGTTCTTTTTTCATACATGCGATCAAGATACCTTGTTTTAGGAGCACCATCAGGGCGACCATAAACAAATCGACCACAATTCAAATACATGCCAAATTCCACATTGGTAGTGAAAGCTGGCATGTTTTCCAATTCTCGTGGCACCCAAGCAGCAATGCAGCCTCTTTGAGAAGACAAAACCAGTGCCGCATCTTCCCAATCAACTTGGTCAATGTAAGTTTGAACAACCATTCCAAAAACCTCTGGGACAAACACGGTTCCCTTGAACCCCGTTTCTTCCAAAAGTTTAATTGCCTCTGGTCTCCATGATGGCACGCTTGGGCTTCTTGGTGTTGGCCCTACCAAGAAGATACAAGGCATCTGTTCGTCGTCAACCAAATCGCCGGGACAGATAATTCTCATCATGATCCACCACCCACATTCCCATCGACATCAAGGTAACGACCGGGTTTGCCACGTTTGCCCTTGAAGTGTTCATTGATTTCACGATAAGCCACCCAAACATCCTGATCGTAGAATTCAGTTATCGCTTTGTGAAAGAAGGGAACAGCTTTGTTTAACACATGTGGTCGAAAGTGGTTGACATCCACTCCTACGTTGAATGAGTTCAATTGAACTTTCCAAGCTGAATGAATGTGTCCAACGAGATTGAAACGGTCGGCTCGGCCCTGTGTTGGATAGTGCGTAATCCAACAAGGAACACCTTCTACATCAATTTCAAGACCATCGCCTTCAGCAACGATTTCATCGAAATATTTTGATAGCTGTTCGTCGGTAAACACTCGGTCATGATTTCCTCGAAAGAGGATTTTCCGACCATTGAAATGACTCACCTGTGAGAGAAATTCAGGCGTGTTTAGATTTACAGCATCGCCAACGACGTAGACTGTATCATCAGGTTCAACGAGTTCATTGTGCAGGAAAATAAATTCATCAACCATGTGCTGGGCACTTACAAAACCCGGACGCCCCATGATTTCAAATCGATCTTCGCCAAGATGCCAGTCAGAAGTAATGAAATCTGTCATATCAACCCCGATAATCCCATTCCCATCGTTCATCTACGAGTTGATTGCCATCCTTGCGACAGGAGTAACAAGCCATGGCACCATAGTCTCCTTTGAGACTTTTGGCTTCTTTGTTGCTGTCGGCAGTGTCGAAAACAGATGCATCTTCTGTCCCCTGATCACCGCAAGCACGACTGTCATACAGAATGTATGTTCTTTCTTCAGGCATGTTTTGATCTCGGTTCCTCAAACTTGTTGCGAAACTCTTCATACTCACGGTAGAGCGTTTCGTGAATTTCATCGTGCCTATCGGTGTTGCGATAGACATCCATATACCATTCGTCAATCTTCTCTGGAGTGGGGTCAAACTCCGAATCGAGATTGTAGAAAATCCACCATGTGACCAGATCACGTATCTGTGGCCAAAGCTTCATCTTTGCTGCTACTGCCATGATATCTCCTACAAACTTGAAGTTAAATCCAAGAACATTTTACGAACGAAAAGTTGGCTTGTAAAGCAAACTGAAGCGTCACATTCCATTTTTCATCACATGAAGCCTCATGAGTGATTCGCAGATGAAGATCGCTGCCTCTTTTGTGAACTACCCCGACCCTAAAGAGGTCGGGGTAGTTCACCCAATCCGGCCTCATATCAGGCTTGCCATCTTCAATCCATAATGACAAAGCAAAACAAATGCCTTCACCAAAATCACCATCGCCACCAAATTTGATATCGAATTACGGCTCAAGATATCTGGCTAATGCATAAGCAATGTGCATTGCTTCTTCATTGTGTTCAACTCCATTTTCCCAACGATCTTCAATGCGTTTAGCATAAGATTCTTTTTTAGCCATTATGATACCAATCAGTGTATGCTTTGATTGTTGTGTTCTTTGTGTTTCTTACAGAAGAAAGTCCTCTACATGGCATTTCATCATCATTATGACAAGATAAAGAAACGCCTTCTTCATCGAACAGTTTGATCATATTTCTTGCAGATGGCAAACAACCTAAATTTTGAGCCACTGTCGCATCTTTGTTTTCACCATCTCTAAAAGGACAAGCTTGACATCGCCTTAATGAAAATCCCTTGGATTCAATACGTTCAATAATAAGACGACGAGCTTCTGTGGTTGGTGACCAATTGTTCATTTGTTTATCAGGAATTTCACGAAAAGCACCGCCCATCCATGTTACATTGAAATCACGATCTTCACATTCAAGAAAAATTTCTAAGTAACGTGTGAGCAAGTAACCAATTTTATCGTAAAAAAACCGTACATGTCCGGTGCCAAGCGTGAAATCCTTTGGAATTTTTCCTTCAAGGACTGCACGTCCTGAACGCACAGCATTTGGAATACGAACAATTTCACGATGTTCTGCAAGAAGCAATTTATCTGGAAGTTCAAAAGGATGAACCCCAGCATTGATGCGTGTCATGACTTCCCTTTCATGTCACAGAGAGAATTTCCTCAATCGCCTGTTTGTGGTTCATTGCATTTTTCCACTCAGTGCGAACGAACTCTTTGTTTTCTTCTCGTTTAGTGGGTGTCACATTTTGCCGACCTCCACAAAAAGACCAGCCACACCCTCCACAAATCCATGTGGAGGGGTGCCAGCCATATACTTTCACCAAAAATCGCCTTTTCTTTCTACATGTCGTGCATTTGCGAACAGCACGAGCCACAAAAGATTTTGGGCGATAAATGTAAAGATTCATGCCTGTTCCTCGATAACCAAAGATTCGGATTGCTCTTCGGCCTCATTTGCCCAAGAATGTAAATTCTCAGCAAAATTTCTAGCTGTCTCAGTTGTCATCTGAAAACGAATTGTATTCGTGCGTTCAACATTCACCATGCTTCCACCATGAAATTCCATTGCTTTATCAAATGTCGTGAGCACAGCTTCAATTTCTGGAACAGTCTTTTTGCCTTCTTTCGTCTCAATCATTGTGTGACGAATATTTCTGGCAACAGTCATCAAAGATTCCATTAGTCGTCTTTCATTCTTCAGTTTCGTCTTTGTCGTCTTCCAGTGGAATGTATTTGCTCAAGTTATACTTGCGATATGCAAAACAAAAGATCACTGCACCGATAATCGAAAACAGCAATCCTGCTGGACCAAATGAACCACCAGCAATCAACCAGTTAATCATACCACCTATGAAACTTCCTGCAACCCCAATCACCAGAGTAGCAATTAAGCCACCCGGCTCAGGCCCCGGATGTATAGCTTTCCCAATCAGGCCCGCTACGAAACCAATCACCAAAATCCAAATCAAATAAAACATATTAACTCTCCTTGTTGTTTTGAACCACTTTATTTTTGGTCCATGTATATAGATCTTTCGCCACCGCACAGCATACAACGAGAACCATGCCTTTAACTATGTCTCTTATCATATGCTCTCCTTGGGGCTATCAAAGTGAACTCAAAAACATCTGATATTTTGAGTGCCCACTTCCAGTGATCCGAGCCAAACTCATTGCCACGTAAATCACCTGTGAAAGACCATGCTTTCATGAATATATCTAGGGCTACTATTCTCTCTTTGCCATATCCGGGATCTGCCAATGTGATTTTTTGCTCGTCATAACCAACAACCACAACATAATGCCATGTGTTCAAGCCACTCCTCACAAGTACAATAGTTGGACGATTTTGACTGACATAGTATTTCAAGTGGCCAATGTTGGATCTTTGAAGTTTGGCAGGTACACCAAAATCCTTAACTGTTCTTTCAACAAAGTCTGGAGAAGTCATTCCTACAGACTTTTCTCCATATTTAAACCACTCTGTCTTGGCGTTTTTTGCTGCATCTTCGATGCTGACATCTTTGCCATAATATTGCAACAACATAGCACATGAAGTTGGGCCACAGGTAATCCCATCAGGTTGTTTAAAAATCGGCGAAAAATCAATATGATGAGATGATGGATAATCAACTAAAACAAACTGTTCGTAATTTATTAAGACCACAAAAAACAAAAGCATTGTAGCCAATATGCTCCATTTCTTTCGTTTGAAAAAGTCTATAAAAAAAGCGTTCATTCCTTATTTAGAAACGAACGCTTTTATTCCCCCGCCACCATTGATTTAATCAGGCATATCTATGTCTTTTGTTGAAATCGAATTGTAAACTTCATACATCATAGATGATACTATTTTCGACATACGATAAATTTCCGGGTCCATCAAAATTGCTGGGTGATTTTGAACATAATGTTCCCAGTTTTCTGCAACCATAAAACTTCTGTCAACTGCCTCGTGACAACCGAAAGTGTTTTTGCCAAAAAGCCTTTTGATTTCATCTTCTGAATCATATGTCTCCAGAGCTTTCTGGAGATCTTCCATTCGTTCCGCTTCAGCGTATTTAATTGCGGATTGTATAACTGATTGTTCTCGTTGAGAAAGTTCCATCATTCACTTCCTAATGATTCTGTTGTTTTCAAATCCATTGTGCCCAATTTTTGCAAATCACCACATTCAGGACAATACATTTCAACTTTAGTATGCGGAAGCATGTAGTGTCGAACTCGCACATGAGTGTGCTTAATGTAATAAACAAGCAGTTCATTTTCAATAAAAGCAGGCTCTATTTTTTCATGTCTTGCTTTGATTTCAAAATGACCATAAGCATTGATGCCAATCAATGCAAAAATGAGCATAACTGAAATAATATATTTAACCATATGACCTCCTTAGTCATTGTTTTCGACATAATCCTTTATGTCAGCTTGAAATCTCATGTATTCTTCTTTGCATCTTTCGCACTCAGGAAACAACCCTTCATGTTTAGCAGCAAGATGCCAAGTAATCATCTCTGTTTGCATTACTGTGCCAAATTGATTGTTTGAAACCGTGATGAAATCTTCAATGAAATCTTCACGTTCAAGTTGCTGGTGTAAATTCCAGCCAGTCCATGCAACAGCAGTTATCTGCAAACAAATAAACAACAACCATCCTATGGTTTTCTTCATGTTTACCTCCGTGTAAACTTAAATTTTAGTTAACTGTGATTAGAAGATCAAGATCAATAAGAAACAGATTTCAGAACCGTTTCGATTCTTTGTCTGATTTTTTCAAACACAGGTCTTCCAAACTCAGCAATGATTTCGTCTTTTCTTGCCTCAAAAGCTTCAAACAGACCCTTTGCTCTGTAGAAATACTTTCGTGCATAACGCTTATCGCCAGAATTCAAATAATCTCTGACATTGCAAAGTCTGTCAGCAATCTTCACAACTAATGCAACAAGACTCTTGTTGATAAAATCTGCAAGATGCTCTGACTTTTCTTTCTGATAATCCTGTGGCGATTCATCAGGAAGACGATCTCGAAAAGTAAGCTCACCAACGTAATCAGCCACTTCTCTATTAAGCAAATCAGCTATCACTGATAGATCTTGATCTGTACCCTCATCGACATCGTGATTAAGAGCAGTAAGCCAAATATTGAGGTGCCGAGCATCTCTGATTCCGAAATGAAAAATCTCACGCATCACATCAAGCGGATGAATAAGATACGGAACCCTTAAATCGCCTTCACCGTTTCTGAAATCGCCACCATGCGCTTTGGCAATAAAATCAATTGCAAAGGAAATGGCATCTTGTGGTGTGTTAAACTCTGTACTCATGTTTGCATGGTACGGCAAAAAGATTTGGCTGTAAAGTCAGGACTTCAAAGAAATTTGAACCAATTCATTTGGCGATCTGGCATTTTCCACTGGAGGAGGAACGCAATTGAATGGCTTTGGGTAAGTAAGAGGAACATTCAAATCAATTGCTCTCTGCATCGCCTTATCTGCATTTCGTTCGAAAATCTCCACATTTTTATGGTTCAAAAGAATCTCGCCAAGAGAAACATTGCCATTCTGATCATGTGTTGGAAGCATCACCATCTTGTCCACACCCAAATCAGCGGCAGTTTCCACCATATCTGTCATCTCGGAAACATTCAACAAATTGATGTTATTCCAAATTGTAGTGATATGTCTCTCTTTGCCTCCATGTTCTTCACGAAGTTCCATATAGTTTTTGATATTTTTGATGATGTTGTTGTAAGCATCAATTCGACGTATCTTAATGAAAGTATCTGGTGTCGCTGCATCAATTGAAAAACTGATATCTGACCAACCAACTTCTGCAAAGAATCGTTCATTTATTTTTGGAATCAACAGAGTTGCATTAGTGTTAGTTTCAAACCTGATTTGATCACGATAACGTGGAAACTCCAACCATTCAAAAACCTGAAAAACCTGATCTTTCCAAAATGGCTCAGCGATACCCAAAACACACAGGTGCTTAAGAAAAGGCATAATCGGCCTTGCTTTATCACAAAGAAAACCAGTTAAATCTTCTTGCTTAGGTTTTCGATGGTTTCTGATGCACATAATGCAAGCCGGTTTTTCATCTGATGGAATCAACCCACCGATGTTGCAATGTGAATCGGGAAGACAAATTTCAAGATATGTTGGATAAGTAAACTTCTTGTAAGCTTTGAATGGCACTGGTTCCTTTTCTCTAACAAGAAAAGGACAAACATTCCAACTCTTGCAGATTGAATGCAATTCACCTTTCATTGTAGATTCACGAATGGCCTGAGCACGAGGGCTGTTCCAAATGTCTAAAATTTCATCGTCTATCAAACTACCAAGTTGTTCCAATTGATAGCAACACGTTGAAACATTCCCATCTGCATTCAATATGCATTTCGTAAAAGGCAACCCACAGAAAGCTTGATGCTCAACAATATCTTCATGATGTACTGGGTTTATTTTGAAGGTCATATGAACAAGGTGTCCTCAAAATAATGTGCCAAATCTGGACGATTTTCCATAACATATGAATACAACTCACGATAATTACTGATCACTTCGCTTTGTCTTTTAGTTTGCTGTTTCACCATTGGTATCTTCAAAGCCTTGGGTTTTACTTCAAGAAAATACTGAACTTCATTGAAAATACCTTGTGGAGATTCATCCATGTCTTCGTAAGTCACTTCCAATATCGGCACACCCTTCATCTCTTCACGTAAGTTTTGTTGCCATTCTCTGCTGCGATTCCACGCAAACAAAAAATGCTCTGGAGTAATTTCAACAGTTGTTTTGTATTCTTGAAAACTCCAATTGTTCTCCTGATCAGCTAACAGTTGTGATGTCATTCTGTTTAACAAATTATTACGTGTGAGATGAATTACACTCCATTGTTCTTCACGCACGTGATCCCATAAACAACGCCAATCGGGTTTTCTCGCACAAACGTAATTCAACTTAAACCCAACCGCTCTCAAGCCTTTGTTTTTTGCGTATGTAGACAGAACGTTTTTTATGTAATTGACAGGGTTACCATTGTCTTCCAAAACAGGTATTTGCTGATTGAATAAGCTCTTTTTTCTTATTGCTTTGTCGCTACCAAATATTTCTCCAAAACAAAAAATACCGGGATGAGAGTTTAAAGATGTCGCTAACATCTGATAACCCGAACGCAATTCAGCAACAATAACAAAATTTTTCATAACGTAATCTGAACCAATCTATCAGTCAGTCCCATATCCAGTGGTCTTAAAAAGTTGTACGGCACACCTAGTTTTTCACACTTCTCAATGATGTCTTCCTGTGCCTTTTTGAATTTGCCGCAATTCTTTTCGTTAACGAGAATAACGTGATTAAAACCATCTGTGGGATTAAATTCTATGTATTCTACATTAGCCTTGGCAGCGATGTTAACCATATCCAAAACCTCATGTAAATTCATGACGTTGATATTATTGTGGATTCTAAGGAACTGCCGCTCTCTGACACGAGCTTTTGAAAAAGCATAAAGGTGTTCCAACACAGTGTCAAAAACAGGAAGAATGCGAATCCCTTGATATGTTTCAGGGCTGGCTGCATCTATTGAAAAATTGGTGATAGAATATGGAGCACGTTTCAACCACTCTTCTCTTCTTTTTTTATTGAGGGGTATTCCATTGGTCGTTGTGCTCATTGTGATGCCATCAGAATATTTGTCATATTCAATTGCATCCATCATTTCGAAAATCATATCTTTCCAAAATGGCTCAGCAATTCCTTGTATGTGTATTTGGTGTAAATTTGGAACAATGTGTTTAATTCGTTCCATCACTTCCATGATCCGATTTTCTTCGGGCTGGAACAAAGGGTTAGCACGCTCGCACATTACACATGCTGGATGTTCTTCATTTGGATTTTGAAGCCCAACATTACAGTGTGTATTTGGAAGATCCACTTCAAGAAAATTTGGATATTCATTGTACGTTATATTTTCTTTCGGATAAGGCAACTTCATCTTAGTGAACGGACAACCGGGAACCTGACAAAGAGAATGCAATTCTCCTTCCAGCGTTTTCTCCCTTATTTCTTCCGCTAAATCACCAAACCAAATTTCATCAAATGGTTGATCAAATACATTTCCAATATAAGGCGATTGAGGCGCATTGTTTGTTTTCAAATGCACTAAACCAGCATCAACACTGGGAGGACGCTGAAAACAACAAAAGGCCACATTGCCTTCGGCTGTGACTCTTGCACGATTAAACGGATATGGGCAGTAAGCTTCTACATACATGCTTTAATATAGATATCCATATTCAAAACTGAACTTCTTCTTTGGGCACTTCCAAGCCACAATATGGACAATGCTTCCAATCCAATTCAATTTCCCCTTCGCAGCCTGAACAAGTCGGGTCGGCATCATCGTGCCAATGATCTTTTCGATGATAGAATATCTGGAGCAAAATAATTAAAACTGGAACAAAAGAGGCAACTTGCTTCACGATAAAAAGAGTTGATGAATCATGCCAAGCTCTGATAAACAACAGAGAAAACCCAATCAAAAGAAAGATGTGGTATGTTATGGAAAGGTCACGAACTTCTCGATGTACGTGAATCTTCCAAACCTGCATGAAATAACCACCTGACAAAAATAATATTGCTAACCAAGGTAAGTATTCCCACATCTTATCCTCCTGAATCATTCTCGCATGTTTTGCAAGAAGTCTTTATCTAAATCTATATGCTTCATTTTATCCACGCATATGTAACGAGTGTAATATTTCTTGTCTTCTGGAAGACAATCATCTGGCATCACTTCGCCATTGGTTGCATCAACATAACAATCAAAATCAACGTGATAATGACCAAAGAAATGAATTTTAGGACGATGAAACGCAGCCATTACCTGTAGCAATTGAGCTGTTTTGGTTTTAATTACTGAATTAGAAAAGCCGAAATTAAATGCTATTCTGGGATTCGTCACATAAGGCACGACATTCAAAGGAGCATCATGTGAGATAACAAAATCAGGTTTGACTTCTTTGTAAAGCTTTAAAGCTTCCTCTCCCTGCTCTACAGTCAATTCTTCTTCTTCCCACCAATCAACACCAAGACTACGATTTACTTTATCTATGCTAAATGCACCTCGAATAAAAAACACATCACCAAATTCAGGGATTGTATGAACTCCAAAATCCCCCAAGAAATGAGGATAGTTTCCCATGATAGCATAGTTATCATGGTTGCCAGCTAACACTTTATGGTGCTGTGGATCAAGTTCATCCAAAACATTATACATAAAACCCAAATCACCTATCTGAATGGTGTATTCGGGTTCGGATAAACCACTGGGGCTATGTCCTTTTGTTAATCTTCTATACCACTTATGATAGCCATGAATATCCCCGACGATGCGGAGAAAAGAAGTCTTATCATGGCTGAGAGTTCGATTGATTGTCATTTTTTCCTTTTCACAGTTCTCTGTGTTGCCTTTCTTTTCTTCTTAGTTGGTTTTTCTTCTGGTTCATCAATTTTAGCATCTTCTAATGGTTTGAGTCTATACGGATCGCTTAGACCATTTTCACGATCAATAATATGAACCATACGTTTCTTTCCATGTTGTTCAAACATTTCATCTGCTTTAGATTTTGCCTCGGCCAGCTTCTCTGTTTCAAATTCATACGTTGAACAACACAAATCATCCAATTTCTGTAAACAGACAACGTATCGAGGCCCATCCTGAGTAGCCATGATTCCTCCAAAAGAAAAGCCGCCCAATGGACGGCTTTTAGCGTCAATTGACAGTTTAAGCAGCCTTGGTTTTCTTGAGCAACGGTTTGTCACCCTTCACATGAGCAGCAGTGACACGTAAAGTTTTATCACCTGTGTACTCAGGAAGTTCAAACAGCCAATCGTTCATTAGTCCTTCAATGACAGACCTGAGTGCTCTTGCACCAGTTCCCTTTTCTTTGGCAACTCGTGCAATTTCCTCAAGAGCACCATCTGTAAAACTCAAATCAGCACCTTCATAAGCAAATCGCTTTCGATATTGCTTGATCAATGCATTCTTGGGTTCTGTCATGACTCTAATTAAATCAGCTTCAGACATTTCCTGCAAAGATGTGATCACAGGAAGTCGTCCGATTAGCTCGGGGATCAAACCGAACTTCTCAAGATCTTCTGGCTCAACTTGCGACATCAAACCAGTAATCTCTTCCTTTTCTGTCTTTGCCTCCTGATTGAAACCAATGTTCCCACCGCCAACTCGGCGTTGGATAATTTCTGGAAGATGAACGAATGATCCACCACATATAAACAGCACATTCGATGTATCAAACTGAATGTATTGCTGCTCTGGATGCTTTCGCCCACCTTGAGGAGGCACATTGGCTACAGTTCCCTCAATGATCTTAAGCAAAGACTGCTGCACGCCTTCTCCGCTCACATCACGTGTGATGGAAACGTTATTATGTGTACTTCCAATCTTATCGATCTCATCGATAAAAATGATCCCTCGTTGGGCTTTATCGATATCGAAATCGCAAGCATGAAGAAGTTTGAGAAGAAGGTTTTCAACATCTTCTCCGACATAACCTGCTTCGGTTAATGTCGTTGAATCACCAATCGCAAGAGGAACATCCAGAAACTCTGACAATGTCTTTGCCAATAGTGTCTTTCCTGTTCCTGTTGGACCCATGAGAAGCACATTGGATTTTTCAATCTCAACATCTCGCAGTTCTTTGTCGGTAATTGTATTCGAATCAAGGTCTCGCAACCTTCTGAAGTGGCTTGTTACAGCCACGGAAAGAACACGCTTAGCGTCTTCCTGACCGACAACGTACTGACTGAGGTGATCGTATACTTCTTTGGGCGTTGGAACGGTGAGAAGTCGGTTTCGAGCAACTGCTCTCTTCCTTAACTCTTCATTCAACACTTCTTCACACTGCTCAACACAATCTGCGCAAATGTGCACAGATTTCTCTTTTGCAACCTTTGTGCCAAAAATCCCCTCGATCATTGGCTCGTTGGGTTTGCCACAAAAATTGCAATGTTTTACTCGACTTGACATGTAACCTCCTTTTGGGAAACCCCTGTATGCCTACATTTTACGTCAAAAATGGGTCTCTGTAAAGCAGATTCTAAAATCCGAATTAATCAAATTTTTTGTTGTGTTTATCGATTTTAGCTTGGAGGCTCTCCAGTGTATCTACGGAATTCGATAGAAGATTGACATTTTCGTTCTTCTCTTCGGCCTTTTTCACAGCTTCCAGTTCACTTTGTCCAGCTAATGCAATGAAAATTGAAATCGCAATGAGCATCACATGGCCCATCATGAAACCAAAACCGGCAAGCAACACACAGCAAACCTGACCAATTCGTGTTGCGTACAGAGTGGCTTTCAAACGAGGCAACTTAAACTGCAATGTTGCCCTCAACAATCTACCTCCATCCATGGGAAATATTGGAAGAAGATTAAAGAACAAGATAACGATATTTACTGCTGCAATTTTGACCCAAATGGGTTCTGGTATAAATGGTATCGTTAAAAAAGAGAAAAATGGAATCAACAACACGTTAACCAATGGACCCGCCGCAGAAACAACCAACTCCTCTTTTGGAACTGGTTGAAATTCCATGTAAGCTGCTCCCCCAATGGGGTAAAGGTAAATATGATGAACTTTCCAGTGATAGTATTGAGCAGCTATACAATGGCCAAATTCATGAAGAATGACAATTAAGAACACGCCCAACAAAATGACTGAATTACTGGAACTACTTTTCAAATCCACGAACAACAACAACCCAAAGAAGATGGTCCAGCTCCAATGCAAATAAACCGGAACTTTAAACCACTTCCCAAGAGGGATGGTAAGGTAATCAAAAATGTTCTTTTTAACTTCCATGTCTCACTCTTCCTTTTTCGAGATAATCTTTCCATCTGACCTGCATGTATTGATGGTTGAGATCAAACGTCTTCTTGACATCGATCTCACCTTCCTGTGAAACCTGCTTAATTGTCTTGTTGCCATAATGATGAACCAAAGGTGCGTGCAGGGCATACACTTTCAATCCAGCTTCTTTGAGCCTCAGACTCAAATCAGCATCCTCACAATATGCAAAAGTCAATTGCTTATTGAATAGACCATGCTCTTCGTAAGTGTCTCTGCTGAGACAAAGACACCAACCCATGATGTAATCAACATCATAACCAAAACCAGAATCTACTCCCAATCCTGTTTCATTCAACATTCCGCCAAGCTGGCCCACAACTCCTACGTCTTCGTGTGTTTGAAGGAAAGCAATCATTGCCGAATCCCAACCTTCAAACACAACAGTGTCGCTGTTGAGAAGAATGATATAATCTCCATCTCCCCAACCAGCCAATTCATTGTTCGGCTTTATGAAGCCAATATTTTTCTCACTTCGTAACAGTTCGATTTCTCCACTGATACTCAATTGTTCAAGATACTCACGTGTAGGGGTGTCTGAACCGTTGTCCCAAACAAACAAACGATACTCAACAGTGTGTTCTTTGATGGACTTCAAACAATTTTGAACATATTCCAGTTGATCTTTGACAACAACAATGATGTCTTTAGTTGCAACATTATTATCCATCCACTCTGCTGTCAGGTCTAATTCTTCTCTAATTTGGCGTCCGTACAGAGCATAAGTGTTTTGTCTGGTTATTTCAGGCGATTCCGCAGCATTATCTTTCCACAAAGCTGTCCCGCACTCTTCACTACAAACTAATTTGTTGAGGACTTTATCTTTCCAACGTGTAAAACTTTGGCAATGATCACAAGCTCCCAAATCGCCTCTGACCATTACCGTATGACCAAAATCATGTGAACCTCCATCGGGATATCTCTGTTCAAACTTCATTGTTCCTCCAACTAAACCACTTTCCTTTTCCCTTACGCTGTTCTCTCACCTTTTTGAATTCTTCAAGTGGATCAATGTTTGGGTCGATTTCCTCTTCTATTGTCTTATCGAAAGCATTTGTGATGGCAGAAAAACAAGCCATAAAAATAGCCAAGCCAACAACCATAAAGCCCATCACAATCAAACGACCACCAACTGTAGCTGGAGAATGATCTCCATACCCAACAGTCGTTGCTGTTGTTTCCAAGAAGTAAAGCACAGTGAATAAATCACGAAACTCTTCCTGATGTGGTCCTTCCACTTCATAAAGAGCAAACATGGTAAACATCACGACAATAAAAGTAGTGAACAACAGAGGCTTTAAATTAAACCACGATCTGTAAAACCCGAGAGCCATCAATTGAAGTGATCGGCTGTAACGGAAGAACTTGAGCATTCTCAGACATCTGAGTGTACGCACTAAGTGCAAAGAGCTTTGTGATGCAAGAAAGAATCCTGCCCAGAATGGCACAATAGATATCAGATCAATGATTCCAAAAGCAGAAAGCGGGTATTCAAGAAATTTCCCGCTTTTCTTCCATCGTAAAACATATTCAATAGTCATTACACCTGCGACAAATCGCTCTGACCAAAGAAAAAACCAGTGTGATTCATGACTTGTTTCAGCACCGGCGTGTATTTCCAAGAAAAGCATGATGACTGAATACCAAACCAATGGCTTAGTCACTAATGCGATGTAATCAATAACCTTATCTCTTTTAGAAGTAGTCATGATCTATTTCTGTCTCCGTGCCGGAATACAACATGTTCCCGGCTTTGTGGAATTTGACTTTAGAGAAAAACACATCGTCATCTTCATGTTTTTCACACCAATGTTTGTATTTTCGAGTTAGCCAATATTCATCATCTTGAGACTCCCACCAACAAATCAAATCTCCTGTTGTCAATTCAATCAACAAATCTTTTTGTTCGTTAACACTTAAATTGCTCGGCCTTTGAACAAAAAGAAAATTGTCATCAATGAGTGACAAATCTTCAATCAACGCCACCAACTCTTTGTTGGGATAATTTTGATTCAAAAAACCATCGACAAAAGATTGATCAGGTGTTTTATCTGACAAAACAATGCAGCTAATCTTCGGTATTGTATTTGAAATCATGAGTCACCACAAGTGTAAGTGAAAGCCAAACCTTCTCGGCCCATTACGTTTATTTTGCCTTCCAGTTTAAGGTAATCAATTGTTTTGCAAATACGTTCACGTTCCTGAATCATCTTTTGTCTTCCATGACTTCTTAAACGAGAAAGCACAGTGTGATGTTCCAAATCAAAAACATTCTTTCCGTGAAAACTGTAAATCTGCAAATTGCCAAACCCGGAGAGAACTTCTATGTTCACATGTTTGCTCAAAAGATAATTTGAAAACACAGTATCTTCGCCTGTCTTGCATTGTGTTCCGCTGGAAGGATAACGCCCTTCCAAACCTTTCTTCCAAGCAAGGATTGTTCCGGGAATCAAAGAATACCTGAGAAGACCACTACTGAGATACATTTTCCAATCTTCCCAATAAAGCTCTCTGGTTGGAAAATAATAATGCAACTGATCTGAAAGATAAACGGCCCTCAAATGAGGTCTGTGTCGCAAATAAGAAAATTGCACAGCCAATCGATTGGGCATATTAAAATCGTCGTCATCCCACTGACAAAAAAGATCTCCTTCAGCCAACCCAATAGAAATGTTTCGAAGAGCACCTAAAGTGTAATCTCCATTTAAAAATACAGGGCGAACATCTGGCCGATTCAACTTTTCAACGTGTTCAGAAATTTGTTGCTGATATTCTTTAGGCCCTTCATTTAGAATCAATAATTCCGTATTTGGATACGTTTGATCAAGATAACAACGAACGCTTTGTTTGAAATATTCAAATCGTCCTCCCGCTGTAACAAGCAAACAACTGATTTTTGGGATGTTGGTTTCTAAGTTTAACACTAGATATAAGAGTGGTATATGGGAAATCTTTACAGAAAGGAGGTAATGATGAAGTGGTTCCTTATTACGGCAATAGCGATTTTAATGTTTGGAAACAATGTCAACGCTCAGGTGCCTAATCCCAAAGCTTATAATGACATCGATATTTGGGTCAAAGATGTTCATGCTTGGGCAAATCATGTTCGAATCAACTGGGAAATTGAAGATGAAGCCAAAGCGAGAAAAGAAGCAGAAAGAGAAGAAAGAAGAGCCAAAGCTGCTGAGAGAAGAAAAAATAAAACAAAAGGAAAAAGAGGCTATTTTGTCCACAAGGGCGTAAAATATGACAGCGTCAAAGATTTTCAGAAATCAGAGGCGTATGCCAAAGTTTTGGCAGCAGCTAAAGAACGAGCAGCGTCAATACACCGCAAGCAAAGAATAGAAGAATTTCGTCGCCAACAAGCTAAAGAATTTTTGGCGAATAGAAGGCTTTACAATCGACCAATGATTTTCTTACAGGAAGAAGCTCGACAAAAAGCCCTTTATGAACGTGCAATGAAAAAAGTAAGATAACAAAAAAAGTCCACGGAAACCGAAATCTCCGTGGACTTTTTGATTTGACCTGAAATCAGGCTGGAATGAAATAGACCTTCTTTTCAGCATCTCGAACGATCTTTTTACGACCCTTCAGAGATTGCAGGTTAGTCTGAACCTGCTTGCTGAGGTCTTTGTCTGTCAGCCAAAGCTTTTCGCCTTCGATGACATCTCGAATGGCTGCAATGTTGAGACCGCTCTTGTTTTCAGAGCGACCCAGAACTTCCATGATTACCGTGGCGAGCGATTTATCGTTCTGGTAACCATCTCTTTTCTTCCCTGTGCTGCTCTTGGCTGCCGCTTTGGTTCCCTTCTTGGGACGACCACGCTTTTTGGCACCTGTTTTTGAAGATGCACGTTTGCTTGGAGCAGATGGTGCAGGTGGCGACTGAATCGCACTCCCGCCCATCAGTTGCATGAGTTGCTCCTGAATCTTACTTTCAGCTTTTCGAATTTCACGGTTTTGATCGATGAAATTCTTCAGCGTTTCACCGGCCTGTGACGTTCGTTCGACAAGCTGTTCGTAAGTGTCCAGCAACTGATCTTCGACCTGATTGACATCGACTGCGGTACTCATAATGAGTTTCCTTTGCGAAAATGTAGTCTTTTGACGATTTACGTTTGAGAGCACCGACTACTAAAGAAACTCACAAACAAACAATCGTCACCACCTGAGATGAATAGTACGACCGATATGAGGGTATGTCCACAGTTAAACACCAAATTTTTCAAAAAATACAAATCGCAACATATTTACTCCTATATTGCAGCCATGAAAGGAGGCGAATTGTTAGTACTGTCAAGAAAAAGAGACGAAAAGATTTTGTTCCAGTTTGGTGAGGAGGATATCGAACTCACTGTTGTGAGAATCGACGCCAACAAAGTACGGCTGGGAATAAAAGCAGGTGATAATGTAACGATTTTGAGGGAAGAACTGCTTGATGGGAAAAACCCAAAAGCTGTCCCATCTGTTGCTTAAGCGTTAATCAACTCAGAAATCGAGCCTGTGCCACTGTTAATTTTTGATATGGCTTCGGCAACCATATCGGTGGTTTTGACGACACGTACTCTCTTCCGATTCTCTTTATTGACTCGGAACGGGGGTATTGTGTCGGCGATTACAATTTTTGTATCGTCAGCCAATTCTGTCAATCTTTCATTGGCTTTTCCCACAAACAAGCCATGGGTAACGCAGATGGCATACACCTTCCCACCAAATTCCGGCACTGCTCGACATGCCTTGATCATCGTGCCACACGTTGAAATCATGTCATCAAGCATGATAACAAGAGCATCCTGTACGTCACCGATAATGTTCCCTACGGACTTCCCACCTGTTGCACTACGTGCTTCTCCCGTTGTGGAATCACGCAATTTGTCAAAAACAGCCAATCCAATGTTGGATTTCGGCAATCGCCTGTGCAACGCTGTACGGAACCTTTCAGCTCGCCCCAAACCACCTGCATCGGGTGACATGACAACAATTTTTTCAGCTCCGTCCAATTTCTTCGCACACCAGTCAGCATGAAGTGGTTTTGCTTCGAGATTGTCAATTGGAACATCAAAGGCATTTTCAATTGCTGATTTGTTGTGAACGTCAAAAAACAGAAACCTGTCGCCGCCAGCGTCCTGTAATGCCTTTGCAATGATCTTGGTAGTGACAGGAGCACGACTTGCTGTCTTGCGATCCTGACGTGCCCAACCTAAATGAGGAATAACAGGAATCACTTCATTGGCACTTGCCTGTTTCAAAGAACCAATGAAGATGAGAAGTCTCGTGAACCTTTCAGAGACAGTCAGTTCGTCGTCGCCGTACAAACTTTGAATTACGAAACAATTGTGCCCACGAACATTTCCGTGTTTGCCATCAGAAGATTTCAAATACGGTTCCCCATCATCAAAAACACGCTCTTCATGAGTTGACAATTTGATACTCAAAGCATCAGCAACTTCTTTGGCGTATTCCTCACTGCCCTTCAAACCGAACAGTTTCATGGGATGCTGAATAAAATCCATGGGTTTCCTTCCATTTGGGTATAAACAATGTACGTCAAAAACTCACATCTGTAAAGCATCAGCGACTTCAATTCGCCTCTGTACCAAGTCAACAATTCCTAGAAAATCATCAACACGCACAGTCTCATAACCATTTGCACAAAGCTTCATATTTTCTCGAAGAATCTCATCAAATTCATGTGCCTGATCTTCTGATTGATAACGACCTTTGCCGTTATATGGAACTGTTCGTTCAATCAAAAGATTCAAAGCAGGAAATTCTTCGTCGAAAGCACAAGCAATATCGGTTAGCTGTTTGTGTACTGGGAACCCATAAAATTGGGCGTAAGTGCAGCACATCAGTAAGGGACAGTCAGTGACTATTCGATCAACATGTCGTAAAGCAGCGTCTTCCATGTGGACCTGCTTTGCAAATATGTACAATTGGTCGTAAGACTGAGGTTGATAACCTTGATAAGCCCAAGTCTTGACATATTCGCTAACGTGCTCTATGTCATAACCAGCAATTTTGAACTTTGAAAATAGACCTGCTGCTAAAGTTGATTTGCCTGATCCGGGGCCTGCGTATACGCAGATACGTCTAATCTTAGACATCCTTGTCCTCCTTAGAAGAAAAGAGTCTATGGAAATCAACCAGCTCGGTCAATACAGATTTGATACTGTTTCGATATCCCTAATTCTGTTAGCACTTTGACGAAATCTTCGTGAGAATAACATTTGTCAGCCACAAAATGGATGACCATCTCAGCTTCGTCTTTAGTGTACCCAAGCTGGATAAAGCCCTCAACAGACTCCAAATTTTGGCGTCTTACTATCCAACTTGCGGCGAGCAACCTATGAAATGGGCTGGCATCAAACACACGGTTACAATGGCCACAACTGGTGATGCCATCAAGAATGGCATTTTTCAGAGTGTGACCACAATGCGGACATCGATTTATCATATACAATATGTATTCTTCATACTACATAATAGCATGATGAATTTTTACCAAATGAACTGCACGATGAATGGTGAAGAACCTTATGAGTTGGAGCCCATTGATCAAAATAAACTAAGTTACCCTACAATTAATCCTGATTTTGAAGAAGCAATAATGCAGCAACAGGCCAAAATCCAAAACATGGAAGTAGGCGATAATATGCAGACAATTGACAACCCCGGTGAAGCCCAAAAAATTGGCACTGAAAAACTGGGAATGTCTATGAGACAACAATACGAAGTAGATCCCAAAGGAAACTGGAAAGAAATATGAGTCGAAGTTACTCCAAACAACTCTTTGTTGAAAGAAATGAAAAACGCCATGAAACACGAAAGTGGTTGCAATGCTATCTGGCAAATGTTGCACCAAGTTTCGAACAGTGCAAAGAACATTTCGACAAACAGGGCATGTTGCTTACGAAAAAAGATTATGAAGATATTTGCAATAAAATGCATAAAAAAAGACCCGATGAGAAGTAATCCTCATCGAGCCTTTTTATGTGAGTTTAAAGACGATTAAAAATCGTCATCAAACAGTTCTTCTTCGTATCCGCCATCGCTTTCAAAATCAGCTTCAGCAGCAGCCAGCCCGCCATCATCTTCAAGTTCATCAATTTCGTCGTCTTCATCCATCCAACGACCAGATGCCCTCATTGCACGTTCGATGATCTGTTTTGGATCACGAACACCTTCGGCCACACATGCCACAGTTGTGCGAATGATGGTCAGAATGTCTTCAGGCACAGTTTCACCTGAATCTGCTTCATACTCACCTTCATTGATGTGTTCATCCAAAGGATCAACAATCAACTGAACAAGGTCAGTCTTGGAAAGCTGTTTTGCTTTCTTTGGAGAAATTTGAGCATTGCGAGCACCTGCTGCAAGATCACCCTGAGTGATATTGCCAGCATTCTTCTCAATTTTCTCTTTCTTCTTTGCAGCCTGCTCTTTCTTGGCCTGAGCAGATTTTGCAGCTTTTGCAGCCTTGTCAACTTTTGCCTGATCACCTTCTTCTTCAGCCCGTTCCAGATCAGACTGATGCAGAATTTCGGCGTCATCTGCGGCATCATGTTCAGACTGTGCTGCGTCCAACTTCTTCTGTCGTGCCTTCTTCTCAGCAGCTTTGGCAGACTGGAATACATCATTCCGTTTGTCTTCCGGGTAGCTAATCAGATTGACAGCAACATTTCTGGTCATTTTGCCTTCGAGCAACATCTCGAAAGCCTCTTTGGGAAGCGCTCTTTCAAAGTTTCGTGTGTGTGAAACCCACGAACCCTGTTCGCCAATAAGTTTGGCGATGGCATCCTGTTTCAGACCTCGACTCAACAACCTTTCAACCAAGAGAATTTCTTCTCGAACAGTCAACGGTTTTGTTTTACCGTTCTCTTCGCACATCAAAGAGAAGGCTTCTTCATCGCTGATGTCGTAATGAGGACAACAAGGAAGATGCTGATACAGTTCCGTTGCCGGAACCATCTCACGGGTGTCTTTGTCGAAGACTTCCTCATTTGCTTCGACAAGCATCTTAATTGAACGGAAGCGGCGTTCACCGGCAATCAGTTCAATTGAAATGACCTCTTCATCTTCAGTTCGCACCCGCACAGTGATTGGGTGCAGAAGACCTCGTTGCTTGATGGAGTTTCTCAACTCCGACATAGATTCTGGATCAAAACTTTCCAGAGAACGAGGATTGAAGAGAAGCTGATCCGTTTCTTCCCCTTCCGTGGGACGTTCAATGATCTGAATCCGATCAATCGGGATCAGTTGGTATGGGCCGCTCCCAATAATGATGGATTGGCCGTTAGATTCTGGCTTGCCATTTGATTTAGCTCGCCTATTCTTAGTTGAAGACTTCTTGCGGGAAGTCCCCTTTGTTGCTGTCTGAGCAACCATTTTGCTTCCTTTCTGGAAAAACCCAGTAAATCCAAAATCACACCAGAGATGCCCATATCTGGTCTGGGCAAACTACTCTCTTTTCTCCGAGAGAGCGGGTTCCTCCTTTCGCTTTTTAGTGGATAGACATTTCCAATCTCGGTTTTACCTAAACCCCATACAGCCCGTCAACCTCTCCCTTCTTGCTTTCAAGAAAGAAACATCAAAATCGATAGTTCTTCGCAGGCTTTCTACATCTGACTTGTGTATCGGTAACGTAAGCGTGATGGCCATAATCCCTAAGCCTGCCGTCTTTCCGCCTCAAAACCAAACCTTCAATCAAATCAAGATGCAGAAATTCTTTGAAGCGATCTGTAAAGTCGGAAGTAAATGTCTGGGCCAACCAAACATTCTCTGTGACCTGAAACGCCACACCAGACTCACACAACTGAAGACCTTTTGAATCAGCCAGCATCAATCCGAGTGCGGCGAGTCGATCTTCCTGTCGCTCACCGATCAGGTAATTGCCTCTAACCTGCAACACATCGTAAATGACAATGGTGTTTGGCACACGTGGTTCTAGTAATTCTGAGTCAAACCAACAAAGCTCTTCAGGTTTCAGTCCTTGAACAAATTTGAGACTCAAAATTTGATCACGAAGAAATGCAGGTAGTCGATATCGACTGAATTCTTTGCCTTTGTTGTAAAATTGAACAGAATTTCGAGAAACACAAAACGTGTTTTTTCTTCCATTGAATTTACGCTGGGCAAGCCATGCCCCAGAACTTTCAAATTCCAATAATTGTGCTGGAAGAATTTTGCTCTTTGGTCTGGGGCCATGAATGATCCGCATAATCTCAAGTCGCCCTTTTTCTTCGGTAGAATCCTATCGTTCGATCCCACGCTTCCCACGCTTGATCAGCCAGACTTCTCGCCTCATCAACTAGATAGTCAAGATCCTGAGCATGACCTTCCCAACCATTCTGACAGTTTGCTGTATACTCTTGCGCCTCTTTCGAAGCCAAAAACTGGATCACGAAAAACTTCTTAAACTCAAGCTCATCGTGACGCTCAAACAATTTGTGATCTACGAAATTCGCCATTTCAATAATCCTTCAACACAAGCCAATATACGACAGAATCTACAAAGTGTAAATCAAGTGTCGGAAATTTTGTATTTAGCCCCACAATCCCTACAACCGGCATTCAAGTGTTTTCTGCCTGATCGAATGGAATTATGAGGTGGAGGGCACTCGCAAACATACTTGAATTGAAACTGTTTTTTCTTGACAGAATTCAATTTCTCTTTGATCTCTGCTTTGAATTTGGACAGAGTAGCAAGGTTTATATGAACTTTCTCGTAAGCATCATGTCTTTTTCGTACCTGCAATGATGTCGGAGTTCGAACTTCTTCAAATTTCAGCCACTCTGACCGTTGAGAAGTTGTCACCCCCCAACCACGAGATGGCGTCTTCATCACTGCAAGACCCAAATCAAGTGCCTTTTCTGAAAAGGCTCGTTTGTGATATTGATTTGTCGTGCAATCTTCAATGCCCAAAGCATAATTTCGCACGTGAATCATGACATGCAAAAGACCATCAAGGATGCCATTGACTGAAATTTCAGAAAATCCCGCTCCAATGATGATGTCTGGTGATCGTTCGCCACGATACCGAAATGCTGGTTTAACAGTGAGATCAACTCTGAAAGATGGTGGTTGTAAATTCCCTTCAAAAAGATTTTCATTCAAAACGCCGTAAGCTTTATTCAATTCAGAAATCATTCTGATCGTCCCCCAATTTGAGATTTGGCATTCAATCTTAATGAAAAGCACTGATTTTACAACCAAAAATGAGGCTTTCACAAAAGTTAAATTGATTGTAGAATCTCAAGCAAGGAGTCAAAAATGTATACAGCAGTTGTTTTGGACAAGAAATCAAAAGACGATCTGAAGAACGCCACCAATCATCTACTCAAAAAAGGATTTGAGTCAGAAGTGAATGGAGTGCAGCTTCCTCATCACATGACTATCAATCTTGGAGAATTTGATGAGAGATTAAATGACCCCGACATTCTTGGAATGTACGCTATTCTTCGTGCAGAAGCACTTTGGTGGGATCACAAGGTGTGTTGCGTGGAAATCACAGAAGCACATGCTACACACATCGAAAATGATTCAATCATTGACCTCATTCCCATCAACACATTGAACGATGATGAATATTGTGCACACGTGACAATGGGTGTTAAAAATGGCGGAAGGCCCAGAGATAGCAAGTATCTCTTTACATCCAAAAACTCTTGTGATGCAGATATCAATCCTATTACTTTGTTGGGCGAAATCAAAATTGTCCATTAAAAAAGCCTCAGTTGTGCACAACTGAGGCTTTTTGTTCTGGCATAAATCAATCGACTTAAAATAAGCCTTGACGACATACGGTCGAAGCAGCAACGTATGCACCGCTCAGTGCCGAACACTGCTGATTAACTTTTGGACAGGTTACGAGGAAATATCTCCAAGTTGCACATGTCGTAGTGCCATCTGATTTCAAGCATTTCTGCTGAATGTTGGGGGTACCGTCTGCGTAATTCCCTACGCAATTGTTTGACGATATAGGTGTAACTGCGGCCATAATGGTCCTCCTTACAGGTTAAGCTTAACTAAAACTATGTAGGCTTAACATCTGATTATTTCAGAGACTGCATGTCTGCAAGACACAGGTCGTGATTGTTATCAATAATACCTCTGGACTCCGGGTATTTTCTCATCACGTACTTCATCGTTAATTCACCTTTGTGATGAACCCACGAATTCCCACTTACTCCCTGCTTATAACCATATTTTCGCATTCTATAAGCAAACTCTTCGTCTTCGTAATATCCATATGGATAAGCTTTAAGAAAACCACCAGTATGCTGAAACAATTCACGATGGACCATAAAACAATACATTGACAGATGTTCATTGTCATCCAAAATCAAATCAAGTCCACCTTCTGCTTTAACTCCCTTTTGTTTTTCTGATCCATTGAGAGGATTATCTGTTTTTGCAGAAACCATTCTTACGCCCTCTGATTTCATCGACAACAATGATTCCCCCATTCCTCGAAGCCAATTCAAATCTTCAACTTCACAATCAGAATGCATGATAACCACATATGGACTACTTGTTGCTTCATAACCAACCTTAGCGGCACCTGCAAATCCTAATTGATCAGCACTTCGCATGCACTTAATTTCAACAGCAGGCGATTGATTGCGTGACAGATTTTTTTCTACCCGCTCAATATAAGCTTCATTAGGCGAAGCATCATCGACAATACAAAGACAATAATAGTTTGTTCTTGTTAATCGAAGAATGCTTTCAATAAGAGCTGTACAGTGTTCATATTGCCCATGGAAAGGAATGATAATATCCACTTTGCTTGAAAAGTCACCAGCAGCAACAAGAGGTTTAGGTTTGTAAGTTCTCGATTTCTGATTGATCTTCGTCACCATCAGGAAACTCCTTTTGCAAAAATTCAAATAATTTGTCAGGGCAATGATGAAGAACAAAATCACATTCCTCTTCAATGTCAAAATTTGCACCGACATTGAAAACAAATATTCCGCATTCTAAACCATCTTTTTCATTCAACATGCAAATTTTATTCAAAGCATTAACAGTCGATTTTGACATTCTGTCTGTAATCAAAACTACTGCTTTATCAACATCATAATCTTCTGCCCCTGCCACATAAAGAGATTGCTTCAAAGCGTAATTGATGTCAAAAGAAAATCCATCTGTTTGATAACTGGCAACAGCATGAACCTGTTCTCCTCGTCTTTCAACTACATCGACAACCTGTTCATGATAAAGATAAAACAAATCATCTTCATCAAATTTTCTAATGTGTTTAATCAAATCCGATTTGACTTCATCGAGCACACGCTTGCCGTTATTTCCATGCCTCAATGAGACATCCAAGACAACACTTAAAACTCTGGGTTCTCTAAAGAGCATCTCTTCTCCCTGTGGTAAATTCGTATTGGATTGTTGACATCTTTGACTGGATGAAGAATGCTGGCTTCATCAAAGTTCTCTGTTTCAGGATCAAGTTCAGGTTTCCAGCGAATTGGGAAAACCTTATAAGAACCATGCCATTCTCCATCCATGTAAGTGCTGAACACTCCTATGTTTCCTCCAAAATGTCTAGCAAGAGTCGGGTACATGTGTTCATTAATGTCATAACCTTCATACTGAGGAAACTGACCCGGTGAAAAATCACTGGTCATATGAAGGAATCTGTCAAAGAAATTGATTTCTTCAAGTTTGTTCAGGAAATCCTTATGAAAAAACAAACATGCTCCTAACATGTAATAAACACTTCGAAATTGTTCATTGATAAGAGATTCCAACAATGGCATTGGAACATGATCTATTCGACCATTTGTACCCATCATCCAAATCCCCTGTTGTGAAGCTAATTCCAAGCTCTTTTTAAACCTCGAAGAAGCCCATAAACAATCTGCTTCAGCGTAACAATACCACTCACAATCAGGATGTTGTTCATGAAGCAACTTGAGACCTAAAGCCATGTTTTTATATGGTGATCGTGCCACCCCATGAGGATATCCTATGACTTTTGGCACAGGAAATGGTGTTTCTTTAAACTCATCACTGCTCGCTCCATCAATTATCATCATAATTTTTTCAATCCCGTTTTCCAAAACGGAGCTGAGCGTATCTAATATAAGTTTAGAATCAGAATGCACATTTAGAACTAAAGCAGTTTCCATGGCATAGTAGAGTAAGGAGTTAGTAAAATGGCACTTGAAGATGAAGTCGTTAAATGGTTAGATGGAATGATTAAAGCTTGTCAAGACTTCAGAGCGGTTTTTGAACCCGGTGAAGCTCAATTTATATCAGAAGAAAGAACACAAGCAGCCGAAGCTGTTGAATCACCTTTGGAAAAAATAAGAGCACAGGAAAATGTTCAACCGGCTGATTTTGAAACGCTAAAAAATGCACTCAACAGTCCTAATTGGCCTGAAGCTGTCAACAAAAATCTGATTTGCGACCCTAACTCTGAAAAAGATAAAATTGAAAGAAGCAGGGGCATTCTTGAATTAATGGTTGAAGAAAACCTAAAGGGCCTCAAAATATTAGACTATGGATGTGGCGAAGGACATGTTGCTTTTACAGCAACAGAATATGAAGTAGAAATGTCTGTTGGTTACGATTCAAAATCAAGACCGAACTGGGAAAAATTCGAACAAAGACCAGACTTCTTAATCACTGATTCATTTGACGAAACCAAACAAAATGGACCTTATGATGTCATTATCATGTTTGATGTCATTGATCACCTCAATAAAGAAACTCCTGTTGAAGTTCTCAACAATGCCAAAAACCTGCTTAAGCCGGGTGGAAAAATCTACATGCGTTGCCACCCATTTACATCACGACATGCCACTCATCTCTATCACGATATCAACAAAGCTTACGTTCATCTTGTTTTCACAGAATCAGAACTAAGACAAATGGTACCGCATTCCGAACTGGAAGAACCAAACAGTGGTGTCATCAAGCCTATTGCAACTTACAATCAATTCATTGAAGATGCAGGATTAACCGTTTTAAATCGAAGAGACGTAAGAGAAGCTCCAGAAGAATTTTTCAAAACTCCTCAAATTGCAGAGCGAATTAAATCCAGAGTTGGATTTAATGAATTTCCTTCCTTCCAACTTTCCTTGCAATTCATAGACTACTGCTTAGTAAATTAATTCCAAAAACTCATCATAAGATGTTTCTCGAAACTCTCCTTCGTTCCTAATGTACTTGGCATTCAGAGCTTGATAATCAATATCTTGATACCATTGAATGTACATTGATAAATGCTCATCAGGATCACACACTGGAATTCGGTATTGATCTATAATCTTTGCATATTCAGAGTATACAACATAAACCGAAGCTTCTTCTGGTAATTCAAGTCCCTTTTTGTCTGACAAATGCCAACCATCTAAAACATATTTCTCAGATTTACAAACTTCTCTGATGTGTTTATAATTGGCTGCAATTGACAAGCCCAAAGTTTCTATCAAGTGCCACTTAAACAAGGCGTCAAAACAATAATAATCATGACTATCAAGTTGTTGAGCAAAAGTTGTTTTGCCCGAGCACGACATCCCAAATACTACTATTTTGTCATCTAACATCATGATTAGCATAGTTACTGTAAATCACAACTCATATGACTGGTTCCGACTTATGTTGGAATCTCTCGAAAGACAACCCATACATGAACCTTATAAAATTGTTCTAATTGACAACAGCATAAACCCCAAGTCAATCAATGAACCTAATGTTTACCATCACATCAACAATAAAAACATTGGTCACGGAGCGGGTCTAAATCTTGGTGTGCAAATTGAACAGGAACAATTTTACAATCCTTTTGTTTTGTTCTTGGACATAGACTGTCATGCTATTGGGGATTGGCAATGGACCTTGCTAAATTCAATAGGAGAATTTGATATCATTGCCGGAAAGGGTGTCCCAGAAAAACCTATTCGTCCCGCATGTATGTTCATGAAATCAATAATAGCTCAAAGTTATGATTGGCGTGATACACCCGGATACAAAGGAGTAAGAGCAACACCAGAAGGTTTTGATGTCGCCATACAAGCTTATTATCAAATGGTAGATGACAATGTTTTCATAAAGTTCATGGACTCTGAACCAAATCACTATGGAACCTTGAATGGAGAAGAATGGTGCGTAGATGGAAAACCTTTATTTTACCATCATTGGTCAGGCACTTGGTTGAAAGAAAGGAGATAGATTTTCCTAATGATGACCTCTTTGAAGATAAAGAAAAGCTATTTTCCAAAATCCCTTGGCGAGTGTTATAGTTTCTCCATCTTCTCTTCGATATATTTTGTAGGACGTAAAATCCCACAACGAACAGCCAGATCTTCTGCCAAGGCCACTGGTAAACCCCACTTCTTACAATAATAAATGAAATTATCCAAACCTCTTCTTCTTAAGGTGATTTCATCTATTTCTTCTTCGCCCTCCAGCTTCTTATGATGATAATGAATTTCAGGAATATCAAGATCTATAAATTCACAACCATGTTGACTTGCAGTAAAGTGAAAATCAGTGTCAGCAAAAGCTCCATGCCCTCGATACCATGGGTCAACACCACCGATCTTATTATAAGTCTTTTTAGTAAAAGCAACGCTTCCTGACATTACATTTTTACCGGGACCATGGACAACTTCTTTGAATCTTGGCTCATATTGAAATCGACCCAAGAATCTGTCTTCCATAAAAACACCTTGTTCTTTATTGGCAACCAAAAAAGCTTTACAGTCTTCGATGCTCAAATCATCTAACATGTGAAAATGCTTTGAAGTAAACATAAATGTGTCATCTGGAACATCTTTAACTAGCTTTAAGAAGTTCTCAGGAAGCATGCGATCTGAATCTAAATAGACGATTTTTTCAAATCTGGCAGAATGGACTCCTGCATCCCACATGTTAACCCAAGAAAATTGCCCATCAACTCTGGGAACCTGTACGATTTCAAATTCCTTGGGGACACAATTCGTTTTGCCATCCACAATCAGGGTTTTTTGACATTGATCATACAGATCCATATCTCGAAGGCAACTAATGGTGTGCCCTAAAGGAGCTTGACGATCTGTAGAATACATTATGAAAATGCTAATCATCTCATACATAGTATAGCATGAATTTCAAAGAGTTTATACAACAAGAATCGTCATTTGGCAACTTCAACAACATTCATCAAGCTCAAGACAGATCTGCAATAGATTTGGCACAAAAACTAAGAAGCTTGATCGAAAAAGGGCTGGTTCAAGTTGATCAAAGAAACTACACATTAACTGTTCCGAAACACCTTCGAAAAGTAGCTGGCTTTCAAAAGAATGGATGGGGAACAGAAGATTTGAAAACCGATGGTGTTTTCACTGAAAATCCAGATGGGTCTATTGTTGTTTCACTTGGTACTTTGGACAAAAAGATTGGTGTCGTGCAGGCCAATTACTGGGCTCAATGGGGCAAAGACAAAGTTGCCAAAGGCTTAAATACAGTGAGAGACAGTCTGCTTAGAACAACTGACAGGCTTCCGCTGCACACTGGGGCCTAAAATAAATAGGCAGCAGGATTTTGAAATTGCTGAATTTGCATTTTGTACCATGAAAAATAAGCATCCAGTGCTTCTTCTTTGGGAATAGCAAATTCTCTCTTCTCTAATGTTTTAGATTTATTCTCAACACTTGATTTTAAGCCATCTGTCATTCCAGCAATACAGTACAAGTAGTCTTCGTTAGAAGTCATAGCATATTTGTATGTAAAAAAGTCATAATGCTTTTTAGACTTTTCTAAAATGGTCTCTCCACCCATGAAAACACCGCTATCCCACTCAAATCCATGAGATCTAAGCGTTTGATAAATATCACGATATTTGTGATAGCAAAAATGAGCACCTTGAACCACGTGTTTGCCAATTGGCTTTTGCTCTAAATATCTGTCAATACAAGTGTAGCCTGCGTCTGTCAACCTCTGAAAATGTTCTACATCGGGTGTCGCACTTTCAGAAAACATATATTTTTTCATGACCTTGGACCTCAAAACCTTAAGAGCAAGAATTTTTCTCTCAGTAAGTGTGTCATAAAGAGAAAAAAGAATTGAGTGCCAATTGGGATCGCTGGAATTTTCATTAATGGCATTTCTAATACGGACATAAGCTCCTTGATCCAATAGCATATCTGCATCAAGAGGAACTAAGTAGTCTGTTTCAACTTGAGACAGCATTTGATTCAATGCTTTAATTTGAGGAAATACATTCCGTACTTCCTGAAAAACTATCCTGTGCCTAAAGGGTTCAATGTGCTGAAGACACTGTTCTTCAGTTTCTTCTCCACAAGTCATTAGGCAAAATGTGATATTTGTCATTTACTGTCATCCAAACTGCTTGAAAAAGAACCCACATTGCCAATGCGAAAATTGTTATTATGGAATTTTTATCGGCAATGGAACTTTCTTTTTTGGCTCCTCTGGTTTTGATCCCTTGGGATTCTTGACTTTTTTCTTGATTTCCAAAGATAGACCTAGCTTCAAACCACTTTTTTTTTGACAATGTTTCTTCCAATCACCCAATTTGGTAATTGGTATCATTGATGATATGCACATCAATGGATGACTTAATGGAACATCCAAATAACCATGAGATAAAGGAACTTTTGCACTTGATGAAGTTGATCGAATCGCCTGTGTGATTCCAACCAATTTGTAATCATCACCAACTTTGTGAAACAACGGGCCACCTGAATCGCCAAAAATTGTTGGAACAGATGTGCGATAAAGATCCTCAAAAGATTTGTCATGAAATTTGAAATTGGTAGAAGTTATTTTACCAAAATCCAACCGCATAACATCTCCAAGACCACACCCAACCCGCATAACATCGTTCCCAATATACAATTTGACTTCTTGGTCAATTTCAGCCGTTGGCATCTCCTTATCACTTTCAAAAACTAAAATAGCAAGATCGTGTTCTTTGTCTTTGTAAACTAGATCTGTTTTGTATTCTGTATAACCTTTGAAAGTAGACCAATTTTCATAATTGCCTACTTTCACCAAACAAGGACGATAAGTGGTAATTACCCCAAATGGAGTTCCTGCTTTGATCAAAACTACATGATCACATGTTGCAACATAATTGAGATATTTACCATCTTTGTCTTTTTCGGATTTGATAATGACGCCAGAGCCGTATCCGCTTTCATAACCTTCCTGTCCACACACCATCACAGTTGGGTAAAGACATTCTTCATGAAGTTTTTTATCAGGCTCACCTGAAAAGAGATGAGATGTCATAGTAAAAACAATAGCGGCTGTTAATATTAAGCTCTTCATATTAGTATGTATCCAATCTTGAAGCAAATTAACAAACCGGCGGATTCGATCAGGTCTCCAGCACAAAATCTACAAAGTCGATTTCCATATCTTTAAAAAACCCTTCAACTCTATCAGAAGGAATTTTTTGCTCATCTATTACGAGCTTCTTAAATGATTCTACTAAGAAAAAATCACTCAATGGCTCGCCTTTGACAAATCTTTCTTTGGCAATATTAAACTCATGAAACCACCAACGATAAGCTTCTACGGGGTTAATTTCTTTTCTGGTAAACATAGGTTTTTGATCTTCTCCCAAGAAGAAATCAATTTCATCCCAATTTAGAAAAAGATGAATAAAAGCCTTATTGAGACCCTGTTTGTAAGCATGAGTTGCGTGTTTCGATGTCCATGGATGACATCTAACATAAACAGATCCTCCACTAAGCTTCAATAAACTTTTTACTTTCTGCATTACACCAACTGGATCTTCACAATGATCCAGCACATCAAAAAGCATGATAACATCATACGTGTTTTCGCTAAGTTCAGAAAGGTCAGTTGTAAAATTAACACCTTCTATATTTGCCCAATTAGGATTCTCTTCAATGTCGTAACCTGTCGCTGTAGACGCACCTCTACTTAAAGCTTGTTTTGTAATCCAGCCTTCACCACAACCAAAATCCAAAAAGTCCATTTTTTCAATTGGTCGATCTGAGAACATGTCCCAAACCATATTAGCACGATTAATTTGATCCTCTTTGGTAGCACTATTGACAAGATGGTCAGGAACAGCAACAGGCCAACAATCTATCTCCATCAAAGATTTTACATGTTCTTGCCTTGCTGCCAATGCTTTGCTGTTAATCTTTGGCGACTCACTGGAATCTTGGGTCTGAGATTGAACATGTGTTATTTGAGGCATATTGATTTCATTCATCAATTGCTCTGGCGATGATGGCTCTGTCAATTCACGTTCAATGAGCTGAGTAGCTCGTTTAATGACCTCAAGGTACTTTCTAACATTTGCTTCATTCATCAATAAATTTTTCCTTGTAATACAACCAAGCCCTGTGATTAATTCCACGATTTGCCTGCGTGAAATGATAAGCTTCTTCTTCGCCAGTTATGTCTTTGCCAATTTCTCTGTGTAGAATTTCTCGCATTTGATCTTTGCCAATTCTAATATTTGGTTGAAGATTCAACGTATACGTCAAAAGACCTTGTTCGTCATCTTGACGTAATTGAGTGTACTTTCCATGATTAGTCCATTCTTTATGGATAGCTTTAGCAAAGTCATATCCGGGAGGGAATCCCATGAATCCAGAGTTCAAATTTGCTGAATCTGGAGGGAACAAACAGTCATATCGACCATAAAATCTGACTGGCTCTTCGAGAACCAAAGCTTTATCTTTCGCAACCAGAAATTCATCTATCTGAGGAAACTTTTTCCGAATGATAATATCATTATCCATCACAATTTCATGTGATTCCATGCGAATTCTGGCTGGACATACTTTCCATAAAGTTCCACCGCACCTCGTGCCATTCATCTCAAATGAACCATCTCGACGACGTGGAGTTTGAACATTATCAGGAATAGGGCAATTTGCCCAATCCTGAGCTATTAGAAAAATCGGCTTATTCCCTTTGGCTTTTTTGACAAAATCAATTTGATCTGAAGTGAGCCCATTATAGCAAATAGCCCAATCAAAATTGTCAAACCCCAAAGCTTCAGTAGTTCGTTTGATTGATTCTTCCAGAATATCCAGCCCTTGTTGCAAACAGGGGCCTACAGTCCATCTGAGTATTGGTTTCATAATGTTCTAGTATAGTAATTGAAAGGCAGTGAACTACCCCGCCGCTAAAGACGGCGGGGCTTCTGACCCAGACAGTTGCCCACTCAATGCAGGTCTTACACCATGACGATCAGCTATCTCCGTAGTTCCTACGGTTCTATTTTCTTGATTAAGTCCTTGTCGCAAAATATTCTGCGAAGCATTGAAATCACGCTCCAACACCTTCTCACATCTCGGACAAGCCCATTCTCTATCTGCCAATGTGAGAGCATCATTCACGTGACCGCAACTTCCACAAGTCTTACTACTCGGAAACCATCGGCTAACTTGGATGAACTCACGACCATACCACTTCGCTTTGTAAGCAATCTGGCGAGCCAGTTCATACAACGAACAATCCCACACTGACTTTGACAACCTGCGATTTGCCAACATTCCCTTCACATTCAAGTCTTCCATCACGATAGTTTGGTTCTCGCTAACGAGTTGATGACTAATCTTATGCAAATGGTCATTACGAATGTTTGCAATTCTTAGGTCAAATTTGGCTAATGCTCGGCGAGCTTTCTCTCTTCCGTTGCTTCCCTTTTGTTTTCGAGACAAAGCTTTGGCTAACACTCGCCGTTTCTTTTCTCTATTCCTGTAAGGTCTGATATTGGGAAACACCTTGCCGTCACTACAGGTGGCTAAGTCCTTCACTCCCAAATCAACCCCTACCGCCTTTTTGTTCTTGGGTAATTTCTTAACATGACGCTGAACTCCCAGACAGACAAAGTATTGTCCTGCCTTGTTTCTGCTGATGGTGGCATGACGAATATCACCTTCAATCGGGCGATGTAATTTCACCTTAATGCCTTCCCTGAACTTAACGATATACAACTTATTGTCATTAACTTTGATATGTTGTGGAACTCGGAAGCTTTGCTTCGCTCTTTTGTTCTTAAATCTTGGGAACTTAGCCAACTTTTTGTAAAAACGGTTAAACCCTGCTTCCAAGTTTTTCAGGGAATGTTGCAGTGATTGGGAATTTACATCCTTCAACCATGGGAACTCTTGTTTAAGTTCTGTGATTTCACGAGCATCATCGTAGTAATTCAGGTGTTTCTTATCGAGTTGCTTTTCTTTGGCATTGAGGTAGAACTTTACTCGGCGATCCAAGAAATGATTATACGTCCAGCGAACGCAACCGAAGTGTTGGGCTAACTTCTGCTCCTGTTGTTTCGTGGGATACAAGCGGAACTTGTAGGTATAATCAATCTGGTGTTCTATGCTCTTTTTCACTACAGTATATGTAGTAAGGCAAGGATCATTCTCTCATGGGAAAAAAGAAAAAAATACAAAAGTTCTTCACATTCCAAGTTTTTGTTGAAGGTTCACATCATTTTAGTATGCAAATATCGGAAGCGGTTGTTGTCTGTGGTTCAGGTGGACGAGGACATGAAGCAGATATTGTTTGATGTGACAAACGAGTCAGATTTCACGATTGAGACCATGCAGTCTGAGGATGGAGACCATATCCACTTGCTGATTGATTATCCCCCTACGGTGAAGGTGAGTAGCATTGTCAATCGGTTGAAGAGCATGTCCACTAATCGCATTTGGGAACTACATCGAGCTTACTTATCTGGTCATTTTTGGAAAGAACATACATTCTGGTCTGATGGGTATTTCGCCTGCTCTACAGGGGATGTTAGCACTGAGACCATTAAACGATATATTGAAGAGCAGGGGTGAGTATTATTTGAGCGTTGCCGTAGGGGTTTTCCCGCCGCCACGTAAATAAAGAACAAGGAGCAGCTATAAATGTTTTTCATAAAGAAGAAAAATCTGGAGAAAATAAGAGTCTCTTTTGAAGAGTGCTTTGAAGAAATTCCAAGAACAGGGTTTGAAAGCCAAAGCCACAAATGGTTCAGCACTGACATAGAAGAAAGAAATTTCCCAGTCGATTATTCTGAAAGGATAAGCTATGAATTTAACAGTCAAGGATATCGATGTAATGAATTTACAAGAAAAGCATTCAATATCATGACTTTGGGTTGCAGCATGACCTTTGGTAACGCTGTACCTGTTTATGACAGATTCAGTACATTGATATGCAACGAACTAGGAAAAGATATTGCTGATTGGAATTTAGCTTGGCCGGGAACTTCAGGTGATTATTGCTCACGCATTATTGCACTTTGTTTTGATCAACTAAAGCCAGATTTAGTTTTAGTTAATTTCCCACACATTGGGAGAATGGAATATTTTGACTGCAATGGAAGACTTTATGACTATAGACCATTAGCTAAAACAACAGACTTGATAGAAAAACAAAATAAAGAATTGATTGATGGTTTAGCCAGTGAGTACCAATCAATTTACAGGTTCTTCAAAAATTTCAAGTTGATCGAAAAAACAATTCAATCAACTCCTTGGTTGTTTTCTGTTCAAAAAGAAGACGAGCAAACTTTGAAGCAATACACTGACAACAAACTCTTTGTTAAGCCATTGAATAAAGTTGATACAGGAAGAGATGGAGGACATCCCGGAATAAAATCACATAGTTTGCATGCCGAATCTTACTTAAGAAAAATCCAAGAGGTGTATGGTGATAAATTACCTAAAATACTTAATGCATAAAATCAAATCAAAATTCACTTTAATCAAGTACAAAAATCAAGACGATGAAATCTATCCACTCCACTAAAATGGCAATCATAATACCAATTGGAGATTATCCATTTTTAGCTCAAGCAGTAATGAAAAACATAAAAGAAAAGAGCAAAAATGAAGTGGAGATTTTCTTTGTTACATCAAGTGATTACAACCGCCGTTTAGATCGAGTCATTAAAAACAATCACCTTTTATCTCCACTGAAAGGGAAAGAACATGGCATTCATCTTAAATTGATTGACTGGGCCATGAAAGAGATCAAACACGATTGGGTTTGCGTACAACATGCTGATATGTTTTGGCTGGATAACTGGGAAATAAACTTAGATAACGAACTCATAGCAATCACTCTACCTTACTCAAACTACAAAGGCGACTTCCAGTTCAAAGAACATAAATTCAAAATTGGAAACAAGAAAATCACAAGAACACATGATTTTTGTGGATTCTATAATCGAAACGCTATATGTGAACTAGGATTAACTTTTCAGTCAGGATCTATAAACCAATTAGTTTCCACAGACAAATTAAAGTCTTCTCGAATTGAATGGATTCACAGAAAGAAGAAGTTAGAAAAAGATGATAAACTGGACGGTTCTGATTTGATTGGATTAGAAATAGCAACAAATTGGCCAAACAGAATCAAAGAAACTTCAATGAAGGCCAGTTACAATCATTGTTGGGGTATGCTGGAAGTTGCAAATCACATAAAACGCAAAGGGAATGTCACTTACATAAATAAACCATTTGAAAAATGCCGCAGGGGACTTCCAGCATTTTCGTTCATGAGTTCAATGTTATTTGACAAAGAAGAAATGAGCGACAAAATCATACCTTGGTCAATCGTGAAAAAACATCTACCCCAGAACAGCATAAACAAAGTTTTAATGCAATACAAAGAAACAAACAACACAGGAGAAGATGGGATTAAGAAAATTATCTTCCCTGACAAAACCCTAATTCAAAAAGTTAGTATGATTTAATGTTTAAGCACAACATCATTGATTTTGAACATCACAGAAAAGGATGGGTAGTAGCATCTGAAAAACTGCATTCCATTAGCAGCTCGACTTCTAATGTTGAATTATACGATTGGGCTGATTGGAAATTTCGAGAAGGAAAAGAAATCAAAGAAAACTGGATTGGATTCCTGCATAATGTGCTCACTTATCCAGAACATGAATTACCCCACAAATATCAAAAAGAAATAGCTATTCACCCACTGTCAAAACTGGTTCAAGAAGAATTCTTTCGCAATAGTCTCAAAGCTTGTTATGGACTTTTTACGTTGTGTAAAAACAATGCAAATTTTCTTAAAAGAAATGTAGATGTGCCAGTTTCTTTTCTTTGGCACCCTGTTGAAATTGAGAAAAACAAATTTCAATGGAGCCTGTTCAAAAAGAACCCAAAAGTCACAATGATAGGCCAATGGATGAGAAGATATCAAAGCCTCGATGAACTAGACTCATGTTATGAAAAAATATTACTGAAAACTAAAGGATTCGACCAAGATTACACACAATCAAATTCGAAATGTGTTGATTATTTGACAAATGAAGATTATGACAATCTGCTCACAAGCTCCATTGTGTTTCTCGATTTATATGACGCTGCTGCATGCAATACAATTTTAGAATGTATTGCAAGAAACACCCCTGTTATGACAAACATTCTGCCAGCCACAGTAGAATATCTAGGCAAAGAATATCCTCTGTTTTTTGAATCACTCAATGATGCCAGAGATAAATTGAGAGATAATTCAATTTTAATTTCTGCCCATGAATACCTTCAAAACATGGACAAAAGTCACCTTAACCCAAATAGTTTCATGAAACAATTTCAGCAATCAGAAGTAATTCAAAATTTGCCCATCATCAAACTCTAATATGATAATTCAAAGAAAGAATTCATATGATTGATATCAAGCAAATCGAAAAATACGCTTTAGAACTCCAAGGACAAATCAACCAACTCATAGAATTTTCATCTAAATTAGATGAAATGCTTCTTTTGTTGAAAACAGTCATCAATCGTCAATCGTCAGAAGTTTTAGCAGAGCTGCAAGAAACTACAGACAGAATTCAGTCTCTTGAGGAACAACTTGTCCTTAAAGGCATGCCCGGCATCAATCGGTATGAATCTGATTTAGCAAAAATGAAAGAAATGATTACTTCAGATGATTGGCCAAAAGCAGTTCCCGATGAAGCCATTCCTCAAAGTGAATCAGATAAAATTGAACGAGCTGAAACAATACTGGACATATTTGTAACAGAACACTTAGAAGGACTCAGGATATTGGATGTGGGCTGTGGAGAAGGCCATGTGGCAAGAGCAGCCTCAGAAAGAGGCGCTCTTAAAGTAGTGGGATATGATATAGAGGAAAAATGGAACACTCCTAATACAGAAACACTTATTCTTACGACTGAAATTGAAAGAGCTAAAAAGAATGCACCTTTCGATGTCGTAATTATTTATGATGTCATTGATCACATCAAAGAAGCTGATCCAGTTGGGCTACTTAATGAAGTTAAAAATTCCCTAACATCAGATGGTAGAATTTACCTTCGAACACACCCTTGGTGCTCTCGTCACGGTGGTCATCTCTACGACAAGATCAACAAAGCATTTCTCCACATGTGTTTAGATGAAACAGAGCTACTTAGGTTGTTTGGCGTTTCTACCGAAGAGGTTCATCCAATAACTCAACCAACTGACATTTACAGAAAATGGATTAAATCTGCTGGATTAGTGATCAAAGATGAATCAATGGTGACTCAAAAAGTAGAAGATTTCTTTTTGAATCCACCCGCTGCTCTTAGAAAAAGACTTGAATATGCCAATGCAGATCTATCGCAAATGTCCATTGAATATGTCGATTACATTCTTGAAGCAAATGACTCAAACCAAAAGGTTTTCTGATAGCATTGAATAACCATATCGATTGCCTATTTCCGTAAAAGTTTCACGAACATAATCCTGTTCAATGTCTTTTACGGAAAATTTAGCACACGGCTTTTCAAAAGTATTCGCTTTCTTGTCTTTAAAAAATTCCTCTGGCTCTTCGATTTCCAGAAATTCCAAAATTGGTTTTATGCCTTCTTCAATTCGATGAAACAAATAACCTCGATTCATCAAATTTCGTTCAATCATTTCATTCCATCGGACGTAATAAAGACAACCACGATCATAAGGAGTTAATTCATCACGCAATTCAGGGATATGGTTGTAAATAAATGCCTCATATGCATTTGTTGGATCAGATGACTGAAAGTAATCAAGGTAATTGCAAAATGAATTCACGACTTTTACAGGATGTCTAACGACATGTATCACCAATGAATCCATCAGAAAATCATGATTCAAGAACGGAGCGGCCATATAGCTGGACTCCGCTTCCAAATTGTCAGGATTTAACCAATCTTGACTATCACGCATAGAAACTCCACTTAAATGAAGAGGCGTAATTCCGAGCATTCGCTTAGTTGCGGCATCAATTCCATCATTTTGAAATATGGTTTCATGAGCACAAGGAACACCCAAGCTCGTAAGCAGCCTTGCCATAAAAACAGTACCACATCGACCGGTTCCAGTAACTAAATATCTGATCCTAGACATATCTTGTACGTTGTTTCTTAAGTTTGAAATTTAAACTGGGAATGATGTCTTTACTGTAATGACATTTTCCTTTTTGATCTTCCTTACCATTCTGCAAATAAAAAGTATGGCTTTTATGGCCCTCTTTGCTAAAAAATAACAACTCCGAACCACTACTCACCCAAGAATCTAAATTCCAATCTTCATCTCTACTTTCAATTACACCAACTCCATTATTTTCCTTTAACACAATTCTGTTATGCACTGGATCAAAAGAATCCCTCTTGCATTTTAATTCAATGTTTATCTCAGTATTCATCACTCTGGGATCACATACTTCTTTACCATCAATCCATCTTTGAATGATTTTAAAAGTCTCCGAATTAACATCTTTTGACAAATAATGTATGTGATCCAGATCTTCTTTCATAAAAGGGACAATCAAAGGAGACTGAGATATTCTGTGGTATCTTGCAGGATAAATAGAACAAAATTTAGAACAATAAGACATGAGAATATCTGTATAACCATGCCATATTTCTAACCTTTCTTTAATCAACATTTTCGCTGTTTCATTGTCGAGTATAGCCCTAACACAAGCATTTGACATAATAGAAGCTTCGATTTCATGTTTCATTTGAAATATGGTATATGGTAAATTATGCTTATTCAATAATTCTTCTTCTACACCAATGTCGCCAATACAAGTATCTGTTGTAAAATAATGCTTTTCATTATTGTTTATGCTCAACAAACCTTTCAACAATCTTTCAACATGAGTAATGCTGTCATCATCTATTCTCATATACCATTTGGCATCTAATTTTTTAAGTGAATCATAATATTGATAAACTTTGGGAGCGGGTGTATCTGAATAAGTTTCAAAAACCTCGACATGTAAGTGTTTTGGCCACCCAAACAACGTTGTTCGTACATCATATGACCCTTTTTTCAGACCAAGGACCAGTTTGACACGATGACCTGACAAGTTGCCCAATAAGCCATATTTCTTAAAACACTCCATTCTCTCGCCATATTTTCCCTTGAAACAGGCAGGAAGAAAAATTTCAATATCGTGCATCATATTACTTTCAAAACCCTATTTTTGAATTCACTCCAACCACTATGTTCATTTGACCTATTCACGCCAACGAAATGAATCCCCATAAATTCATCCGGTAGATGCTCTCGATCTTCAACAATCGTCAAATGTTCCTGAGAAACAACAATGAAGTTGTCCATATTGGTAACAATCGCCGCTACAAGACCTTGTTCATCATAATGCCCTAAGCTTTTTCCTTTCAAACGAAGGTTGCATAAATCCACTACGCTCTGATGTAAATCAAAATTAGGTGGCACACCAAAAAACCCCGCACATATCCTAAGATGACTGGGAACCAAGTCTTCGTAGACGCCAAATATTCTATGCCTACCCTCAGAGATGATCCCGGCATCAGACTGATTTAACCAATCATCGATTTCTGGCAACCTACTTGATATCACGATGTCATTGTCCATCCACAGTTCATGAGCTTCCAACCTTAATCTGGGAGGCGACAACTTCCAGCCAGAACCTGCCATGCCCGCCCTCCGAAGAGGTTCTTCAACATCTAAAAGCGGGTCATCAAATGATGTAAGGGGGTAATCAACCTCATTTGTTGACTGTTTATACAAACCCGCTTTGCATGATCCGATTTTGACTTCATCGATATTGTTGTAGCACACAATGGTTTCAAATTCAGGATACACTTCTTCGAATCTAAAAACAGATTCCCTTAAAACATCCATGCCGGATTTTGAAACAGGACCGATTGTCCATCTTGCTAGTGGTCTCATTTGAGGCTCTCACAAAGGTAAAGGAAGGCTTTTGTTTCTCAAAGGGAACGGAATATCAGGAACTGGCAAATTTAGGTATTCACAAAGAATGTCCCACCCATCACCACCCACAATATCCATCACCAAAGTTTCAGGGTATTTGCTCAAAACCAATTTCTGATGATCTTTGAACCTCTTCTTGTAAAGAAACTCAATTGGCTCAACAGAGCCATACACATATGACTGAGTTGCTCTCGCTTCACTTAGAAGCAAAGGTTTATCTTTCATGTCACGAGGCACACGCACATCATAATGATACCTGACACTTTCATACCAAGAATCCTCATCCCTTGTGGTTAAGATAAACCGACAATCAGGGTAAGCTTCTTTGATCTCATCGTAAAAAACAGAAGCTGGTAAATCCGTGACAGCATCTACGTCATCATATCTGTCAAAACTTGGGCAAGGGTCATCCCCAAAAATAACATCCCGAAGCCTCTCGGGTTCCCAATGTATTGCATTGAAGCCCAATACCCCAAGTGCTTCACACAAAGACAATGTACCTGTTCTACTTAAGCCAACACCTAGAATTTTCACAAGAACCTCTTTCTTAAGCGATCATATAAACTCCCGTCCACAGCATCCATTTTGCCCAAGTAATTGTAGAAGTGAACACATTGAGAATCAGGTGTTTCGAGAGAGGGATCGGTGTATTGTTGCTCGGCAAGCTGGTAACCATGCCCTATCCAAAAAGGCACATGGTGTTTCAGCAAACCATGTTTCACTATGTTTTTCGTAAACAAAATTGTCCCCCACTCACCAAACAAAGATGGAAAATCCCCAACACCCGCTTGATCTTCGATTTCAGACAGTATCGATTTCAACAAGTCAGAGTTCTTGGGTGCACAAAAACAGCCATTGGCCACATTGAACTTCAATCCCAAAGGTTTGAGTTGCTCTCTTACCGGTATGTCATGAACGCTTGTGAACAAAAAATCTCCGGGGGCAACAAAAGGCTTCAAGCAAATGATGTCTAAGTCACACCACCAATCGCCTTGATTTTCAATCAACTTGTATCGGAAGAAATTAGCGAACGTTTGTTTAGCGTGATTCACAGATGATGGGAACCATAGTTTCAAAACATCTTCTTGGACTATCTCTCTGGCATCCCTCACATCAACGCCGCTTGGAATCCCATCAAACTCTTCGTAAAGCCACAAAACGTATTTGTGACCGTGATAAAGAAAGGAATTCATTGACATGATTTCCATTTCCGAAAGAGGTTCCCCGACCCAAAAACCATGTATATCTTGGAGTTTCTTAAACATTACTCTAGTAAAGTGACGAGTGTTGAAAAATGGACATACTATTCAAATCATTCCTGCGACATGATATGCTGATATTTGCAATCGAGACTCTCAGGTCTCACTGTGATTTCAGGATCATTGTTCTCGATGACAGCTTTGAAATGCTGCCCGAGACCGAACGGAAAATAAAAGACCTAGATGTCGAACTGTATAGAACAGATCAACCTAACATTGGTCTGAGTGCTGGCAGAAACCTCCTACTCGAAAAAGTAGAGACAGAAAGGTTCCTGTTGATGGATGGCGACTTCGTCCTGAAAGACCCCGAGGGCATCCAAAAAATGTCTAAAGTCATGGATGACACAAATGCAGATATCGTTGGAGGTCTTCTTTGGGATTATGGGATCACTGAACCCATCAACTTTTGCGGTTTTTTTGATCGTGATGATGGGGAAATCGTGCTCAAATTCTACGATCTAAAAAGCATCCCGATATCAAAAACGTCAGGAATCAGATACTACCAATGCAGATTCTGTCAGAACTTCTTTCTAGGAAACACAACATCGTTCAGAAAAAACGACATCAAGTGGAATGAAGAATTCAAGGTGATGGAACATGAAGATTTCTTCATCAGATTGCCCAACTTTTTCAAGGTGGTAGAAACCCCAGATGTTCATGTTGTCCATTACCCATCGGTGCAGTATACATCTTGGAGAAACGGGAACATAATGGGATACAAAGTCTACAATGCCGAATACGCCCAATACCGACACAACCCAGATCACAAGAAGAAAGTCAAAGAACACTATGGGCTCAAAGGTCAATTTTTCAGATATGATCGAGATACCTACTTTGATTGGCAAAATTACAGCTTCCCTATGATACAGGATATACCACTGATCTGATGTTGAAAACAACTGGTGTCACAATAAGAACTCTAAAGAAAGAATGGCCCCTTTGTGCTCAACTCGATGAAGCCAGCAAAGCTTACCAGAAACAATGTGAAGAGTTTTTGAAATCAAACACATACATTCCATCACAAAGCCGATACAACCTCACAATTTGTCACGAGAAGAAGTTCTTGTGGTTTCGTGTAGCAAAGGTCTGCACAAGAACCATCTTCAACATATTCAAACAAGGACAGGTCAGGCTTGATGCAGAACACACTATGTTCTGCCATTATCCTCCGAAACTATTTGAATCCTACTTCAAGTTCGCATTCGTCAGAAACCCTTGGGACAGACTTGCTTCCTGCTGGAAGGACAAAGTTGTCGAATCGGGAGTTGACCAAAATTACTTCAACTTCGATGATTCGACACATGAGAAAATGAAACAGTTTGAGAGTTTCTTGAAATTGAAGCACTGCGTCAAAAAGCAAGAGAAGAAGACCCTCGATTTCTTCCAGATTATTGCTATGAATGTTCACCAGACTTAGAAGAAAGTGTTGTTCAGGCAATGGAGAAAGTAAAAGAAGAAGTTGTTGCATCCTTGCAAAATTCTACTGAGGAAGTTGTCGAAGAGATTACTGAAGTTCCTGTTTGCAAGAATTTGGATTAATGATTTCTTTGAACGGAATGTCGTCATTGTAATCGACATCTATTGCTTGAAGTCGTTGGACGAGTTCTCCGTTCATCATTGAAAGTTGCAGGGGGACATAGTAGTTAATTTCTTCTCTGGTGAAGATAGACTCAATGTCTTCCTGCGACAACACTTTTGCAATAGCGTCATACAACTCTTTAAAAACCAAGCAGACTAATCCACGTGAATCTTTTTGTTCAGCGTTTACTTTGTGGAATTTGTTATCAACAGCCATTCCATTGGAGTGAAACATTTTGATGTCTTTTACGTTGACATTAGGCCATCGAATATCTCTTGGTAAACCATGTTCTGCGTAACCTATTTTGTTAACGCATTCAGGGTTTTTCTGCCACATGTACTGCATGACTACTTCATCCAAAACATAGTACCAAAAGTCCCAACTAACAGTGCTGTTGATTTGTTTTCGAATGTTTTTGTCATTGAGAGCTACAGTGACATATGCTTTGAATAATTCAATGAAATCTTTGACATGTTTCGAGGTTTTGTCGTAATAGTAAAAGCCGCTATTGTAATGATTGAAACAGAATTTGTCTGATTGTTGCCAAAGAGGCAGAACATCTTTCAACCAAAAGATATCAGAATCGGTGTAGATAATTTCCTGTTCCGGGATTCTTTTTGAAAACTCGTAAATGTCACCCATTCTCGACAGGTTCTTCCAGCCATTTCTATTTTTGTAATCTTGCAGATATGGTTTCCAAGGTACGACTTTGAAGTCTAGTTTTTCAGGGAAATCATCCCATTCAGCAGGATGATCACTGCAATCCATTAAATAAATGGGAATGTAATTGTTGTGGGCTCTTAGAGTTGCTATGGATAATACCACCGGCACTCTAAGGTTTTGGTATGGTTTAGGCGTGTCAGCAAATGAACTTTTGTTTCCCGGACTCCATTCCTGCCACCAGTGAAAAATAACTGCTTTGTTCATGAGTGTAGTTTCGCTCCTCGATGTTTGATGATTTCTTCTTTCATGTATTGCGGAACAGGTTGGTTCCATTTACGACAGAACTTCAAGCAATTGTCGATATAAAGCTTCTTTTGGTCTCCGCTTCCATAGGTTTGGCCTTCATGCCATAGATGAAGTTCTTTGTACCCCTCTTTGTAGATTGAGATGATCCCCTTGGATTCAGTGGTGAATGTCATGTCATAATCACCCCAACCATATCCGGTGTAGGAGTCATCCATTCGACCCACTTTGTCGAAGTCAGACTTCATGATTGCTGTGTTGCCGCTCCAGATGTTTTTGATGCCAAATTCGTTGTTTCTGCTTCTGTTGTCGCAGGTGGTTTCGTAGTCTCCAGCTTCAATTTCTTCATCAGTTGCTGGTGCGGTGAGTTTGTTCATTTCTAAAGTGGTGTATTGATGCCTTAGTTGCATTTCGTCAATCACTTCAGCGAAGTAACCTTTGGGTAGTATTCGGTCACTTTCCAAGATGATGATCTTCTCAGCGTCACAGTTCGCTACTCCTGTGTTGGTAAGTTTCGGCAACTGCATGTTCTCGACATCCATGTTGATGTGTTTGTAGTCGAGAAATCCGTTTTCAAGAGGCTTGCACTTATTTTGGCAGACAGTCACTAGCTGAGATTTACTGATAACTTCAGGGTGATTCTTTTCCAAGAATCTCAGAGTCTGAAGTAGGTTGTCCATGCGACCAGTGTGGAAGTGAATTACAAACGATGCATACATGGATTTAGATTAGTATACAACAACCCTGTTGTGCAACAAATTTGTTGCACAACAGGGTTTCATCAATTGCTATACATCTTAGTTCGGAACTTTTCCAAAAGTTGGTCAACTTCCTTCAGGCCATCAACGGCCCAGTCTGTTTGCGTTACACAGGCTTCCAGAGAACCATAATGTTCTTCAAGACACCTGATTAGCAAATCATACAGGGGTTTTTCTGGAGGTCTCTCTGGGAGTTTGCACTTTGTGTAAGCAACCTCAAGAGCTTTCTCCTTTTCCATGGCCCAAGAGCGAACTTCATCGACTGTCCAATCTCCACGACGGATAGCCTTCATTGTCTCTTTGGCACGCTGAAGGTCCAAATCGCCTTCCAACATGATCTGTTCAACTTCATCGAACAGACGAATGATGTGATAGGCAAATTTGACATCGTATCCATGTTGGTCGATGATTTCTCTTCGTTTGCCAACAGGGTTCTTGTCATTCATCTTCTTGAGTTGCGTCATGGCGTAGCCACGGAATTTCTTCCAGCACAACTTAGACAAGAATAGACGCCGGTTGTCCCGAACAATCTGACCTACGTTGGTGCAGTGAAGGATGCAGTTTTCGGGCACAAACAGTGAGTCAATCATGTTAGGGTTATTGCCCCGACATAATTCAAAGAATGAAACGATGTTGAACAGACTGATGTCGAACTCTTCACCTTTCCCAGCGTTAGCATCTTCGTCCAGAATGTGATGCTTCTGCCAGTTATGAAAGGTTTCTCCATGTGTTCCAAAGCCTGCGATCTCTCCTCTGAGGTGAGGGAAGATGTAGTCTTTTGGCGGAATAGCAAAACCGTAGACATCTGTGTCTGCGACTCTGTTTTTCTTAACGCTGGTATCAGCACAGCCATAGGCGACCGAGCCCATTACGGTTTCGTAATGCACGTTCATAGGGAGCCAAGGAGGCGGATGAATCAGCCCTCTTTTGTGTAGTTTTTGTGTTACGCTAGCCATCTCTCTTTCTCCATTATACAGGAGGTTAGGAGAGTAGGACACAGCAGTTTTTCGAAGGGTTCGGTCAAAAACTTTTGATTTGAGAGATCAGCAGTTTGTCAATCTCGTCATTGGCTTCTCTGCCAACCTTTCGCATTTCTTCAGTCATTTCCCTGACTATTTCTGGCCTGACCTCTGAAAGATTGTTTTGACCATAGGGGTCATTCTTTACGTCATAAAGTTCTTGAGGAGTTCTATTTCGTATGTGATGTTTTTTGGATTTGTTCAACGACATAAATGAAGGTTGATTTTCGAGACAACCATCCTCAGAGAACTCTTTGTTTGCCCAGAAGTTCCGAACGTAACAGAATTTGGAGTTATGCAATGCTCTGGTTTGAAACTCTGTGCCAAAGTAGTTCTTGATCAAACAGGTGTATGCATGTCTTCTCTCTTGCTTTTTTCCTTTGAGTAAATCTGAGTAGGATTCACCATTGGTGATTGGAACATTGATGCCCATTGTTTCCAATATGGTCGGCATCATGTCTACCCCTGACACCAATTCATTTACGTTCATTTGTTCTACGGCTCCCTTTAGCTTGTAGATCAAAGGAATACGTGTGCTGAAGTGGTAACAGTGTGCTTTTGAAAAAGGGAATGCCATTCCATGGTCGCTTGTAAATATCACAAGGGTATCACGTTCTTGCTTTCCCAATTGTTCCAATGTGACTTCAACTATTTTGTCACAGTTACGAACGCCAGTGTAATATCTGGCTAGTTCCATTCTTGTGTCAGGAGTGTCTTCAAGGAACTCTGGCACCAACATGTCTTCTGGTTTGTAGATGGGTTTGATTGGGAATGGACGGTGCGGATCATGCGAATTCACCATAAGGAAAAAGGGTGATTGAAAGCTGTTGAAGAAAGACTTGATCAATCTTTCATATTTGTGGACATCCCTTCCGGTTTCTTCTTTGAAGTCCCAAGGGAAAGCTGAAACCGGTGCTAAATGCGATGTTTTCCCTATGATTCCAAGAGAGAAGCCGAGATTTTTCAACAATACAGGCAAAGTGTTGACCCCTTGCCTGATTGGGTTGAACCCGGTTGCACCATTGTTCCAAGGATACATTCCAGTCATCATGACAGAACGTGCTGGCTGACACAGCCCTACGGTTGTGTGTCCATTGTGGAAACAACATCCTTCTTGGGACAATTTTTTGATTGCAGGAAAGCTCTCATATATGTTGAGGTTCGACAATGGATCGTAAGTCATGTCATCAGCAACAATCATCAGCAAATTCATCATAGGGGTATTTAGTGTTTAGCATATTCATACTTTACTCGAAGGATCGACTGGATGAACTGATAACAACCATTTTCTGTCTTCAGGAAATGAACCATTATGGTGATTGCCAGAAGATGTTGGTCGTTGATGGAGAAACAAACATAAGGCCATACGAATTCGAGGTATTGGAAGTAGAGAGGCCAAATGAGTTCTATTGTTGGGCCAAAATGTGGGATGAAGCAATTGCTGTTTCTGAGTTTGACAACATCCTTTACATAGACTCTGACAGAATACTACCGACAAATTACCTTGATTTGCTGATAGAGCAAATTGATGACAACTCGATACTTTTCCCCAAGAGACTGTTTTCTCTCAATGAGAAGGTCTCTACATCAAAGGTGCGAGAGATTAGGGAAAACCCGTTGGCTTACAGTGACATGTTGATTCCAGATCACAGGATTACCACTACTGGTCCTGTCAGAAGAAAGAATCCAATATCAGGCTGCACGGCATTGACACGATCTGCATTTGAGAGATCAGGTGGTCTCGACTATTTGTTTGAAGGCTGGGGTTGTCCTGATTTGGATTACTTTCACAAGCTTGAAAGCATGGACTTTGAGTTCAAGGAAATTGATTGCACAGAATTGCATTTGAAACATGATTACGCAGATGGTGTGCTGACTTTCAGATTGATGAATCTTTGGAACGGAATCAAATACTGCCGCAAATGGGGCGTTCCGATCCATCCTGAGTTTTTGATGGTTGCTGATGAGATTGGAGCAAATGTCGATTTTGCTGAGGAATCCACATTGCGTGAATTCATTGCCGGTGAAGGTAAGAGCCCTCTGAAGTTCTTATAGGTTCGTGATTGACAGATAGCCCGGAAGTTTTTTGGTTGTGTCAAACACGAAACCTCTCACGATGAATCGATTCACATTTGGTGTTTCATGCTTGACAGCATGAAAGGAATTTTCAGAAGGGGCGAAGGCGAAAAATCGATTGGGTATGAAGTCTATCGTGGTGTGTTCGAAATCATCCCATTCAAACCATTTCTCTCTGCTCCCTTCAATCTCCCGTTTGGGTTTGCAAATCATTGTTCCCAGTTCTTTGTGACTTGGGTCTCTTGGTAGGTAAAGCATGTAGCTAATCAGCTTTGACGGTATGTCTCTGTGTGGAGAGATTTCATATCCACACGTGTCTTTGTGTAAGAAGCAATGTGATCGGCCATTTGGTGTTTGAAATTTATCAGATAGCATTTGAGAAAAATCGACCTTGTTCATCTCGTTCAAAAACTCCCAACAACCACAATTGTTTGAACAAACCTTTGTGTGGTCCCCCGGATAGAAAGACACAGAAGCGAATGATGTGGTGTTCAAGTTGTCCATTAGTTCGTCGTAAAAATCCCATGGAAGTGCATTGTCTACGACAACATGCTTGTATGGTTTTTCGATGACAGATGAATTTGAGATCGCTCTTTTTAAGTGCTCATATGACCTCATTACAGATACTCCATAAATCGTTTGTAGAATTTGGTGTTAGCTTCTCTGCATTCTTCCAGTGCTTCCGGGAAGATGGCTCCATCGGATTCTTTCCATGACCCATCTTCACTAAGGCGAACAGGGTATTTCATTCCGTAGAATCTGCTGGAAAATGGGAACGCTATCACTTTTCGACTCAACAGTGTCCCCCAATACATTCCATGATATGTGTTAGTTAGCACTGTTGACCCAGAGGCAATGTGACGAATGGCTTCAGGGAAGCTAACACTGTTGTTTTTCGTTGGGAAATCCAGCCCCAGAGGTCTGTCTTTGTGTTCGTAAACAACCACATCGTGTTGCATCTTTATACTTTCATTGAAGATTGAGTCCATGCAACTTGGGCAAGGAACCCATTCAAATTCCGTGTTCCAGTCTCTTGTGCCCAACAAAGTGAATGAATGGGCATATTGAGGGTATCGTATTTGTTGACATCCATGTTCATTGCATCCAATTCCCCAACCTATGATTGGCTTGGTGCAAATCTCCATCAGGTATTTCAGGCTGTCGAAAAAGAAAAGGCCGCCACCTCCGACAACAACAACATCTGCGTCATTCACATTGAAGTCATTTGATTTAACACGACAAAGGTCCAGTATTTTTGATTCACCTAGATCAAAATGAAGAGACACTGGACACATCATGTCCCCTATGTTCCAAGTTGTCATTTTGTGCAGGTTGTAAATCATAGAACCATATTGAGTCTTTTCATGATCAAGTCAATGTCTATCTCACAGTATCTGGTGGATTGATCTGATATCAATTGCTTGCACCCCAATTCGAGATGTCTGTTTAACTTTCCGGGGGTTATGACATGTATGTTTTTGTGACCTAAGTATTTAGCTAACCAAACAGTTGATGTATCAACTGTCACAATGTGTTCTGCTTGATCGATTAGAAACAAATTTGTTCTTATATCTTCTTCGAAATCAAACTCTCTGACATCCCAATCTTTCGACAGTCTTTTGATGACATCTTTGCCTAATGATCTGTTTGCACTGGCTGAGGTGAGATTCACTAACAGGGTTTTGGTCGTGCATTGAAAGTCTCGATGGTGGTCCATATACCATTCGAGCTTCAGTTGGTCCATTTCATCACGCCACTTTATTCCCCAAGTGTCACACAGTTTCTGGGGCCTGTATTTTATGGTTGAATTGTTGTGTTTCCAAAGTGGGTTCAAAAATCCATACCATTCTCCATAGCATTCGTTGTTTGTTATTAGCTTTTGGCAATTTTGATGATGCGTTTGATGCTTTCCGCATTTAATGCATTTGCCACTGGTGGGACAGTTGTTGCATCGGTATGGTTTTTTGTGGATGCCGGGTGCTCCTGTGAAGATGATTTGATCACCTGATTGACCTTTCCCAAAACAAGGCATGGCTCTGAGTATTTTGTCTACATGGGGAGTTGAGGCGATTAAATTTGGTTTGCCCACAGCTATTGCTACGGGAACTGTGTATGCTAAAGCATCTCCCAATGACGGGTTGGCTACAATTAGGGTTTCCATACTCTTATATTGGCATGAATGTTTTGTTTTTGGGCTGTCATTGTGACGATATAGAACTTGGATGTGGAGCAACTATTAGTTCGCAGAAAGATTGGGATGTTCATTGTGCGACACTTTGTCCATGCGAACCTAAAGGGACACACCTCTTTCCAACTCATTGCAATGCCTTGAAAACTTTAGGTGTAGAAGCTAATCGAATCACAGAAGCAGCGATGCTCACAAGGGATTTGAATAGACAATCTGTTTGGGAGTTTTTGACCGAACTAAATCAGGGAAACAGTTTCGATTTGATTTTTTGCACGGAGGATGATGGTCATGTTGATCATAGGGTTTTGAAGGAAGAAACCTTGCGTGTATTCACGGGGAAATCGGTCATCTTGTATTCCCCCACGAAAAAACTGGATTCAAACTATTACTTCCGGGTATCAAAATCTGATGTAGAGGCGAAACTAAACGCCTTGAAGTGCTATGAAATATACAAAGACAAGCCTTACTTTCAAACTGATTACATCAAGGCCAGAATGGTGGTAGATGGGTTTGAAGCAAAGACAAATTATGCAGAAAGCTTTGTGTTACACAGGGGCATCCAATGAAAAAGGCCATAGAACAAATTCGATCTGTGTTGCCTGACTTTCAATGTGACAGCGATCATCCCAGTGATGTTCTTAGGGAGTTCGTTGCTCAATCTGAAAAGTTGCCGAACCATAAAAGGGATTTGATGGGAGGTCGAATAGTTGGCAAGGTTGATTTGATTCTACAAAGCCATGTTACATTCATGGGGGTTGTATTTGTGGGCGAAGGTGTGTCTGTTGGTCCATATACTCTGATACGAGGTCCGGTGTTTTTGGGTGATGGTGTTCACATTGGTCCTCACAGTGAAATAGTGCGGTCTGTGTTTTTGAAGGATTCTGTCGTGGGGCACAAGGGCATGATTTGTGATTCTGTTATTGGAGAAAACGTGAAGATAGCAGCTTCTTTCACCACAGCAAATCTAAGAATGGATGAGAACAACATAGAATCTACATGGGAACAAGATTCTGTTGACACAGGTGGCAACAAGGGTTTTGGGGTTACCATTGGTGACTGTGCTAGAATAGGGGCTAATGTATTTTCTATGCCCGGAGCTTATGTGGAACCTAACCAAACTGTAATTGGTCCATCTCTTATTGATAGCAAAGGAAAAGTCAAGCCATATGTGAACTAAATGGTGGTTAACAGCACGTGTTGCTTCAGGTTGTTCAGAACATTTTTCACTTTGTCTTCTTTGATCTCTGCCGTTATCTTTTGGAAATCTTTGTCTTTGATTACAGACAAAATGTCACTTGTTCGCTCCCAGTATATGGAGTTCCTTCCAATGTGTTGTTTTGCCTGACTATCATTTGATCTCATTCTTTGAGGCAACCGCCCTCTAAATGGACCCAGATGTAATCCATGATGATAAGGATAAGAATTGCGTCTTTCATCGATTCTTTCATCGATCCCAAATGCTGCATCTATTATCGAATGCAACAATGCTTCCTGTCCCCACTGTCGTTCTCCAGTTCCATTGTCATAAGAATAACTGGGAGGGTTTGATATATCAAACGAACTATCGTTTAAGACCCTTTGTATTATTGGCTCTGCCTTCTCATAGTATTCTTCGACTTCAATGAAGTGCCAGCCACTGATTCTTGAAGGGTAGTTTGGATGAGGTGCTCTCATAAAGTTTGTGTAAGGGAGGCCATGTGAGTTGGATATCCTTTGTTCAACCAAAGTAGGTTCTTCCCGAAGCATAATTAGGTCAACATCGCATATGAAAGCGTATGTAAATTCCTTTAGATGATTGTGAGGTATGAGCCACCTTAGATAATATGGTTTTTTGGAAGCTTCATTTTGCTTATACTCATCAAAGAAGTGTTCAACGACTTCAAACCTGTTGTTTGAAATTAACTCAAGTGCTTCCTTGTTGTGTTTAGACATTTCACCTTGGACAAACACCTTGACAAAATAATCAGGGTATGCTTTGAGCACACTGTAGATGAACATAGGGACGTAATCAACATACCACCCATGGACAAAAGTTGTTACAACAACCGACATTGTTTCTCCATTTCTTTGTAGTGCATTATCACATAAGAGTCGTCTCCAATCTTTTGCACAAACTCTTTCATTGCATCTCCGGTCAGACTGATGCCGCCTCCGCTTCTGGGGCAACAATTGTATTTTTCTCCAGCATCATACAGTGAGGCATTTATTGGTGGTGCGTGTTTGGAGAGAACGCATAACAGGTCTTGGTTAGTCCACCAATCTTTTTCTCTCGAATCGTTTTTGCGAAAAGCTCTTCTGAACTCTTTGTATGGTTCCCACGATGGATTGTTGGCTTGTTTCACCATGAATTCGAGTAGTTTTTTGCTGCGTTCATTTTGCACAAACCCCCACACTCCTGCATTGATATTGAAGTCGGAGACGAATCCCCTAGAGGTGTAAAACAGGTCGAATTCAGCTTCTTGGAATACAGCAAAGGGGTCGCTTTGAAACAATAAATCGGTATCCAGAACCAAAATTTGGTCACCTTCAAGAACAGGTAGCTCAAGAGCCAACTCCATTCGATGAGTCATTCTCCTGTTGTTCCATCGATTGATATCAATGGGAATTAGCTCTGTATTTTTCGGCTTGTTACAAACAGAGTCGTGGTAGAGAATTATGCGACAGTCAGACTTTTCTTGAAGAGATTGGAAACACTTTTCTCCAATTCGGCTAAGTTGTCCGCTGTAAATGAAATAAGCTACTTTTCCCATGAGTATTGAAATTTGTTGATATCCTTGGCATACATTTTTGCAACTCTGTCGATTGATTTCGGTGAATAAAACTGTTTGTAGCCTTTTGTCTTTGAAGGGTTTTTGCGAGGTATGGTTTCGAAGCTTATGTCCAGCGTCTTCATGACAAAAGCAACATCTGATTCGAACGTTTCATGTCTTCCGATAAAATCTGAGTTGTTTAGATCGATCAGCTTGGATTGAAGCATCAAATGTTGATCACACTCTTCTAAGTTTTGGTCTTCGACGTAATCTAGAATCAAGTTGCTTATAGAAGCTTTCTCCTCTGTAAGAGTCAGCCGGAAAATCAGCCGGGTTTTCCAAGCCCTTGATTCTACGTTCATAAACTTCGTTGAAAACTTTATCACGAAACTCATGTCGCTTTTCAGAAAGCACATATTTGAAAAGTTTACTATTTGCATCTTCGTAGGAATATTCTTCATCATTCCCTTCAAGACAACTAACATACCAAGATTCCAGCATCTTGGTAGCTCGAACATCTAAATCAAACTGAATTGATCCTACTGGAGCATCAATGGAAAAATTGCGGTTAGCATAACTTTTGCTGCCGAAAAAATTTTCATTAAACCTTCGAACTTCTTCTTGTTTGAGTTTTCGAATAGATTCGTCAACTTCGTGTTTGTCATTACGCATTTTCTGTTACCTTTCATTTGAAAATTCAATATTACCGTTCCTAAAAATATCTAGGTTTGACGAAACCAATCTAATTTTTGCCGTTTTACGCAAAAATTTCTAATGGATTGATCCGCACTGGCCTTGCGGCAAGGCTCCTATCCAGTCGTCCAAGAAACTCAGAGTTCTGGATTACTTTTCTCCCAATATTCGCTGATCCATTACAGTCAGCATTCACTAATGCCCCATCACTAGAACAATACAAACCACGTTTCACTCTCGAACCACTAAACTCAAGATCATTATCTTTTGAGTAAGCAGGAATTGCATCACGATCCAAAAAACTCGCTTTACTTGTATAAGCTTCCTCAGTGAATACAACCTTGATGCCCACCAACATCGCCTTGTACTCAATCTTTTGAATCAATTTGGAAAAAGGAACACTTTGAAAGTTTTGGTTATTACGTTTACCGTGTTTTTGCCTTTGTTTCCAGCCATCATTTTTACCAATGATAATCGTGCCAATCTTGTGTTCTTGACACCAAAGGATCAACCATTTACTTACATGATGAAAGTAATTTTCGATCCTAAAATAACGTTTTTGACTCTCACGTCTGGTTCTATATTTATTGAATTTCTGGTTGATTGTCTTGACTATACGACCGTTAATCAGTATGGGAGTTGTCTGATCGGAAGTTATCGCACATAAGTTGTTCAATCCAATATCCACACAAGCAACACCTTTATCTTTAGTTTTATTTGGAATTGTTTGTTCATATTGAACATCTACAATGAACCCAAAACGTTTTGGTGTAACAACTACCTGTTTATAGTTTCGATCACTTTTAATACCAAAACAACCATTAGTTGGAATGATTATATTTCGTTTATTTTTACTTTGACCACCTTTGATTGTTTCTTTGTAGAAGATCACTTGTGCCATCTTCTTCTTGTACTTAGGAGGTTTTGGCATTTTCAGAAACTTACTTTTGTCTTTCTTCCAAGTTTTAATTGCTTTTTTGAAGTTAGTCCAGTCTATCAAACACTTTCTAACTGTTTGTTTTGCCGTTTTGGTGTTGTGTAAATTTTTAAAACTTGACTCATGTTTTACAAGTTGAACAAGAATTGTAATGTCAGGCAATTGCTCATCCCCGAACCACGCTTTTCGCATATAGTAATTGCATTTATTGTAAAGCTCTTTGCTTGTTTCGCACAGCTTTACAATTTCGTGATTTCCTTGGATGTGGTGTCGTTCTACCAATAACATGTTTTTTTATATAGTAGGGTTAACCCAAATTTATTCGTGTATTTTTAAGCTGATTTTGTCAGACCTGTGATGCTCGCCGCATCTGCATTGATTGGAGCAACTTTCAGGTTGGTATTGAACATTTTACTACGAGCGTAATCCCCAACAGGAAAATCATAAGCACTGTCCTGTCCTGTTCCGGGAAAGTAATCACGTTTAATCAAATAAACTCGCCAACGGTCGGTAACTGCCCTACTGGTTTCTCGTGCCCAAAAATCACCTCGTTCAATATGAGGCGTAAGCACTTTGTTCCATTGCTCTGAAGTGAATCTGGAACTGATGTAATAATCAATTATTTCTTCAATGAATGATTTGGCATCAGAAAAAGAAACTTCCACCTCCCAACGTTCAACAGAATACTCTTGCCAAATTTGAGCGGCTGCATTTTTGTAATTGTCAAACATCAAAAAAAAAAGACACAACAGCTTTTTCATCGGTTTCCCTTTCAGAAAAATGAATCTCAAAAACCAATATCTCCGTAATGGCGATTTGATTCGTGTTTTTTGGCTTAATCGTTTCAAAAGCCAAAAACCGGTAACGCATACAGGGGAAACCTGTCCCTTTTTTCCAAAAAAGAATCGCACAACGTCACTTTTTTCAAAAAGGCGACATTGTGCGATTGATGATACCCCTGCCAGTAAAACGCAGGACCGTGACAAGCTCCCTATTTCCTATGTCACTGAAGGGGGTGTGAAGTGGCAGAAAAGGAAATAAAAATTCGTTTATTTTGAAGGTTTTTTGAAAATCAAATCCAACCTTCCACGCATAACTCCTTTGATATTACCGGTTTTCGTCCCCAATCGATGATCAGAAACACGAGAATTTAAGAAATTATATGTCCGAATTTTATCCGATCTCGAACCGCCTCCCATTTGGCCCTTACGAGCCTCTGAGCGGGCTTGTCGCTTTTCTCCGAGGTATTTGTCATTTACTCTATTTGAAAGTATTTTAAGAGCTTCTGCGAGGTTTTTATGATAACTCCTGCCACTAACCACTGCTTGTAATCCAGTGGGTTTGTGAGTCAAACGAACATCGCACATCGTTTTATTGCGTTTTTGACCCCCCGGACCTCCCAAATTGCACTTTTCAACAACAACATCTTCATCCAAAAGTTGGATTTCAGTATTATTTTCAAGTGGCAACACGGAAACAGAAACAGTCGAAGTATGTTTTCGACCCTTCTGTTCAGTTGGTGGTATCCGTTGGCATACGTGCTTCCCCGGTTCGTTTGCAAAGGCTTTACCCGCACCTTTACCAGAGACAATGGCTTTCACGTTACCTTCAGTAGAATTAATGATCTCTACTTCGAGATTAAGAGATTCGGAGTATCTCACATAAGCCGAGAAAAGTTCATGAACGAAGATTTTTGAGTCATCTCCACCTTCTCCATTTTGAACTTCCAGCGTCAGTTCGGTAGCGTTCTCAAAGACGCCTCCGTGAGTCGTCAGTCACGGCATCACTAAAGATACCTCCGTTGTTTGTTTTTCTTAGACATAGCAATGCTCCTTTTGTTTAAAGACAGTGTATTATAGCCTTAAAAATTGCAGAATTCAATCCTAAATACCTCGAAATAGGGGATTGAAATATGCTTACATTCTATGAAATGCTTCAACTTGTCGAAAATGATGACTGGCGAGATACACGAAAAGATGCAGAAGCTGCGGCAGCACGAGCTAATGCTTCAGCAGAATTTGCTGCTGACCAAATGGGTTATGACAGTGGTGATCATGGAGAAGAATACGTTGGAGTTACGCCGAAACGAAAAAGCAAAGTTATTCGTGGTACGGCTGAAAGAATGGAAAGATCACGTAGAGCTGATCACTTGAAGCACTCAGGAAAAAGACTGGGTGTAAAAAGAGGTGACATTCAGGATATTGGAACTCACCTTGATCCAAAAATTGGCAAAGGCCATTGGGTTGGCAAGCCACAAAGCGCAGAAGATGGAAACCTTGGAGACGAAGACTATGATGTCACACGTCAGCAAGGGGTCGAAGACGTTTATGACGTAGACGACTTGAACTCAAAAGGACAAGTCATATCAAGAATGGGCAAAACAAAAGCAGCTCCTGATATTCAGACTGTTGAGCCAAGTGAAGCTAAATCAAAAGAGATCTCTCAACAAGCAGCAAAAGCAATTATTGCTAAAAGAAAATACGTCGATGTAGCTCCCCAGCACTCTGAAAAAGCAACATTGGAATTGATTGGCGAACTAGAAAAGCTCGCTCAAGTTCCGACATTAACGGATAAAGTCAGAGGACAACTTAAAGCTCACATCCGAAACGAGAAGAACTCTTTGAAAACAAAAGGCGTCCCTTCACAGGATGCCCCTCATAGATCGCCAATGGCAAAGTACATGCTTCGTAAAAACAGCAAGACTTTTTAACCAAGAATCTCAATCATCTTTGCTCTTTGTTCCACTGGTAGGTCTTTCAGCTCTTCGACCGTGAAGACATCAAAGACAGATGCTTGCTTTTGAGTCAAGGAATCTTTCACCCCTGTAATATCTCCAACACTTTCTGGAAGTTCTTGAACCTCTTCAGTGCTTTGAGCTTCCTCAACGGTTTTTGACAAATCCTGAATTGATTTATCTTTGATTTTTGGCGGCAGCAAATTGCTCCTGTTCTTCGTCAAAGCATCTTGATCAATGTTAACCCTTTGAAGCCATTCTCGGTATTCGATTTCATAGAATCGGTAATAAGACTGCAAAGTATTGGATTTGTTTGTCTTGAAAGAAGGCTTAACCTTCTTGCTACCCAACTTACTCCACAACTCCAAGAAAGAAAACACTTTGTTCGCTTTTATCAAAAGAACAAATTCTTTGGAGATGATCCGGTTAAACCTCCTTCCGGGCTTTTCAGGGATCAGAAAGCCACCATTGGTAAGCGTACTGAGAACGCCCGTTATGGTCCCTTTGATTCGTTCTCTTTCCTTTTCAGAGAAATCTTTGTATTCCTCACAACAGGCTTTAACTGTTACCAACTCGCCTTCTTTCATGCGAGAAAGATGATTAACAACTTTTTTCTGAATGTCAGGAGCGGTGTACATGAATTTCATCCGTTGAACAAAGAGGACAGAATTGTATCTGACTGCATTGTACGGCAGTTGAAAACAATCGTAAAGAAACAATTTGGCAAAAACACTAGATACAACCATGAATGAAACCATGTGGCTCATCATTGCTCCAAGCTGCATCGGGAAGACAACGTTTATTCAACAAAACACAAGATTGGCTGAAATCACAGGTCTTCTCGATAAGCCACCGGTCTACCCTGCTGGGGAATACTACAAAAATGTGGTTGACCATGGACACGATGTAATCAACCACACCGCTTATTTGCACTGTTGTCTTTCCTACAACATCTCTTTTGAGTTTTACCTGAATTCCCCAATCAACAAACAGGCCATTGTTTTGGTAGCATCAAAAGAAACCAGAAAGAAAAGAGCAAATCACCGACATGAACTGTGGGCAAAAGGGAAAGATGTTGCCAGACCAGTAACCGTCAATCGCACTTTCACTGATGAACAGTGGGCAAGTCTGTACTACCGAGGCGTTACAAACTTGGAAGACATTAAAATCCCTTACATCTTACTTGACGCAGAAAAGGATCGTTTACCAGCTATCACCAAAGAAGAAATGATACAGTTTCTGGGAGTTGAATATGACAAAAAAAGATATCAAGAAAATAGTTGATCAGTTTAAATTTGAAAGATATGGTCGAATCGAACTTCCACACGGGATGCACACGAAAGGATTGGATCGATCAGCCACAAGAGACTTGATTTTCCCGGAACGAATTGATGGTAAAAGCGTTTTGGATATTGGCACAGCCTATGGATATTTGTGTTTCGAAGCTGAAAAATTGGGCGCTACACATGTAGTTGGGCTTGAAACAAAGCCTCAAAGAATCAAACGTGCAGAATTGTTCAAAGAGGTGCTTGAGAGCAAAGTTGTGTTTTTGCAGGAAAGCATCATCGACTATGAACTGCCTGAAACTTACGACTATGTGATTATTCTGAATGTTCTTCATCACCTCAAAGGACATGCTCAGGCTGTGATTGAAAAACTTTCCGAACATACAAAAGAAAAATTGATCATTGAAACTCCCCACCTCAAGCACCTTCAAGTGCCCGTAGAAAATTTGTTAGAAGACTTAGGATTTGAAGTAAATGTGATCCCAAGTGCCCTTGAAGGGCCAGAAGCGGGTTCTCGACAGATTTATGTTTGCAACAAATGATATTTATTAAACCAATTCAGGGGCATCCTCATATCGGGCTATAGCCACAAGAATCTCCTTTTCTTTATTTTTAGCTCTTTTATTCTTAAACACATGTTCAATCATTCTGTTCATCAGAAACATTTGAGCACCATGTTCTTCATCATTCCCCCACTTATCAGCCAACTCTTTATCTCCTCGTTCAGAGAACTTGTGAGTTAAGTGTTGAATTGTATTCCATGCCTTATGGCACTCTGTGCGAATTTCTTCCCACAATGTTTTTCGCCACGCCTTCGATTCATGAATGTTTCGAAAATGAACTTGAATCGTCTGATTATCTTGATTCAAGAAAACACCTTGCTTTGGATGATATTCGATATATCGATCAGGATTTTCTCCCAGTGGTTTATAGAAATGCATTGTGAATTTTTCGTCATCACCTGCAACAACCCCACCTTTAATTACAGCTTCACGACCCTTGTATGTTCGATTATTTTCTTTCGGTAAAGTAAATCTAGGTTCAAATTCATAAATGGCACCATTGATGCTAATCTGATTTCGCTGACGTGGAATTCTGTCATACCTATTAGCTTTTAACCATTCTTCTTCCAAGACCTCTCGTTTGCTACCATCATTTAATCGAAGAGACAAAGGCAAAATACGCAAAGCCCAGCAACCATCGCCCATAAAACTTAACACAAACCCCTCACTAAGTGCCTCAATTTGATCACTTCCATCAACATCAAGTCCGCTATCGACATACTTCAAAGCTCCAGTATAGGTTTGACTAGGCTCTACAATTTTTCGAGGCCCCTTTTCAGGAATAAACTCCACTTTACAACCCACTGTTTTAGATTCAAAATCCAAAGGAGCTAAATTGTCAACAGTAAGTGGGTACACTTCTCGCAAACATTTTTTAAGTGAATTAAGATTGTGTTTTTCAGCAACATGAATTCCAATTCCCTTGATGATTTTCCTGCTTTTTGATCTATCAATTGATGTGAACAATTCATCTATTCCGCCCAAAGCATTTCGTCGTTCAGGTTCAGAGCGGCTTAAGTCAGCAACAACATTAGTTACTTCAAATTTAAGAACAATAAATGGAGAGCGATAAAGTTTCGTTTGTTTTTCTTTGTCTTTCAATGAAAGGTCATAACCCAAAAAACCTTTCCCAGAAAAATCATTCAAGTCATTTGTGATCTTAGGAATTGATTCAATTATTGGCAATTGCATCTCTGTTGCCAATGGAGTATTCATGTTGCCAACAAATACTGGATCTTGAGACAAACGAACTGATGCTTCGTCCTCAAAACAATTCAAAATCAAATATGTAGAATCCTCAATTGGCTGATATTGATGACTTGCCTTCCCAGCACCTTGTAAAGGGATCAACCCCTGACTGTCATGACGTTTTTTGCACAATCCCGGATAGACATCTACAAAAAGATTACCCTCTAAAGTGAATTTTTCTCCGTTCAAAGAAACATCACAGCCTGAAAAACCATATTTAAACCTGTAATTTTCAGGACAAAACTTGTTTCTTATATCTGAATAAGGTGCAACTTCAACGTGCGTGTATTTTCCACCTGCTCCGTCTTGATAACTATAAGAGGCACCCAAATCAGAGTATATTTTGTTTTTATTTCCCTTTGTAGCAACATCGATGGAATTGAAACCGGGATCAACCAACACCCCGTTTCCAAAATAAATCTTCATGCCTTTAGATAAAGTTGAAGGAGCAAACAAACCATAACTATTCATTGTTGAAATGGTCTGAAGGGCTTTTTCATCACCAACAACATCGAAACGATGCATGTAAATAACAGATGGTTTGAATTTAGCTCCCTTCAGCACTGGAGTTAAAAACTCATGGATAACATTATCTGCATTTTTAACAACTGGTTTACGGCCTTTGATTTTCAAATCAAAAGCACAATGAGTGCCATCTAAACACGCACTATAAACACACATGTGATAATTATCATTTTTATTGACAAGCAAAATTCCAGACAGCTTACCTCCATTGCCCATCAACCCTTTGTTGCCAAAAGCAGATGAAGGATGTAAACAATCGAACACTGTTTGCGATGTAGGAAACCCTTCTCCATCATGGTAACAAATTAAGTAAGAATGTCGTTTGTATTTGGCGCTTACAATTCCAAAGTTTTTTGCTCCCCAAGAAGAAGCATTAGCTGCTTGTTCTCGAAAAAAAGCCAAAACAGGATTTATTGGATTTCGCTTTGTTCGACGATGTCGCTCTCGAAGACCAAGTTGAGCATCTGTAAAAGTGCGTGTAATATCAGACATTAGAATTCCCTTTCTTTAAACCATCCATCGTGGCATAAATAAAGTTTTTTTAAGCAGTTAATCTAAGACCCAACAAGTGATCCCACGCCACTTTTGTCAGCCCAAAGACTCAAAGCAGTTTAACGAACTTTAAACAAGAGTCAACAGCAATTAGCCAAAAAAGAAAAGACCTGTAGAGGTTGTCCCCTACAGGTCTTGAATCTTGAAACATCAAAGATGTTTCTACTTCATCTCGGTATTCCAATAAGCCTCCGAAATAAATGCGTTCCAACTATCTGGAATATCACTTAGTTCATCGAGCTTAAACATGTCCATTTTTGGCTTCTTAGGTGTCTTGAGAAGCTTCATTCCACATTCATGTGGCTGACGGTTAGCCTTTTTTGAGTTACATGGAATGCAGCTCAAAACACAGTTTTCCCAACTGGACTGACCACCTTGTGCACGTGGAATAACATGGTCAATGTTCAACTCTGCTGAACCCGGCTGCTTACCACAATACTGACAAGTCATTTCGTCTCGCTTGTAAAGGTTGCGTCTGCTGAAGTGAACCTTCGGCTTTGGCAACTTGTTATAACGAGACAGCAAGATGATTTCAGGCACTTTGAACCTTATGTTCGCAGCCTGAATCGCCTCATCTGTGGCCAACGGTTTCATTTTGGACCAATCTTCCCATGTGAAAGCTTGGTAGCTCTCTGGCTCAATGACTCGTGCTTTTGGCGTTCCATCATTGTGCTCTGAGAAAAGCATGATAACAGCTCTTCTCAATGGGATTGTCTTAATTGGTGTCCAGCTCTTGTTCAGCACCAAACACCTTTGTTTTGTCATGATTGACATAATTGGTCCTCCTTTAAAGTCTAAGTGAAACCCATTCCACACTCCTCTCTTTCTCTTGGAAAGATGTTTCGGGCCATTTCTTGTTACTCTCGCAAGTATATATGAGTTGCCAAAAAATCAAAAGCCCTCTTTTTTCCAAACAACGTCCAATGGACACAGAAGATCAGGTTTAGTTCGGTTATTTTCGCAAAAAAGATGATGTTCTTCATCATCAAAGAAAAGATGGCTCAGTTGCTCGGGGTGATGCTTCATGTACCAATTCATTTCAAGAATGGCCAAATATGCATCTTTGTCAAAATCTACTTCGGTTTGGGGAAACGAGTTATTGTGCTCTTCCATTCTCCATCCCACAAAACCCAAGCTTCATTGACTTTGATAATCCGTTTTTCAGTAATTCTACTGTAAAGAATTTGAGCATAATCTTTTCGATTGTACAAAAGATGCTCTTTGCCCAAAACCAAAGAAATAAGAAAGTTATCAGGCTTAATGAAGCCGTAGAAATCCATATAGAGGGATAACCCTGACTGGAAGTCATATTCATTGATTTTGTGAAGCTTACTGGGACAAGTCATCAACAAGCATTGATGCCAATCCCTTCTATTCATAGCTTCATGATATTCTTCTATGGCTTTTTTAACAGAGGCTCTGAGAGAGTTCCTTCTCGCAATTGTATATTCCTCCATTCTTTCTCCTACAAATTGGGAACATGCTATATATGAGTTCCCAATGAAAAGCCGCCTCCATGCGGCACCCCACCTCCAGTGGGTGTCATCCATGACCGCCATCCATGGCCCGCTCCCTTATCCTTGGGAGCGGCTCTCTCCTATTCTAGTTAATCTTCATCATCAGGATCATACCCGGCTTTTCTCCACATATCATCGACCATCTTCTGCAAGAACTTAGAGATTCTTTTGTAAATCGATTTACAGATACGTTTTACGCCGTCTGCGAAAATTGACCAAACAAGTATAATCCACCAAAAAGTCATCCAACGAATAAAGTCAGATTTATGCTGTCGGATTAGTGGCTTTTGCAGCCCGTGGTTTAGCTTATGAGATTTCCACTGACTTTTTTGATCATCACTAACAAGAGGCCAACCATAACCCTGAGATTTCAGCCATTCATCTCGAACTTCATTCACATGTTCGATATGGTCTTTAGCATACAAAAGCCATTTAGCGACGGCTGTGAGTGTACCTAGTGCAAAATAAGCAAGAATGCCCAATGCTGCTCTAACAGGGTGTTCAGTAGTAAACCCTATAATATCAACATCACCAAAGAACTGGATGATAGCAGCAAAAATAAGCATGGATATTGTCGCTCCGGTGCCATTCTTTTTCTCAATGAAAAGGAACAGCAATACTGTTTCAACAGCGACAATAGTCCAAAACCAAAACGATCCAAATATGAACATCTCTTGCATGACCAAATTCCTTTTAAGACTTAACGTCAACGATGACATTTATGACTAAAAACTGAATCTGTGTCAAGTCTTAATTAGAACTATCATGGAGCCTAAATTCCAATCACTTTCATTTTGCCAAATAACATCATCAGGAAGAGATTCTTCAACTAATTTTTTCATCAAAAATGAATTGCCGGTAACAATCCTTACCGGCAATTCATTTTCAAGCATAAAATCTTCAACAAGCCTAGTTACTTCATGATGACGTTTTCCATGAAGATCAAGAGTTTTCATTTCTTTCCACCACAACCACTTCATAGTCACAAAAAGCCGACTGTTGAAGCATAGCTTGCCAATTGAAATCTTTCAACTTTTGAAGGAGATCACCCGCTTCTTTGTCCGTGTTACATTGAACAACAACACGTATTCCTTTTCTGCTTCCTAGCTCTTCACAAAGCATATTTAATTCTTTGTCAGTCATTAAAAACCCTCCACAGTCCAGTCAATCTTTTCAGGTTTGTCCTCAAAGAAATAATTATCTAAAACAGGTGCAAAATTTTCAAACCCCGTTCTCTCTTCATCTAATTCAAATGGATACCAATTAAGAGCCGCTTCCCTTTCACGCTCTTCTCGTTCTCTTTCCTGATCTCTGAACTCCCGAAGCTCTTGTTGCCCTCTAATCCAATCACTTACATATTTGCAATTATATAAATGCTCTTCACTTTCTTCCATAAAAGCAGTAATCGGATCATGAACGTGTTCAACACAACCTTCACGAACTATACGCCAAGCATTATGAGAATAGTCTGATTTGCCAAACTCTATAGCTGCGGATAATGTCAAATATGAATCAACATACTCCCATTCCCCATACGATTCTACTTCCAGTGTGTATAGCATTAAAACCGTTCCTAAAAATCTAAGGAAATTTAAGTTTGACGAAATCAATCCTGTCTCTGCCGTTCTACGCAGAAACATTCAATGGATTAATCCGTACTGGCCTTGCGGCAAGGCTCCTATCCAGTCGTCCAAGAAACTCAGAGTTCTGGATTACTTTTCTCCCAATATTCGCTGATCCATTACAGTCAGCATTCACTAATGTCCCATCACTGGAACGATACAAACCACGCTTCACTCTCGAACCGCTAAACTTAAGACTGTTCTTTTTATCATAAACAGGAATAGTGTCACGATCCAAGAAACTTGCTTTGCTAGTATAGGCTTCTTCAGTGAACACAACCTTGATGCCAGCCAGCATTGCCTTATACTCGATCTTCTGTATCAACTTGAAGAATGGCACAGATTGGAAGTTCTGGTTGTTCTTTTTTCGCATCTTGCTTCTTTGTTTCCAACCATCATTCTTGCCAATGATGATCGTGCCAATTTTATGTTCTTGACACCAAGAGATCAACCACTTACTCACATGATGAAAATAATTTTCAATCCTAAAATAGCGTTTGCGAGACTCTCTCTTAGTCCTGTACTTGTTGAATTGTTGATTGATTGCCTTAATTATACGACCATTGACCAGTATGGGAGTTGTCTGATCGGAAGTTATCGCACATAGGTTGTTCAATCCAATATCCACACAAGCAACACCTTTATCTTTGG
>Ga0180432_10000068_pt1 | contig 152288 bp, 113 predicted proteins | sample SS_ome_10_FD_132414 | JGI IMG/M metagenome (GOLD analysis project Ga0180432, IMG submission 132414) | Hypersaline lake sediment archaeal communities from the Salton Sea, California, USA - SS_1_MS_2 metaG | ecosystem: Environmental > Aquatic > Non-marine Saline and Alkaline > Hypersaline >... | reverse complement strand
GGCAGTGTGGTGGTCGCGGTCGGTCGCGAGCCAGTGACAGAGCTAGCTGAGCAGTTACGGACGGCGGGCTACAAGCCGCTGGTGATAGGCGATGCGGCCGCGCCGCGCCACATGCAGGCGGCCATCTACGAAGGCGCCAACGCCGCCAGAACCATCTAGCCACCGCCGAGTATGCGACAGTGAGCCGCCCGGTCGGGGCCGCGCTCGCCTGCATCAGCATCTTGACCTAGCAACGCCCTCGCGGTATGCTGATATCCCCTGGCGTCGCAGAAACCAGGCTGAAGGGGCCAAGGCCGGAATTGGCCACATCTTGAAGGGAGCCTCCAATTATGTCATTGCGCATGGCGTGTGTTGGGTTCAGACACGGTCACGTGACCAGCGTCTATCAGACGGCCAAGGAGCTGGACTATATCGAGATAGTCGCCGCAGTCGAGGAAGATGTGGAGGCGCGCGCGGCCTTCGTCGAGCCGATGGGTGTCGAGATCACCCACGAGACCATGGATGAGATGATGGACGACGTGGACTTCGACCTGCTCTCCTGTGTGGATTACTATGGCAAGCGCGGTAGCATCGTCATCCAGGCCCTGGAAGCCGGCAAGCACGTAATTACCGACAAGCCGATGTGCACCAAGCGCGATGAGTTGCAGCGGATCAGGCAGCTTTGCCGGCAGAATGGCCTGGAGGTGCAGATCGCCCTCACGATGCGCTACGGGGCCGCCTATCAGAGCATGGTCAGGATCGTGCGTGATGGCGGGATCGGGGAGTTCTGCACCGGCATTATCCTGGGCCAGCACCCCCTTGCCTATGGCTCGCGGCCGATGTGGTACTTTGAGGAGGGCAAGCAGGGCGGCACCATCAACGACCTGTTCATCCACGGTACGGATATGATCGGGTGGACGACGGGGCTGGGCTTCGCGAAGGTCATCGCTGCCGAGGCCTGGAACGCCCGGGCCGACTGGGCGCCGTTTTTCCAGGATTCGGCCCAGGTCGTCTATGAGCTGAGCAATGGGTCGAAGCTGATGGGGGATTGCTCGTATCTGGCGCCGGAGCAGGCCCATGCTCCGTGGCAGTTCTATCTGTGGGGGACGGAGGGGCACGTGCACCTCTGCGGCCAGGAGTTGGTATGGCAGCGCGCCGGTGAGGGCGATATGCCGGTGGAGATCAAGGCGGAAACCGAGTTCGGCAGCCCGCTGGAGGACTTCGCCTCTCATCTGGAAAAGGGCACGGAACGCTGGCTGAGCATGGAGGACTGCTTCAAGGCGCAGATGGCCTCCCTGGCCGGCCAGGAGGCGGCCGACAGCGGCCGGCGCGATATGGGCGTCCCGGAGATCTAGACCTTGTGCAGGTGTGGCGTCAGCAGAAAGGGCCGATAGTGCGCAAAAGCGGCGTCTTGCTGGTAGTATCAGGGCCTTCAGGTGTGGGTAAGGGCACCGTGATCGAGCGGGTGCTAGCCCGCCATCCCGAAGTTGCTCGCTCGGTCTCCTGCACCACGCGCCGGCCACGGCGCGGCGAGCAGGACGGGCGGGAATATCGCTTCGTGAGCCTGGAGCAATTCAGGCACATGGTGATAGCCGGTGAGTTGCTGGAATACGCCCGGGTGCACCAGGACTTGTGGTACGGGACACCACGCGCGCCGGTCGAAGCGGCGTTGGCCTCCGGCCAGGACATCACCCTGGAGATAGACTACCAGGGCGCGCGCAGCGTTCGCCAGCTCATGGGCGGTCGCGCGGTGCTGGTATTCGTCGCACCACCCTCATGGCAGGAATTGGTCCGCCGCCTGGAGGGGCGCAGTACCGAATCGCAGGAGGCGACGGCCAAACGCCTGGACAGCGCCCGCCAAGAGTTCAAGCATATAGGCATGTTCGAGTACCTTGTGGTGAACGACGATCTGGATGAGGCAGTGAGGCAGCTTGAGGCCATCCTGATGGCTGAAAGGTGCCGGCTCAGCAGGACCCAATGGCAGCAGCTTCAGGCGAGGCTTGAGGAGGAGCAGTGAAATGTCCATAGAGCAGCCGCCGGCCGAGCGCGACCTGCTAGCGGGCCGCAGAATCGTTATCGGCGTCAGCGGTGGGATCGCCGCGTACAAGACCTGCAGCCTGGTCTCGGCGCTGAAGAAGCGCGGCGCCGAAATGCGCGTGGTGATGACCGAGAACGCCACCAGGCTCGTCACCCCACTGACCTTCTCGGTACTGGCCGACGCTCCCGTCGAATACGATCTATGGGCCGAGCGAGCGGAAGACGCCCTCACCCACATATCGCTGCAGGAGTTCGCCGAAGCCTTGCTGGTGTGCCCCGCGACGGCCAATATCATCGGCAAGGCGGCCAACGGGATCGCCGACGATTTGCTGAGCACCACCATTATGGCTGCGACCTGTCCGGTGGGGTTTGCTCCAGCGATGAACAGCCAGATGTGGCACAATCCGGCGGTGCAGGAGAACGTGGCTAGGCTGCGAGCGCGCGGCTGCTGGATAGTCGGGCCGGCCTACGGTGCTCTGGCCTCCGGCGCGGTCGGTGAGGGCCGGCTGGCCGGCTCGCAACAGCTTATTGCATGTGTCGAGAGAATGCTTGTGGAGCAGCAGCCGCCGGACACCGATCTGCGCGGCCGCAAGGTGCTGATTACCGGCGGTCCCACGCGCGAGTACATGGACCCGGTGCGGTTTCTCAGCAACGCCTCGTCGGGTAAGATGGGCTACGCGCTGGCCGGGCAGGCTGCCGCCGCCGGAGCCGAAGTCACCCTGGTAAGCGGGGCGCCGCCGCAGATGGCCGAAGCCTCAAGTCTTGCCGGCGGATTTGAGACGATTGCAGTCACCAGCGCGGCTGAAATGCTGGCCGCTGTGCAGGACAATATCGCGGGCGTTGATGTCTTCATTGCCGCCGCAGCAGTGGCCGACTATGCGTTTGCCGAGATCGCCGAGCAGAAGATCAAGAAGACCGCAGCCGGACTGGCCGTGGAGCTGGAGCGCACGCCTGATATAGTGAGGTGGGTGGCCGACAGTCCGCAGCGGCCGCAGCTAGTCGTGGGCTTCGCAGCGGAAAGCCACGACGTGGTAAGCAACGCCGCAGCGAAACTGGCTGATAAGCATCTGGACTTGATCGTCGCCAACAGCATCCTGGAGGCCGGCTCCGGCTTCGGCTCAGACACCAACCGTGTCAGCCTTCTGGGGCCGGAGGGCTTCCGTGCTGATCTACCGCTGATGAGCAAGTGGGCAGTGGCGGACGCAGTACTCGACGAAGTGGCCCGGCGCTTGCCATGAGAGACTTTGCGATAACGGTAGCAATGAGTCTGACGGTACGATAGGCGTCTCGCCTGTCGAGGCGTGCAGAATCTCAGCTTGTAAGGAGGCCGAATCGTGGCTGCTGTTTATAGACTGACCTCAGAATCGGTGACCGAGGGGCACCCGGACAAGATCTGCGACCAGGTGTCTGACGCGCTGCTGGATTACGTGATGGAGCATGACTCGTTGGGACGCGTGGCGATCGAGACGATGGTCACTACGGGCACGTGCTTGGTGGCCGGTGAGGTGACGACCGAGTGCTACATCCCTGTGGAGCACATTGTGCGGGACACCGTGCGCGAGATCGGCTACACCCGCGCCAAGTACGGGTTTGACTGTGAGACTATCGGCGTGCTGACGGCGATTCACGAGCAGTCACCGGACATTAAGCAGGGCGTGGACACCGGCGGCGCCGGCGACCAGGGCATAATGTTCGGGTACGCCTGCACCGAGACGCCGGAGCTTATGCCGCTGCCGATCATGCTGGCTCACAAGCTGGCAAGGCAGTTAGCCCAGGTGCGCAAGAACGACCAGGTGCACTACCTGCGCCCTGATGGCAAGACCCAGGTGACGGTGGAATACGAGGACGGCAAGCCGCAAGCGGTGACCAAGGTGCTGCTGGCGGCCCAGCACGCCCCGGAGGTCGGCATCGAGGAAATCGAGGCGGACCTGAAGGAGTACGTGGTCGAGCCGGTGATTCCCGCCGAGTTGCACGCTGACGGGATGGAGATCGTGGTCAACCGCACGGGCAGGTTCGTGACCGGTGGGCCGCAAGCCGACACGGGGATGACCGGCCGCAAGATCATCGTTGATACCTACGGCGGCCTGGCGCGGCACGGCGGCGGGTGCTTCTCCGGCAAGGACCCGACCAAGGTTGACCGCTCCGGCTCGTATATGATGCGGTATATCGCCAAGAACCTGGTGGCAGCCGGGGTGGCCGACCGCTGCGAGCTGCAGGTATCATACGCAATCGGGGATGCCGAGCCGTTTTCGGTGGCCGCCTTCACCTTCGGCACCGGTAAGCTGGCTGATGAGCGGATCGCCGACATCGTAATCAACAACTTCGACCTGAGCCCGACGGGCATGATCGAGAAGCTGGACTTGCGCCGACCGATCTACAAGCAAACCGCCGCGTACGGGCATTTTGGTCGTGTGGAGCCGGAGTTCACGTGGGAGAAGCTGGACGCGGTCAAGATGATCAAGGCAGAGGCCGGGCTGTAGCTGACCAGCCCTCTTCCCCGAAGCCACGGTCGCAGGGGCGTTACGCACAGGTCATTGTGGATATAAGGGGTGGCGGCGAACGCGGCCTGGAGCGGGCCTTCACCTACTCAGTACCCCAGAGGCTCGTCGCGGCAGTGCAAGTCGGCAGCTATGTGCTGGTGCCGTTCGGCAAGCAACGGCTGCCCGGATATGTCATAGGTTTCACCTCCGAAAAGCCCCCGGTAAGACTACGCGATATCATCGCCACGCTGGTGGATGAGCCGGTGTTCGGTGAGCCCGAAGCCGACCTCGCCGAGTGGATCGCCCGCCGCTATCTGTGCTCCCCTGCTGATGCCTTGCGTCTGCTGCTGCCTCCTGGTAAGAGCCAGAAGGTCCTGCGCCGGGCCTCGGCCACGGCAGCGGGGCGCCAAGCATACGAGGCAGGAACAGTGGATCGGGCGCCCCGGCAGAAACAAGTCCTGGGGGCCCTGCTCGACGCCCCGCTGGAGTTCGAGGAACTGCGGCGGACGATTGCGGGGACTGAGAAGGGGGTGAAGCGGGCGGCGGTCTCCAGCGCTCTGGACCGGCTGGAGGAACGAGGCTATGCCACGCAAACGCGCGAGTTGCAGCGCCCGGCTGCCTCGACCGTCCATCGCCAAGTCGCCCACCTGGCGGAGACCGACGAGCCCTGGGAAGAGGTGCTGGCGCAGCTCGCCGCTAGAGCGCCCCGGCAGGCTGAAGTCATCGAGGAATTGATGGCGGCCGATGATGCAGGTGTGCCGGTGGCCGAATTGAACCGGAGCGCCGTGTCGGCCTTGCAGGAAAAGGGCCTGGTTGCTGTCGAAGAAGAGGCAATACGGCGAGCGCCCTACAGCGAGGCATGGGAGGGTGCCGGCAGTGAGTTCTTGAGGCTGACCCCTGACCAACAGCGCATTTACGACGATCTTTCCAGCGCCGTTGACAATGACGAATTCCTCGAGGTGCTGATCCACGGGGTAACCGGCAGCGGGAAGACGGAGATCTATCTGCACTGCATCAGCAAGGCGCTTAAGCAGGGCAAATCGGCGATCGTGCTGGTGCCGGAGATATCGCTGACCCCGCAGATGGTGGGGCGGTTTGAGGCGCGTTTCGGTCCCCGGCTGGCCCTGCAACACAGCGCCCTGGGCGTCGGCGAGCGGTTCGATGAGTGGCAGCGAGCCGCGACCGGAGAAGCCAGCATCGTGATCGGCGCGCGCTCAGCGGTCTTTGCCCCGCTGTACAACCTCGGCGTCATCATTGTTGATGAGGAGTATGACCCCGCTTACAAGCAGGATAGCACTCCGCGCTACAATGCCGTCGAGGTTGCCCGGCAGCGCGCCAAGGCCGCCGGAGCGGTGCTGGTGCTCGGCAGTGCCACGCCCAGCATCGAGTGCTACTATGCCGCCAGGGCCTCGGAAGCAGTGGAGTTGATGGAGCTGCCGCAGCGGATTGATAATCGGCCGATGCCGGCGGTTAAGATTATTGATCTGCGCGGGGAAGTCAAAACCGGCACCGGCACCACCTTCAGTCAGGAGCTGTTAGAGGGGCTGGAGGCGCGGCTGGCGGCCGGTGAGCAGAGCATGTTATTTCTCAATCGGCGTGGCTTCTCCACCTTCCTGATCTGTCGCAACTGTGGGTACACCCCGAGATGCCCGGACTGCGCCGTGTCGCTGACGCACCACTACGGCGAGGAGGTCCTGAAGTGTCACCACTGCGACTATCGGATGGCGGTGCCTGAGAAGTGCCCCGAATGCGGGGATCTGGACGTGGGCTTCTTGGGCTTGGGCACCGAGCGGGTGGCGGACCAGGTGCAGCGGGCCATGCCTGAAGCCAGAGTGGTACGGATGGACCGCGACACTACCACGACCCGGGGGGCCTACGGCAAGATCCTCGGCATGTTCGCTCGCGGCGAGGCGGATATTCTGGTCGGCACCCAGATGATCGCAACCGGCCACGATTTCCCGAACCTGACGCTGGTGGGGGTGCTGAATGCCGATACCGGGCTGCACCGGCCTGATTTCCGAGCCGCCGAGCGGACCTTCCAGTTGCTGACCCAGGTGGCGGGCAGGCCCGGGCGGGCCGAGAAGCCGGGGCAGGTGCTGGTGCAGACCTACAACGCGGACCATTACGCGATCCGCACCGCCGCCACTCACGACTATGTGGCCTTCTATGCCCTGGAACTGGAAAGCCGCCGGCGGAGCCTCTACCCGCCGTTTGTCGAGCTGGTGCGGCTGGTGATTACCTGCCAGGATCAGGAGAAGGGGTGGCTGGCCGCGCAAGCGGTAGCGGTTGCACTCGATCAGCAGGGGGTTTATCATAGGAAAGGGGACGAAGGCCGGGCCGAAGAGATGCACTTTGCGGGGCCGGCTGAGTGTGCGCTGCGCAAGCTACGGGGGCGTTACCGCTTCGGCCTGCTGCTCAAGGGGCCTGACAGCGAGCAACTGGCAGCAGCGGTGGGCCGGCTGCTAGCGAAGCTGAAGCTGCCTCAGGGAGTCGGCCTGAACGTGGATGTGGGGCCCCTGAATATGATGTAGCTCGATACCGAAGTCCTATGGGATGAAGAAGCATGGCTACGAGAAGGATCTACATTTGTGGCGAGGCGGTCCTGCGCAAGAAAGCCAAGCGGGTCCGGCAAGTGGATGATGAACTGCTCAAGCTGCTTGAGGATATGGCGGAGACGATGCGCGAGGCGCCGGGCGTCGGGCTTGCGGCTCCGCAGGTAGGGGAAAGCGTGCGCGCCATCATCGTCGGTGAGGTCGGCGAGGCTGACGAGGAGATGGTGCTCCATAGGCTGATCAACCCGCGCATCGTCGAGGCCGAGGGTGAAGTCGAGAGTGGTGAGGGCTGCCTGAGCCTACCGACGCTGCAGGGGATCGTGCTGCGGCCACAACGGGTAGTGGTGGAAGCGATTGGGCCTGACGAGGAGCGGCTGACGCTGGAGGCGGAAGGCTGGACAGCGCGGGCGTTGGCTCACGAGATTGATCATCTCAACGGCAGATTGTTCATTGACCGCGCTGAAGCAGATAGTCTGGCCTGGATGATCCCCGATGAAGATGACGAAAGAGGCTACCGGTTGGAGAGCGTTTCGCTGGCCGAGGCGCTGGCGGCGTTTCAGCGGCTAATTGAGAAGGCAAGGGCGGAGAGCTGATGCGGGTAGTTTTCCTGGGAACGCCGGTGTGGGCGGCGGCTTATCTGACCGCGATACAGCAGGCCGGCAGCGAGATCGTGTTAGTCGTCTCCCAGCCCGACCGTCGCCGCAGCCGCGGGCGCAAACTGCAGCCGACACCCGTCAAGCAAGCGGCGCTGGAGCTGGGGCTGACGGTGATGCAGCCGGAGCAGGTCAATTCCGACGCGGCGGTGGCCCGGATCAGGGCGACAGAGCCGGAGCTGCTGTTGACCGTCGCCTACGGGCAGATACTCGGCAAGCGGCTGCTGGAAGTACCGAAGTTGGGCGCTCTGAATGTGCATTATTCGCTGCTGCCGGAATTGCGCGGGCCGGCACCGGTGCAGCATGCCCTGCTAGAGGGCCTGGAGCGGACCGGAGTGACGCTGCAGGAGATGGCGGAGCAAGTGGATGCCGGCGACATTCTAGCGCAGCAGGCGACGGCGATTGAGCCGGACGACAACGCCGATACGTTGTGCCGGAAGCTGACCGAGGTGGGCACGGCGATGGTAGCCGCGGCGCTCCCTGAGCTAGCCGCCGGCGAGTTGCTGAGCCGTCCGCAGAACCACGCCGCAGCCACCTATGCACCGCTGTTGACTAAGGCTGATACGCAACTGGATTTCACGCAGAGCGCCGAGGCTGTGCGCAACCGTATCAGGGCATTTGCGCCCACGCCGGGGGCGTATTGTTTACTTCAGGGCCGGCGGCTGAAAATCACCGCAGCGGAAATTGTCAACGATTCCTCCCAGGCGGCAGGTGAGCCCGGCACGATTGTGGAAATCAACTCGGACAGCGGACCTGTGATCAAGACCGGAGAGGGACTACTGCTAGTCAAGCGAGTGCAGCCGGCGGGGCGGCGGGAGATGGAAGCGGCCGAATGGTTACGGGGTGCGCGCATTGAGGCCGGCACAGTATTATCGTAGTGGCGATGTTGACAAATGGTGACATATTTGGGTATCTTGCAGATATCGGAAAGGTAGGGTGCTGCGTTGGGTTTGCCGGTAGTGGGGAGACAGGTGGAGGGTGCTCATGGCGGACGTTGACCAGGCTTTGCTCGACCAAGCTCACGCTTATCGGATAGAGGGCAACTATGATGAGGCTCGCCCGCGCTACCAGCAGCTTCTGGAGGCCAGCCCGGAGTGTGCAGAAGCCTGGTGGGGTCTGGGGCTGACGCTCATGAACCAGGGCGAGTTTGACGAATCTATCGAGTGCCTGAAGAAGGCGGCCGAGCTGACCCCGGACAATCAGCGGTACGTGCTGGACTTGGGTAAGCACTATGCCATGCTGGGCATGGACGAGGAGGCTAAGGCCGCCTACCAGCAGGTGCTGGCTGTGGACCCCAATTCTCGTGAGGGCGCCGACGCGGCTACACAACTGTCATACTACTGAATACACTTGCATGATGAGGCGCGAGTGCGCCTGAGGTCTCGGCAGTGAGCAGTGACACAATTGAGGTGCGATTTCATCCCGCCGGTGTGACGGCCAAGGCTGCCGCCGGCATCAATTTGTCGGAGGCTGCCCGTATCGCAGGGGTCAGCATCAGTTCCCCCTGTGGCGGCAAGGGGCTGTGCGGCAAGTGTCAGGTGCTGGTGCGGTCCGGAGCAGTCAGCAGAGTTACTGCTGCGGAAAAGCGCTTTCTCACTGAGGAGCAGTTGAGCAACAGCATGCGTCTGGCCTGTCAAACCGCGGCGCTGAGCGATGTCGAGGTTGAGGTCATCGAGCAGCAAGTGGTCGTGCGCAAGGAGCTTGCCGAAGCAACCCTCCGCGAATTCGAGTTCAACCCGCGTGTCAAGCGTCTCGAGCTTTCCCTGGACCCGCCGGCTCTGGAGGACCAACGGAGTGATCTGCTGCGGTTGTGGGAGAGCGCGGGGCGGGAGTGCTGCGACTGTCGCGCGTTGCTGTCTGTCTTGCGGAAGCTGCCTGCAGTACTGCGCGACGGCGAGTTCCAGGTAGTTACTACGACGTTGGATGACCTGCTGGTGGAAGTGGAGCCGCCGGCTGGGGCCAAAGCTGCGCTAGGGGCGGCTGTGGATATCGGCACCACCACCGTCGTGGCCTATCTGATGAACCTCAGCAGCGGCGAGCTGGAAGCGACGAGCTCGACCCTCAATCCGCAGGCGGTGCACGGTGCGGATATCATATCGCGCATCGAGTATGCCAGAGACGAACCGGATGGTCTGGCGATCTTGCAGGCGGAGGTAGTCGAGGCGATCAACAGCCTGATCGACAGCGCGCTGACCGACATCGGGGCAAGCCTCGAGCAGCTTTATGAGGTCACTGTGGTAGGCAATACGGCAATGCACCACCTGCTGCTGGGGCTGGACCCGCAGTACCTAGCCCAGGCACCCTATATTCCGGTGGTTTCCCAGCCGCTCACGGTATATGCCAGCGATTTGGGCATCAGGACCCACGCCGGGGGGCAGGTATTCGCTCTGCCGATAGTAGCCGGCTTCGTCGGTGCCGACAGCGTCGGCGTGATGACCGCGGCCGACATCTGCAAGCGCGGGCCGACCCTGGCCTTGGACATCGGCACCAATGGCGAGGTGATGGTGTGGTCGGGGCAGCGGCTGCTGTGTGCCTCGACGGCCGCCGGACCGGCCTTCGAGGGCGCCAAGATCAGCCAGGGCATGTACGCCGCACCCGGGGCCATCTCGACGGTTGACCTGGTGGACGGCGATCTGCAGATAGGTACTATTGATGATGAACCGGCCCGAGGCATTTGCGGCTCGGCGCTCTTTGATATCACCGCCGCGCTATTGGCGACCGGGGCTTTGGGTATCAACGGTCGCCTGGCTGAGGACGAAGACGGTTTGCCGGCGGGCATTGCGGCGCGCATGTCAGGCGAAGGCAATAGCCGCAAGGTGCTGCTGGCCGACGCCGAGCAGGCGCATGAGGGGCAGCCGGTGTATCTGACCCAACGCGATATTAGAGAGATTCAGTTGGCCAAAGGGGCAGTGCGTGCAGGTGCGGAAATCCTTCTCGAGGAAGCAGGTATAGCAGCGGACGATCTGGAAGAGGTGCTGCTAGCGGGCGCCTTCGGCAATCATATTCGGCCCGAGAGCGCGGTCGGGATGGGGATTTTGCCCGACATTCCGCTGGAGCGGATCAAGGCAGTAGGCAATGCCGCCGGTGTAGGAGCGGTGATGGCGCTTTGCTCGGAGCAGGAGCGGGCCCTGGCCTGTGAGCTGGCATTAGCGGCGGAACATATCGAGTTGGCAGTCTCTGCGAATTTCCAGAGCAAATTCATGGAGACCATGCTCTTTTCATAGTTTGACAAGTCAGTTATAATGGCATCCAATTATCTGACGCGGGGCGCGAGATACCACACCTGGCAAATGGCCTAAGCTAAGGGCGAGCATTAAACAGGAGGATTGGAAATGGCAGATCTGCAGGCAGTTGCTGATGCCGTCATCGGCGGGGACCGGGACACTGTAGCAGAGCTAGTACAGGGGGCGGTTGACGAGGGCGTCAACCCCGAGGACATCGTCAACGATGGTCTCATCGCCGGCATGAACGTCGTGGGAGTGAAGTTCAAGAACAACGAGTTTTACGTGCCAGAGGTCCTGATCGCCGCGCGCGCCATGCACGCCGGCATGGACATCGTCAAGCCGCTGCTGGCGGCTTCCGACGTCGCCTCCAAGGGCAAGATCGTTATCGGCACTGTCAAAGGCGATCTGCACGACATCGGCAAGAACCTGGTCTCGATGATGTTGGAGGGCGGCGGCTATGACGTAGTGGACTTGGAGGTTGACGTGTCGCCTGAGAAGTTCGTAGAGACGGCGCAGGCCGAAAACGCTAATGTGATAGCCCTGTCCGCGTTGCTTACTACCACCATGCCGGGGATGAAGGACACTGTTGACGCCGTCGCCGAAGCTGGGCTGACAGGCAGTGTGAAGGTGATTATCGGGGGCGCGCCTGTGACCCAGAACTACGCTGATGAAATCGGCGCTGACGGGTATGCTCCGGACGCCGCCTCGGCGGTTGATCTAGTCGCTAGCCTGTTGTAAGAGCGGCCGAGCCGAGCCAGCGTCGGTACAGCAAGCTAACAGGGACTGGGTCGTCTGCTAGGGTGCCAACAGTCAGACGACCCAGTTTGCATGAGGCGATGAGCCCGAAAAATGGCGGCTCTTGAGTTGACTGAAGAGAAGGGGCGGGGCGATATGCTGTTTGCTGTTGGACTACTTCTGATAGCGATTGCCCTGGGAGCCGTCGGCCAGCTACTGCTGAAGGCCGGGGTCGCCAGCATCGGGGAAGGTGCATCGGCGGCTCTGATACTGAAGTCAATCCCGACGACGCCTCTGATCCTGCTGGGCTTTCTTTGCTACGGTGTCAGCTCGATGTTCTACCTGGTGTGTCTGTCGAAGCTGAACCTGAGCTACGCCTACCCGATGATCGCTCTGAGCTATGTGATAGTGGCGGTATTATCGTGGAAGTACTTCGGTGAAGGGTTGCCGGCGGCTCGTATCGTCGGCATTATCGTGATAATCATCGGGGTAACGCTGGTCGCCTCCAGCTACCAACCGGAGGCAGCCGCGCACGATTCGGCGGCGATAGAAGCGCCCGCCGCCCCCACCGATGGGCCGAGTCGGTAGGGCTGCGAGAAGCGCTCAAGGGACTTGAGGCATCACTAAAAGCTGGCATATGCCAGCTTTTTTGTTTATCATGACAGCGATGGGAACAGCCGCCTGCCGCACAACCCGAACCGACGTAGTATGCCTGCTGGGCATCGGTCTCTTAGCCCTGGTGTTTTGGGGAAGCTGTATCTTTGGCGCCCAGGTGCCGGTTGCCGGCGTCTATCAGCGGCATTTCGCGCCTTACAACGCAAGCGGGACACTGGCATTGAGCCGGCAATGGGATTCGCTGTTGTGGGATGGTGTGGCGCAGTTCTATCCGTGGCGCGAGTTGACCCACCGCAGCTTCTCGGAGCATGGCGAGTTTTCCCTGTGGAACCCGCACCAGTTCTGTGGCACGCCCTTCGTGGGCAACGGCCAGAGCGCGCTTTTCTATCCGCCGCACTGGCTGCTGCGCTGGCTGGACACGGGCCGGGCGATGGGGTTGCTGAATGCGCTGCACTACTTCCTGGCGGCCTTCTTCACCTTCCTGCTGATACGGGTGCTGGGCGCGGGAACGGCCTCTGCAGCCCTGGGCGCGGTCACCTATGCCTTCGGCGGCTTCATGGTCACCTGGACGGAGCTCCCCAGCCTGATTGAGACTGCCACATGGCTGCCGGGCGCGTTGTTGGGCGTGGAGCTGATCTTCCGGCGGCGGCCGCTGATAGGTGGAGTCACGCTGGCGCTGGCGCTGGGCCTCAGCCTGCTGGCAGGGCATTTCCAGATTGCCGCGTACGTGTGGATGGTAGCGCTGGGCAGTGGTATGGCGCACTTGGTTTGGTGGTTCGTGGGCCACCGCAGGAATGGCGAACGGCAACAGGCAAGGCCAGTCGTGGTCCTGATAGTGGCATTGGTGCTGGGGCTGGGGCTGGGTGCGGTGCAATTGCTGCCGACGCTGGAGCTAGGGGCGATGTCGCCGCGCGGCTCCGAGACGGTCTCCATAGACGGCTTTCAGTTCCATCTGGCGCGCGCCATGCTGCCGGTGGAGTTGCTGACGATCTTCGACCCCGACATCATCGGCAGTCCGGTGACCATGGACTATCCGGCGCACCGCATCAGCTACTCCGAGCACTGCGCATATATCGGGGTCGCCGCCGCCATTGGCGTGCTGCTGGCGCTGATTGTCGGCTACCGGCGCAAGATCGTGTGGCTGTTTGCGGTGATGGGCGGGCTGGCTTTATGGGCTGCTGCGGGCGGCTGGCCGGCATACATATACTACTTCTACATCCCCAAAGTGGGGCTGGCCGGAGGATTCTCGCGGCTGTTGTCTGTTTTCATCCTATGTGCGGCAGTACTGGCCGGACTGGGCTGCCATGCGATGCAGGAACGTGCCAGGAAGCGCACCGATATACTGGCCCCGGGTGGCACAGCAGTAGTATGGGTCCTGGTGGCGGTGGCCCTGGTGCAGGCGCTGCCGTGGGCGTATCGCTTCAACCCGCGCACTCCGGCGGCGGAGCTTTACCCGCGTACCGAGTTGATTGACAAGCTAATCGAGGTCGCCGGCGAAGCGCGGGTGCTGGCGATAACCGATCCGGAGCAGTGGACGCTATATGGTTTGCCGGAGGCGATGCTGCCGCCGAACTCAGCCACCGTCTATGGCTACTACAGCATCAACGGATATGACTCGCTGTTCACCAACACGTACCGGCAATTTGCCAATCGGCTTCAGCAAGGCATCGCCTCGCCGGCGGCTAATGGGAACATGGTAACCGTAGCGCGGCCGTTTGCGGCTGTCGCTGCTGCGTGCGACTACTATGTGAGCACACAGCCGCTGCTTTCGCAAGACGAGCTGTCCGGATCAAAACGCTTCAGCCTGGTTCACAGCGGGCCTGAAGGCTATGTTTATCGCGACGGGCCGGCAGCAGTGTTTCCCTATGCTGGCAGGCGTTTGGCGCGATCATCGCCGGCGCAACTGCCATTCAGTTGGCAGCGGGCAACTTCTCGTCATCTAGGTGCCAACCGCGCCGCAATAGACTTCAGCGCCGATGAGCCGGGGCCGCTGCGCATCGCAGAAGACTTCTATCCGGGCTGGATTGCACATATAGATGGCCGCCTGCAACGGCCTAAACTCTGCGATACTACTTTCATGCAGCTCGACGTGCCGGCGGGAGAACACCACATCGAGCTGGTGTACTACCCCGCTAGCGTAGTGGTCGGCGGCTTTCTTACGCTCCTGGCTCTGATGATGATTGTGATGGTTTGGGCGGCGGTGAAGATGGCGCGGCAGATGCACGAATAGAGGGTATCGAGACGATGCAAAGGTCATCGGCGAAACGAGTGTTACCTAATTGCGCTTCTTACTGATATTTCCCAGGTTCAGGTATCCGTCGGGTGAGCCGCCGATGGGTGTGGCATATCTGGCGGCTGTGCTGCAGCAGGCAGGCCATGAGGTGGAGATATTCGATACCACCTTCATGAAGCAGCCGCTGGCCGAGCTGGAGGCCATGTTGAAACGCCGCCAGTTTGACCTAATCGGCCTCAGCGTGATGACCTCGATGCTTGAAAGCGCTGCAGCGGTGGCGGGAGTATGCAGGCAGTATAGCAAGGCGCTGCTGATCGCCGGTGGTCCCCATGCTACGGTGGAGCCTGAGAGCACCCTCGGCCTGGAGGGCATTGACGCAGTGGCGATAGGTGAGGGCGAAAGTATCATCGCCGAGCTGGCCGCAGCCGGTGGCGACCTCTCGCAGGCTAAAGGGCTCTGTTATCTCGAAGGGCAGCGGACGGTGAGAAATGAGCCGGCGCAGCTCATAGCGGACCTCGACGACATCCCTTTCCCAGCCCGTGATTTGCTACCGATGGGCCGCTACATGGCGATCTGGTATCAGCTTGATGCGGTCAGGTACGGACTGCGGGGAACCTCGATCATGGCCTCGCGTGGCTGTCCGTTCAATTGTGCCTATTGCCAGCCGACCTTACGAACGCTGTTCGGCAAGCGGATCCGGCGACGCTCGCCGGCCAATCTGGTCGCCGAACTGGTGGAGCTGAAACGCGATTACAACCCCGATGGGGTGATGTGGCTCGACGATACCTTCCTGCTGGATAACGCCTGGACCATGGAGCTGTGCGATCAGCTTGTTGAGGCCGATCTGGGAATCATCTGGGGCTGCAACATCCGCGCTGATGTGGCCGATAAGGAAATGGTGGCATACATGCAGAAGGCCGGTCTGCGCATCGTCCATGTTGGCATCGAGTCGGCCAGCCAGCGGATTCTGGATGAGGTCTATCAGAAAGGAATTACCATCCAGCAGGTCAGGCAAGCTGTCGGCGATGCTCACGATCTGGGGCTGAATGTCCGTGGCTATTTCATGCTGGGTGCGCCTACCGAGACCGAGGCGGAAGTGCGGGCGACGGTGCGCCTGGCTAACGAGCTGCCGCTGGATGACGTGACCTTCAGCATCACCACGCCGCTGCCGCATACGCACCTGTATGATAAGACTCGTCACCTAATCAGCAAGGATTTCTCCGAGTTCGACTACTACAAGACCCCCGTATATCGCGAGGGGGCGGGAGTTGAGAGCCGCAAACTGGACCGCATGAAAAAATCGGCGTACCTGCAATTCTACCTGGGACGCAAGCGCCTGTGGCGCACCATCAAGTCGGTGCTGGGGGTAAGTGGTATCAGGAAGATGCTGCTGAAGGTGCAGCGGTTCTAGGCAGGACCTATCACGGTGCCAAGCCCGACATGCGGAAGCGCGGATAGCGGGCCGCGCCAGAATAGTTAGGATGGCGTTGATGCAGCCTGCGAGGTCCGGCGAAAACAGAGCTGTGATAGCAGTGGCCGCAGCGGTCATGGCCCTGACGCTGGTGCCGTATCTGGCGGCGCTGCAGCTCGGGGAGCCGGGCGAAGTGTTCGGCGGCTTCATCTGGGGCGTGGATGACGGGAATGTCTATCTGTCGTGGATCCGGCAAGCCTCCGAGGGCCACCTGCTCCTGGCCAATCAGTACACCACCGACCCGCAGAACCCTCATTTTTTCAACCTCTTTCTGCTTTTCGCCGGCCTAGTGTGCCGCATCAGCGGCCTGGCGCCGATCTACGTGTTCCACGGCCTGCGGCTGCTCGGTGGTGTATTCATGCTGGTCAGCTTTTATTGGCTGGTATCGTTGCTAACTGGCGACCGGTGGGTGCGATGGGCGGCGTTGGGGCTTACGGCCTTAGGCTCGGGGCTTGGCTGGGTAGTGGTGCTAGCTGACGAGGCCGGCGCCCGTCTCGGCCTGCATCCCGTAGATGTCGGCGTCAATTGGCAAGTGCAGCCGGAGGCGGTGACCTTCCTATCGGCCCTGCTCAATCCCCTGTTCATCACCTCAATGGGGCTTATCTGCCTAACGCTGGGCCATGCGCTGATTGCTCTGGAGCGGAAGCGGCTGCGGCCGGCGCTGCTGTCTGGTGTGCTGCTGCTGATCCTCGGCAATATCCACTCCTATGATATCTTCGCAATCCATGCCACGCTGGGCGTGTGGATAATCTATGGCCTGATGACGCGGAGATACAGCCTACGCACGGCGGCGGCCACGTATGCGGTGATATTCGCGGTTAGCGCCCCCGCGCCGCTGTGGTCCTACTGGGCCGCCAATCAAGACCCCTCCTATCTGGTCAAGGCGATGACCCCGACGCCTTCGGCTGGCTTCGTAAACTACCTGATAGGATATGGGCTGCTGGCAGTGTTCGCGATTGCGGGTGCGATCCAGACCCTCCCCCCCGGCCCCTCTTCCATGGGGAGAGAGGAGAACGGAAACGCGCTGGGCCCGGGACTTCTGAGATTCGCGGTCTTCTGGGCCTTGGCGAACTCCGCAGTACTCGGCCTGCCGGTCTCATTTCAGCGCAAGCTGGTCGAGGGGCTGCACATGCCGGTCGCGATTCTGGCTGGTGTGGGGGTGGTGTATCTGGCGCGTCTGGTAACAAGCCGCGCAGCCGCTGCCGGCAAGCTGCAGACCGTGAAGGAGCGGATGGCACTGACCGTGGTCGCCGCGCTAGTCATCTGCCTGCCCAGCAATGCCCTGCTGGTAAGCCAGTGCCTGGAGAATGTGAAGACCAACAACGAGTTGCTGCTGCACGTGCTGGCCCCGCCGATATACCTGAGCGCAGACTATGCAGACGCGGCAAGCTGGCTGGCCGAGCATACCACAGCGGAGGACGTAGTTCTGAGTTCCTCGCTGTTTGGCAGCTACTTGCCGGCGACTGCTCCGTGCAAGGTCTATGTCGGCCACTGGGCGGAAACGCTGGATTTCGTGGGCAAGCTGCGGCAGGTGCGGCGCTTCTATGATGCCGCTTCGGGCGCAGAAGAGCGCTTGGCTCTGCTTGCGACAAGGCTAGCGCCGGATTATGTTGTGGTGGGGCCGTATGAAGGGTTGATGGGCGGGAGCTATGGCACCTCACCCGTCCTGGATGAGGCGACTGCGGGATTCCTGGAGCCGGTGTTCACCTCAGGGAATGTGACGGTGCTGAGGGCGAATCTGCATGGGTACCAATAACGGCAGCTTGTACAAGCCGGATCTGGCCGCGCTTGGTTTCCTGGCGTTGGTGGCCCTGGTGGTTCTGTGGCCGGTGACGTTGGGCGATCAGGTGATGCTGCCGACTGACCTGCTGCTGCGCATGGAGCCGTGGCATGCCCATGCGAACGAGTACGGCTTTGAGCGGGTTGGGAACCCCATTCTTGACGCCGTGCAGCAGTTCTACCCCTGGCGGCGCTTTGCCGCCCAGCAAGTACGCCAGGGCCAGGTGCCGCTGTGGAATCCGTACTCCTCATGCGGTGCGCCATTCGTCGCCAACAACCAGTCGGCGGTATTCTATCCGGAGACGTGGCTGTTCTACCTGATGAGCCCGGAGCGGGCCTTCGGCTGGGCGACGCTGTTGTACCTGCTGCTGGCCGGCGGGTTCATGTACTGGTACCTGCGCACAGTCGGCTGCCGGCCGGTGGCGGCCATGCTGGGAGCGCTCCCGTTCATGCTCTGCGGCTTCACCGTGGGCTGGCTGGCTTTCCCCAGCTTCCGGTCGGTGCCGGGCTGGCTGGCCCTGATGTTAGTGGGCCATGAGAAGACGCTCCAGAGCCGGAGGCGACCGGGAGCCTCACAGCCTCCCTGGTGGTTACTTTCAGCCTTTGCGATCGGAATGCAGTTTCTGGCCGGTAATCTGCACATATCGTTCTTCATACTGCTGATATTCGCCGGCTACGTGGTGTTCCGAGCAGCGTGCCCGCCCGGATCCGGCAGCCGTACTGGCCGCGATTGGGCGAGTGCGCTTTACGGGCTGGCGGCTCTGGGCCTGGGTACGCTAATCGGTGCGGTACAGCTTATGCCGGTCATCGAGCTGGCCTTGATGGGCAGCCGCCCGCAGCACGCCTACGCCTTCATGATGAAGCACGCCATGATCCCATCTTACCTGCTGGCCGGCTTGATGCCCGACATCTTCGGCAACCCGGTGGACTACAATCACTGGGGCCAGCACCTGTTCGGTGCGCTGCGGAGTTATGTGGAGACGGCCTGGTATGTCGGAGTGGCGACGCTGCTACTGGTGGCAGTGGGGCTGTGTTACCGGCGGGTGCGATTGGTGTGGTTCTGGCTCGGTGCGGCGCTGGTTGGATTGGGGCTGGCCTGGGGCACCGGGCTTTACTGGCTGGCCTATCATCTGATCCCACCCTTGCGGTCGCTGCCGGGCATCGGGCGCGCGGTTGTCATGGTTGACATCGGCCTGGCGGTGCTTGCCGGACTGGGTGCGGAGGCAATTCTGCGCAAACTCGACAGCGGCGACAAGCAAAGCCTCGCCAGGTTCGTCTCGTGGGCGCTGCCGAGTGCGCTGCTGGTCGGAGTGATCGGCGGCGGGGGCGTGTGGTTCTTCACCGGTCAGCTCGAGCAGCAACTTCCCGGCATCGGTAGCCATACCCTCACTCAAATCGGTCTGTACGTAGTGCTGGTAGCGCTGTCATGCGCGGCCTTGGGATTGCTGGTTCGGCACAGGCAGGTCGCGCTGGTGGTGCTGGCAGTGGTGTTGGCTGCGGACTTGGGTCACTTTGCCAACAAGTTTATGCCCGCAGCGCCGGCTGAGTACTTGCACATCGAGACCCGGGCACTGGAGGCGATGGCGGGCGAGCCGGGCAGCTTCCGCATGATGTCCATCACCGGCCCGGGCGGCTGGCTGACGCGGATGCCGGCCAACCTGCCGATGGCTTTCGACCTGGAGAATGTGGAAAGCTCCGATTCTCTGACCGTCCGCTCCTATGACGCCCTGATCAACGCAGCGCGGGGCCAAGACGATCAGCTCGACCCGGACCTGCCGATCTGGGATGCGCTCAACGTCAAGTATGCGCTTACTCCCCGCGAGCTGTCGGGCCGCTGGCGGCTTGTCAGTGACTACGAAACGCATGTGTACAAGAATATGACAGTGCTGCCACGGGTCTATAGTCCCTCGGCGATGGTGGCGGTAGAGCATCTCGACCTGGCCAGGCAGTGGGTGACGGCCGGCGACTACCTCCCGCGCCAGGAGCTGGTGCTCGTCGGGGCTCAGCCGGCACAGCAGGGCGAATACCAGACGGGCCGAGTAGTGTCATGGTCGCCCAATGCGGTGAGTATCGAGGCCGAGGGCGGCGGCCGTTGGTGGGTACTTGCCGATACCTACTATCCCGGCTGGCATGCTTACTGTGGCGACAGCGAGCTGCGGATCGTGCCGGCGAACCATTCCTTGCGCGGCTTTGAGATGCCACCAGGAGGCGGGCGGGTTGATTTCATCTACTATCCGGCGAGTTTTCTGGTAGGCGCGTTCCTGACGGCGCTCAGCATCGGCGCTCTGGGTTTCGTGATAGCCTATGCGCGGCGACGGGGAGGCTGCGATGCGGAGAGCTAATGCCCTGACCGCCGTTATTGTCGGCCTGCTTGCCTTCGTGCTACTAGCCGCGACCGGGCACCACCTCGGTTTGACCTACGATGAGCCGATCTACATGTCCAAGTCGCTGCTGGCCTATCAGTGGCTGGTGGACCTGCTCAGCGGGCGCGAGGCGACCAGTGAGGCTGCAGTCAGGCGCTACTGGGATGCGACCAGGGACCAGCAGCCCGGCAGCATCAAGCTGCTATTCGGCACCGTCACCGGACTGCTCGGCGGGGTCCTGCCGGTTCCGGTGCTGACGGCGGGACGGCTGGGGACGATGCTGCTGGCGGCGGTGTTGGTGGGGGTGCTGTACTGGCTCGTGACCGATCTATGGGGCAACGCCGCGGGCGTGGTGGCAGCGGGCGGACTGCTGCTGATGCCCCGGGTGTGGACGCACATGCACCTGGCCGCGCTGGATGCGCCGATTATGGCCCTGAGCTTCTTCACGGTGGTGCTGGTATTCCTGGCCGCCAGACATGATAGTCCCTGGCTCTGCGTGGCAGCCGGTGTGGTCTTCGGCCTGGCGCTGGGCACCAAGCTCAATAGCTTCTTCATCCCCTTAATCGTCCTGCCGTGGCTGCTTTGCCTGCGTAAGTGGCGCCTGGCAGCATGGACCGCCGGGGCGATGGTCGTTGTAGGGCTGCTGACCTTGTGGGCCACCTGGCCCTGGCTGTGGCATGACACCTGGGCGCGCGCGGCGGAGTACTTCGAGTTCCATCTGCACCATTACCACGTTGCCACGACCTACTTCGGCACCACCTGGGAGCTGGCCCCGTGGCATTATGCGGTGGTCATGACGGCGATTACCACGCCGCCGATTATCTTGGTTCTGGGCGCGCTGGGGCTGTACGCTGCCGCGTTGGGATGGAAGCCAATGATGTCTCATAGGAGAGCCGCGAGGCCTTCTATGCCCTCACCCCCAACCCCTCTCCCGCGGGGAGAGGGGTGCCCGCAGGGCGGGGTGAGGGGCCGAACCAAGCAGACGGGGGCAACGACGGACAACGCCGCGTATTGGCAGGGCGCGTGTCTGATCCTGCTGGGGTGGGGGCTAGTAGTGAACATCGCGCCCAGCATGTTGCCCTGGGCCCCCAAGTACGGTGGGGTGCGCCTCTTCTTGCCGATGTTCCCCTACGTTGCGGCGATCAGCGGCGTAGGCTTCTACTGGTTGAGTAGTGTTATCATCGAGCGTGGCAGGGACAGTTGGGGCGCTGGACTTGCCAATTTCCCCGCCAAGTTACGCGCTACTCTGGTGGTGCTGGTGATCTTCGCGCTGGTGGTGGCGGTGGGGAATTGCCATCCGTTCGGTATGTCGTACTACAATAGCCTGATCGGCGGGCCGAGCGGCGCTTACAGGCTGGGCATGGAGCCGACCTACTGGGGCGATACCTATCTGGCTGCCGTCGCCTGGCTTAATCGCGAAGCCGAAGATGGTGCGAAAGTCTGGATAAATGTAGTGGGTTTTGCCAGCTCGGTGGAGCTGTACAAGCCGTTCGGGATGCTGCGGGAGGACCTGCGGATAACCGCCGGTGACGCGGCTCTGACGCAGGCCGATTATGTAGTGGTACAGCACAAGCAAAACGAGATGACACCGCTGATGCACCATCTGGCCGCTGCAGGCAGGCCGCTATTTGCCGAACAACTCGACGGGGTTGCGCTGGTGTGGGTATTCGCCGGAGATGACCCAGCCTGTTGGGGCGCAAGGCATGCGCCCGCAGCCGTTGGTGGGATAGCCTCGGGAGGACAGTACGATGATTGAGCTTCGCAACAGCGGACGCGTGAAGATGCTGGTTACCGATGTTGACGGCGTGATGACCGATGGCGGGATGTACTTCGGGCCTAACGGCCAGGCCCTCAAGCGCTTCGATGTCAAGGACGGCTACGGGCTGAAACTGCTGCAGAGAAGCGGCGTTGCCGTCGCCTGGATTACCAGCGACGAATCGGCGATCACGCGAGCGCGGTTCGCGGCGCTGGGTCTGGATCTGCTCCACGACGGCGTGGCTGACAAGGCGGAGGCGCTGCAAGCAGTAGCGGTAGAGGCAGGATGCGGCATGGGAGAGATCGTGTATGTCGGCGATGATCTCAACGACCTAGCGGTGGCCGCAATGGCCGGCACCTTCGTCGCGCCCGCCGATGCAGTTGCCGAGGTGTTGGCGCAGGCCGGCGCGGTCACCCAAGCCGCCGGCGGTCACGGAGCCGTACGGGAAGTGTGCGAGGCCATCATTGAGCACAACCGCAAGGCGGGGTAGGCGGATAGTCCGATGCCCGAGATTTCGGTCTGCATAGTCAACTGGAATACCTGCGACCATCTGCGGGCGTGTCTGCGCAGCCTGCGGGACCATGCCGGCGGCAGGGAGCTGGAGGTGCTGGTAGTTGACAACGCCTCGGCCGACGGTAGCGTGGCGATGGTCAAGGAGCAGTACCCGGAGGTGCGGCTGTTCGCGCTGGAGGAGAATACCGGCTACGCAGCGGGTAACAACCTGGCTCTGCGCGAGGCGACCGGCAGATACCACCTGCTGCTGAATCCCGATATAGTGATAGAGCCCGGCGCGGTGGCGACGCTGGCCGGCTTCCTGGACGAGCGCCCTGCCGCCGCCGCGGTCGCACCACGCTTGCGGCACCAAGACGGCTCGGTACAGCTTTCCTGTCGCAGCTTCCCGAACCCGGATGTCATACTCTATGAGGCGCTGGGCCTCAGCCGACTGTTTCCGAAGAGTAAACGCTTCGGCAAGTACCGCATGAGCTGGTGGGACTATGACGAGAGCCGCCCGGTGGATCAGCCGATGGCCTCGGCGCTGATGATAAGGCAGGAGGCCCTGGCGCAGGTCGGAACCTTCGACGAGAGTTTTCCGATATTCTTTAATGATGTGGACTTATGCCGGCGGCTGTGGGACGCGGGCTGGGAGGTCTGGTTCACAACGGAAGCGGAGATGATCCACGAGGGCGGCGCCTCCACCAGGCAGGTGCGCCGGCGGATGATCCGCGAATCTCACCGCAGCATGGTTAATTACTATCGCAAGCACTATCGCGGCAAGGTCTGCCCGTTGGCTTACCTGGCCGCCGTGGCTACCTTGCACGCAAGCCTGTACGCGAGGCTGGCGGCTGCGGCTCTGGTAGGCCAGAGGTGAAGAGAACTATCTTGGCGAAAGATGGCTCACCAACGAGCTCCCACAGGAGGTATTGAGGTGATAGACGCAAAGCTGTTGGAGATCCTGGCGTGTCCGGTGTGCAAGGGGCCGGTGCAGGAGGAAGACGGATGGATCCTGTGCAGGGCCTGCAATAAGCGCTACCCGATACGCGACAATATCCCGATTATGCTGGTTGAAGAGGCCGAGGATATTCCGGCGCAGGACAAACAATAAACCCAACCGGCCGACACCGCGGCATCTACCCAGGCGCAGGCCGCTCGGCCGGCGCCTGTTTTGGCTACAGCGATATGGGAGACACGATTCAGCCTCAACAAAATCAAGGCCGCAGACCATGCCGCCTGAGCGTTATCATCGTGAGCTGGAACGTGCAGGCGGACCTGCGCAAGTGCCTGCGGTCGGTGTTTCAGAGTGATGCGGACGCCAGCTTCGAGGTCTGGGTGGTTGACAACGCCTCGACTGACGCCACGGTGGCGATGCTGCGGCAGGAGTTCCCCCAGGTGAAGCTAATCTGCAATGAGACCAACGCCGGCTTTGCGGCAGCCAACAATCAGGGCCTGAAGGCTGCCGAGGCGGATTACTACCTGCTGCTCAACCCCGACACCATCGTGCCTGAGGGCGCTTTTGCAAAGCTTCTGGAGTTTGCCGACGCCCATCCCGAGGCCGGAGCCATCGGGCCAAAGCTGGCTAATCCTGACGGCAGCCTGCAGTGTTCGGCGCGGCGCTTCCCGACCATTACCGCCGCAGTATTTCGCAACACCGTGCTGGGGCGACTATTCCCCCGATCCGCTTCGCCAGGCCATTATCTGATGACGGAGTGGGACCACAGTGACGCGCGCGAAGTGGACTGGGTATCAGGCGCGTGTATGCTGATCAGGCGAGAAGCGCTCGAACAGGTCGGCTACCTCGATGAAGCCTTTTTCTGGGGTTCGGAAGATGTGGATTATTGCTTCCGGCTGCACCGGGCGGGCTGGCAGGTGATGTACAGTCCCGAGCCGGTAATCGTCCACGCCATCGGCAAGAGCACCAGCCAGGTGGTCATTCCCACAATCATCAGGACCCATCGCAGCATGTGGCGGCTATACAGCAAGCATCTGGCGCGTAACCTCCTGAGCCGGGCCGTAGTAGCTGTCGGCGTCTGGCTGCGTGCCGGGCTGCTGATCGCGAGCTACCAGGCAAGGCAAGTGCTTGCACGCCTCAGACGCCTGTTTCGCAAGAGGTAAGACCGCAATGTCGAAGCAGAACAAACCTAGCGACCTCATCAGCGACATTGGCAGGGCACTGCTGGTGATTGCGCTGGTCGCCTATCCGCTGTTGGCCGGGAAAACCTTCCGCTGGCAGAACCTGACGATGCACGTCCTGGTAACGGCAGCAGCGCTACTCTGGTATGTGGGCGCAATGCGCGAGCGCCGGCGAGTGGCTCTGGTGCGTCACAAGTTGCTCGACTGGGCGCTGCTGGGCTTCTTGGGCATCTGCATGATTGCGGCGCTTCCCTCCGTGTACAAGTACGCCAGCGTGCTGTTCATCCTGTGGCTGGTGGATTGTCTGGTCGCCTATTGGATGGCCCGCGAGGCTTTTGCCGAGGAGAAATGGCGACTGGCCGTGCCGGTTGCCTTGGTGGCCGCCGCGACGATTTGCGCCTTGTTGGGCCTGCGCGAGTACGTGCGCACCGTCTTCTTCACCGGCGGTGTCACCTGGCGCATCTTCGGACCGCTTTATAATCCCAATATCCTGGCATCATACCTGATCGGGCCATTACTGGTGGCGATGGGTTTGATCTGGGGTCGGCGGAGGCCCGTTGAGGCCCAAGCAGCGGCCGCCGAACGGCCTCCGTCAGGCGATGAGCCGCGCCCGCGTTACGGAATGATTGCCCTCGGCTTTGCCATTCTGCTGATTGGGCCGGCGATACTGCTGACCGGTTCGCGGGCCGGCTTCATTGCGGCAGTTGTTGGTTTAGGCGTGTTTGCGTTCGCCAAGACCGGGCGCGGTCACGGGCGCAAGCGGATGACTCTGATCGGCGCCGGGATACTGGCGGCGATGCTGGTGGCGATGTTCACGGTGCCGCCCTTGCGCAATCGCGTGCAGCGCAGCTTCTCTCTGGATACCCACTCGGCGGCCTTCCGCTACTACACCTGGCTGGGGACGGTGGACATGGTGCGGGATAAGCCGCTGCTGGGGAGCGGTCCGGGCACCTTTGAGTACTCGTACCCGGCCTATGCCCGGGCCGGTTTCACCCGCATGGCTCATCAGAGCTTTTTACAGATTACCGCCGAGGCGGGCATTGCAGCACTGATGGTGGCGCTGCTAGCCGGGGTCGCGGCAGTCTGGCTGGGCGTTAAGCTAGCGCAAAGCCGCCCTGATCGAAGCGGGGCGGTCGCGGCGGCAGCGGCGGGCTGGCTGGTAGCACTGGCGGCGCACAACCTGGCTGACTATAGCCTCTATGTGCCTGCCGTAGCGGTCTCGGCGTTTGCTGTGCTGGGCGCTGCACTGCGGCCCGCCGGCGATGCACCGGTTGCATGTGCTAAAGGCGCGTCGGTCAAGCGTTGGGCGCTGGTAGCTGCCCTGTTGATGGTATTCGGTGCAGGTTGCTGGCTACTAGCCGGCGAGATGCTTGCCGCTCGCTCCGAGAAGCTGCTTAACCAGGGGCGGTACTATGCAGCCGAAGGCAGCGCGCTGGCGGCGGTGAGATTACTGGACTTCTCGGCGGAGAGTTGGGAGGCGCTGGCCGAGGTCTATGAGGCGCAGGTGCGTGGGCCTGATAGCATCTTCCTGCAAAAGGCCATATATGCGCGCATGCAGATGTTTCTCTGGGCGCCGACTACTGCCAAGCCCTGTATCACGCTGGCACGGCTGTTTCAGTTCAAGAACCTGCCACAGAAAGCGCTCGACTGGGCGCAGCGGGCTGTTGAGGTCTATCCCACCAACGCCAGAGGGCTAGTCGAGTTGGCGCAGTTGCAGGAGCAGGCCGGACAGGCAGATCAGGCCAGAGCCACCTACCAGCGGGCCGTGGCGCTGTTGGACGGGCCGGTCGGCAAATACCCGGCGGTGCCGGAGTTGCCCGACTTGAGCTACGTGTGGGCCTGGGACTACCTGGCTAGAGCGGCATACGCCGATGGCGACGAGGCCAACGCTAAGCAGATGGTTTACGAGGCTCTGATGCTAATCAACCAGCGCCTGCAGGGCGAAGAACTGCGCTTCGAGCTGGAGCAGAAGACCACCGGTAAGCGCCCCACCGACCTGGTCGAGATTGAGTGGATGGTTGAGCACGTGGCCGAGATTGTCTGGGAGCACCCGGACCCGATCAACAGGCTGCGTCTGGCCGAAGTGCGGCGGCGGCTGGGCCAGTGGGTCAAGCAGGAGACGCTGCTGCTCGAGGTTATCAACAAATCTGAGGGTGGCGATGAAGGTGAACAGCTACTGCTGCGCGGAATTGCCTATCTGGAACTGGGCCGGCTCTACCAGCAGCGCGACCGCGAGCAGGAGGCGCGGCAGGCCTACGCACAGGGATTGCGGCTGGTGAAGCAGGCTCCGGTGCCGACGGTGGCGAAAGGCTGGGAGAGGGCAGGACGTCGGCTGCTGAGCGCGGAAAGACTCCGTAAGCTAATCGAGAGCGCAGAGACTGTCGGGGATTAGGCCGCCTGCAACTGCTGCGCACGGGAGGAGAATGATGCCGAAGATACTCGTACTTCACGGTCCCAACCTCAACCTGCTTGGCGACAGGGAGCCGCAGCTATACGGTGACACGAGCCTGGCAGAGATCAACCGCGCCCTCGAAGATGAAGCGGCAAACCTGGGGCTGGAACTGCGCATCGAGCAGAGCAACCACGAAGGCGGGCTGATTGACATCATCCACCGCGAGCGCGCCTGGGCGGAGGCGATCGTCATCAATCCGGCAGGTTATACGCACACCTCAGTGGCCCTCGCGGATGCCCTGCGGGCGGTGAGGCTGCCAGTCATCGAGGTGCATCTGAGCAACATCCACGCCCGCGAATCGTTCCGCAGTCAGTCGGTAACCGCTGCGGCGTGCGTCGGACAGATCTCCGGCTTCCGTGCCTACAGCTACATACTGGCTCTCCATGCGGCCAAGCAGATCATCGAGCAGGGGCCGACACCGTGAGCAGCTATCGCCAGCGCCAGGCGCGGATACGCAGTTGGCTTGAAGAAGCCGCAGTTGACGCGATTATGGTTAGCTCACCGGCCAATGTCAGATATTTGTCCGGGTTCACGGGCGAGGGGCATCTGATATTGACCGCCGAGGCCGGCGCCATCTGCTCCGACAGCCGCTTCCAGATTGAGGCGGAGCAGGCTGACGGCCTCGCAATCGCCATCAGCCCCAACGGCCACCTGGAGGCAGCCGCCGAGTTCCTCAACTCAGAGGCGGCTGGTAAGCTCGCCTTCGAGGAGCATGTGCTCACCTACTCGCAGTTCAGGAAGCTGGAAAAAGCCTTCGGAACAGATGGCCTGGAGCCGGTCAGCGGTGTGGTCGAGGAGCAGCGCATCATCAAGGACGCAGGAGAAGTGTCGGCGATCCGCAAGGCGGCCCAGACCGTGGATACGGCTCTGACCGAGCTGCTGGCGGAAGTGCAGCCCGGCCCGACCGAGAAGGAGCTAGCCATTGAGCTGGACCACCGCATCCTGCTCAACGGTGCCGACACCATCGCGTTCCCGACCATCGCGGCTTCCGGGCCCTCGGCGGCTTGCCCGCACGCCCAGCCGACTGACCGCCGCTTGGCCGAAGGTGATATGCTGAAGATAGATGTGGGCTGTTGCCTTGAGGGGTACTGCAGTGACATGACCAGGACCATATTCCTGGGCGAGCCGGATGAGAGATTCTCCAAGATATACAGTGTGGTGCTGGCGGCGCAGCAGGCTGCTCTAGAGCAGGTTGGGCCCGGCGTGACCTGTGCACAGTTGGATAAGATAGCCCGCGATGTCGTCCAGGCAGCGGGCTTCGGCGAATACTTCATCCACGGCCTGGGGCACGGGGTCGGTCTGGAGGTGCATGAGGCTCCTCGTGTATCCGCGCGCAGTGACGAGGTGCTGGCTGCGGGCATGGTGATAACCGTAGAGCCGGGGATCTACATCGAGGGCTGGGGCGGAGTGCGCATCGAGGACCTGGTGGTGGTAACCGAGGACGGCTGCGAGATCCTCAGCAAGACGCCCAAGCTGCGCTATTGAGGATCGGAGCAGGGCTGTGAGGGTGCCCTCTGGTGGAGCGCACGACGCCTCCTCTCGACTAGAGCGAGGGCCGCGGTGAGTAGAAGCAGATTGGCAGACGGAGTGGAGCGTGCTATAATCGAGGCAGGTATCAGTGGTGTCAATGCCGCTGGCTTCAATATGACTAAGGGGTGACACCTATGTGGAGAATTGTCGCAGTAGGCGTACTGCTTGTGGCGCTGCTTGTGGCTGTAGTTGCGATGAGCGGATGCCCGAAGCAGAAGTCGGGAGAGGAGATTGAGGCGGAAATGCGCGAGCAGTTGGGGACGGGCGCGCCGCCTCCACCACCTCCGCCTCCGGGCCATGAGGCGGCGGAGGGCGCGGGCGAACAGGCTGCTCCGGCCACCCCGCCCGCGGGCGAGACGCAGCCCGCTGAGGCGCCGGCAGGCCAGTAACCAGTCTGTGGAACGCACAGGGCAATAGCCTCGCCGGCGCGCCGAGGGCCATACTAAGCACTTAGGCAACAGCGTCGGCGTCATGCCGGGCGGGCCTAAGAGGTATAGGCAAGAAAAATGGGCGGGAGCAAATCCCGCCCATTACCACGTCTCGATTAACGGCGACTTGCAGGGCGTGCCGGTCCCAGGCTATTGCGCCGACCAGTCACCCCACATGTCGTTCGATATGCGTTCGAGCCTCATCCACTTGGAGTGCCCGTCAACGAAGGAGTAGTTGTCGCCGCCGCTGTGCGCCCATGGGAGGCACCAGTAAACCGTGAGAGCGGATTGTACGGAGTCACCGGCCCAGCAGTAGCGGGGGCCAAGCATAATGGTCTGTGCAGGATTCTGGACCTCGGACAACTTGCAGCCGTGGGTGCGGAAGTAGTAAGTCGCGCCAAAGCTTGGCATACTCCCCAAACCGTAGCCGTTCCACCCGTAAGAGTTGGGGTTTATCGGATGGTTCGCGGGGTAGCTTGCGCAGTAGATGATGGTGCCTTCGGCTCTGTTCGGATATGTTGGTATCATCTTGGTGTAGGGCTCCAGCTTCTCCCACCAGCGGCAGTAGCCATAGCCGTGCATCCCTGGGAGACTTCCGTCAGCCGCATTATATGTGTGAGCCTCGTTCATAAAGTATGCGGTAAACAGTAGGTGTTCATCGTAGTCCTGGACATACATCAAGACCGCCAACGCCAGTTGCTTGTGATTGCTCAGACAATTAGTCTGGCGAGCCTTTTCGCGCGCCTTGGCGAAGACCGGAAACAGGATCGCCGCCAGGATCGCGATAATCGCTATCACCACGAGCAATTCTATCAATGTGAAACCCCGTCTCATCTTCTCTCCTCCTCACTTTTGCACGAGCATATCATGTTTGTCTGGGCCTCTGAGGGCTTGGGAACTCGTGCCGTCATGCGTGGCGAAGCTAGTCAGACACCAGCAAGGCCATGCTACCTGACGCCAGGGAAATCCGGGTTCCAGAATTTACAGGCGGTGTTGTTGGGATATACGTTCTCCCTGCTGGCGTACGTGCCCGTAGAACCGGGGCCGGGCGCGAAGCCACCGTCCCACGCATCCGCGGGAATGTTGCTGCCTTTGAGCCACTTGCCATGTCCATCGCAGAAGCCGCAGTTGGCGCCTTCGTTGTGCCGCTCGAGGGCAATGTCATTACGGCCGTCCTCGGCGCCGCTGTCAGAGGGTATGCCGGGCCGCGACCAGACGTAGGTGACGGTAGTGTCAATGTAATAGGTGCCTGTATCACCCTTGTCAACGATGCACATGGTTTCGGAGGGGAACTGGAGTTGGTCGTCCCTGATTGGATATCTATACCCACCAGAGAACTTATCGTACCAGGCCGCCATGTACTCGTTGTAACCGTAGCTGATGTCGTTGAAGGATGCGCCACCGTCCCAAGCCGTGCTGACCGAAGGGCAGTTCATAATCTGCGTGTTCTTCATGTACGGCGTGACACTGCAAAACCATGGTACCCAGGCAGGCGTGGCCGTGTCTCCGTTCGGTGCCGTCCAGCCCGCCGGTGCCCCGACTCTGACAGCGGGGAAGGTCCCGTCATAGTCCTGGATGTACATCTTGATGGCGGTCATTATCTGTTTGACGTTGGACAGACAGTTGGACTGGCGGGCCTTTTCTCTGGCCCGGGCGAACACCGGGAAGAGAATCGCCGCCAAGATAGCGATAATCGCTATCACAACTAACAACTCGATCAGCGTGAAGCCCCGTCTCATAACATTACCTCCTCCTCGAACCAGTATCTAAGCCCACACGAGTCTTACACCTAACAATGCTATTTGTCAAGAAAGTTAGAATACCTGCTTTTCTTGAAGACAGCCCAAGAATATTGTATGCTATCGAGGTCAGTAACAACTACCGTTATCGCGAAAGGGTGGTTGAGGTGTATAGGACGCTGGTCGGGAGTATCTTGCTGGTGCTGATGCTACTGGCCGTGGTCAGTGTGTGCGGCTGCCCCAAGACCAAGTCGGTAGAGGAGTACGAAAAGGAGAAACCGCCGGGGTTCGTTCCCCCAATGCCACCGGGGTCCACTGAGGCCGAGGGCGAACCGGCGGCAGCTCCTCAGCCGGAAGCGAAAGAAGCGCCTGGCAGCTTCGATGCCGCGCCGCCTACCGCGCCGGAGGCTGAGCCCGAAAAGGCTCCGGCCCCCGAAGGGCAATAGTCGGCCTACGGCCGGAAGCCCCACCGTCGCACCCAAACAAAGAGCGGCTGCCTCTTGGCAGCCGCTGCTAGGCGTATAGCTCCGCATCGTCCGTCAGAGTTATACTATTTTACATGCCCGTCGGCGAACAGGACGTGCGGCCCTCGGGGATGCCAGTGTTCGGAGAAATCTGCCACCAGCGGGCATTTCGAGTTATCTATACTCCAGGGCCGGTCCATCCGCTGAAGCGGCATCCCGAGGTTGAGCATCCCCAGGGCGTAGTCGTAGCTAGTCCCCTCGGTCTTCCACATCTCGTCAGTGTCGCTGGGACAGCGGAAGATCTTGCTGCTGCGGGTGTAGCTACCCAGCACGTCGGGTAGGCCCGGCGGTCCGGCCTCGCTGGGCCGGTTGTTAGCCAGAGGCAGGAACTGGGCCCAGTCGTTGCCATAGGCCTTCAGCGCCAGGCCGATTTGATGCAGGTTTGACCTGCACGTTGTCTCCCGGCCCTGCTCACGCGCCCGCGAGTAAACCGGAAATAGCACCGCCGCCAGCAGCGCGATAATGGCGATGACGGTAAGAAGCTCGACCAGCGTGAAGCCGAAGCCTCTGGGCCTGCTGATTTCTCGAATACCTATCATGTTCTTTTCCTTAGGCTGCGTCGTTTATTGAGGTAACGACCTCGGGCTGCCCTTCGACATTGCTCCCTACGACTTCGCTCAAAGCCGGCCCAGCTAAGCGCTTGATACGGGTCAGCCGCTCATGATCTTGGCCGCCTGCTGTAGTAAGGGCATTAGCTCGCGGCGTTGGTCCATGGGCAAGCTGTTGCTGTAGTTGATGAGCTTCTGCATCAGCTTGCGGGCGATGTCGGAGGACCGGATCTGCGCTCTCTGCTCGTTGGTGAGCTGCTTGCTGCCGTCAACAGCCCGCCGAATGATCTCAGCACGGTCTGCTTGTGGCTGGCTCCAGAAGTAGCCCATGGCGGTGTCGAACAAAGCGTTTATCCGGTCTTCGGCTTCATCGCTGCTGAGCGTACGGACGTTGGCGATGAGATAGACGCGACGCCAACTACAGCCAAGCTGTTCGGCAGCAGCGGCCACGATGTCGTCCACCGGCGCCTCGGTCAGATCAACACTGATCCACTCCTCACTGCCAACAAGCCGGTCAAGTACCACAAATCCGGAGGCGTCGGCAAGCGCGTCGGTGAAGGCGGTCAGATCAGCGTCGGCGCACTGCACGCTGGCTGGGTCGGAGTAACTGGGACTGGCGGCAAAGCGTAGCGGATCGGACAAAGCCCAATATGCCATACGGTCGAGACCGGCGCCCGAGGCGTTGTCGCTGCGAGCACTGGCACGCCAGCCCCCGATCGGCGTTTCCTCCGTAGCGTCGCCACCGTCCTGAACCAGGGCGGCGACTTCAGCGGCCACAGCCTCCCGCTCCTCATCAGTCATCCGCGCAAGATACTGCCTGCGGGCCTCGGTAACCAGGCCGACGAGCTTGCCGAAGTCTTCTGCCTCAGGTGGCTGGTCCGGTGGCTCGAGCATATAGATACGCACCCAAGAGCAGTTGGCTTGGACGGCGGCGGCATGGATCGCCGTCTCGATGTCGGCGTCGGCCAAATCAACGGTTACCTCGAGGTCAGGGGCCTCACCTAGATATATCGCGACACCGGTCTGCGCGGAGACCTCGCTGAGAAACTCCGGCAAGCTGATGTCGGCGGCAGTGATACTGACAGCCGGCAGCTCCGCAGCCTGGACGCCCGCAGCTCCGACGCACAGCACTGCTAGCCCCCACGCGACAGCCGAGAGATGGATAGTCCTACGCATTAGTGACCTCCGGCAAATGCAGTTTCACTAGCAAGCATACCCCTATCAAGGGTACCTTAAAACGACGCTGAATGTCCATGTATGGTTCAATCATAGATCAACGCCGCCACGGCTGCAGTCTTGCGATCGCAGTAACGACGCGGGCATTTGGCCGCCGCGCTCACCTAGCCGACAATGGTGGCCGTTTGGCCTTGCGGTCAAGAGACCAGCTCGGCGGTGTCGCGGGCGATCATCAACTCCTCGTCGGTGGGGATGACATACACCCGCACCGGCCGCTCGGAGCAGGATATGTCAACACCCTCCCGCTCATGGGTGAGGTTGCTGTTCTTCTCCGGGTCAACGGCGATCCCCAGGTGTTCCAGGCCCTCGAGCGATTTGGCGCGCACCAGCGGGTCGTTTTCCCCGATGCCGGCGGTAAAGACTACCGCGTTGAGGCCGCCCAGAGCCGCTGAATAGGCGCCGACGTACTTCCTGACGCGGTAGCAGAACAGCTCAATGGCTGCCTGCGCCCGCGTGTCTCCAGCCGCCGCAGCCGCCTCGACATCGCGCATGTCCGAACTGACTCCGGACACGCCCAGCAGCCCGCACTGATTATTCAGCAAGCTGTCGGTCTGTTTCGGCGTCAGGCCGAGTTTATCATGCAGATACGGAACGATCGCCGGGTCGAGGTCGCCACAGCGGGTCCCCATCAGCAGGCCCTCAAGGGGCGTCAGTCCCATCGTCGTGTCAAGGCTGATTCCGCCCGCCACCGCCGCCATACTGCAGCCGTTCCCTAGGTGCGCAGTCACGATTCTCTGGTCCGCCAGCTCGATACCCGCCTCCGCCAGCCGCTGGCTCGCTATCAGACTCACATAGCGGTGCGAGGTGCCGTGGAAGCCGTAACGGCGAATGCCGTGTTGTAGGTACATTTCGTAGGGCAGTCCGTAGAGGAAAGCCTGCGGCGGCATCGTTTGGTGGAAAGCCGTATCAAAGACGGCTACCTGTGGTACGGCCGGCAGTCTCCGCAGGCAGGCCCGGATCCCCATCAGGTTCACCGGATTGTGCAAGGGTGCCAGCTCGGCCACTCGCTCAATCGCCGCGATCACTTCGTCGTCAATCAGCACTGACTCCGAGAAGCTCTCACCACCGTGCACTACGCGATGGCCGACAGCGCCGATCTCACCGAGATCAGAGATGACGCCACCTTGGCTGTCAGTCAAGGTGGCCAGGACCAGGTCCAGAGCCACCTCATGGTCCGGCATGGGCTGTTGCTTCTCAGTCGCGACACCTCCCGGCACCTGGTGCGTTAGAACCGCTGCGTCGCCGCCATTGATGCCGACCCGGTCAGCCAGGCCGGAGGCGAGCGAGGCTTCGGTCTCGCTGTCAAACAGCTCGTACTTGAGTGACGAAGAGCCACAGTTGACGACCAACACGATCACTGGCTTCAATCTCCCGTCTCTTCGCACGCCTTAGCGCGGATTATTCGTGAAGCTGTCAAGAGCAGCCTCGGGCTGCCCTTCGACGTTGCTCAGGGCAGGCCGAGCTACGCGTTCGTAGATAGGCAGCTTTGGCACTTCGCCCCGGCAGGCTTACGGGGAAGTCGGCACCTGACGAGTCAGCACCGGGCCGACTCCTGAGATTGCGAGTCGGCCCAGTACCTGTCTGCGGCCGAGTTGAACTTGCATTGAGATGAGCTGCAACGTTCAGTCGGGAGCCGCTAGCTTTAGGCACGGCGGGTGATGTGGGAGCTATTCTTCGGGTTCTCTGGCCGGCGCCTCGGCTGCCGGCGCTGCGGGTCCCTGACTGCTTAGGGCCTTCTTGGTCTTGTCAATGGTTGAGGATATGCGGCCGACGTAGTTTTCGAGGCGCTCGACGATGCCGCGGGCCCATTGGGTGGCCTCGGCCCGGATTGCGTTGGCATCAACTTCGGCCTGCTGTAGGGTCCTTTGGGCCTCTGCCTGGGCCTGCTTGGTCAGCTCATCGTTGGAGACCAGCAGTTGCGCCTGCTGGCGGGCGCCGTCAATGATCTTCTGGGCTTCATCATGCGCCTGCTCGACTATCTCCTCGCGCTGGCGGGTCACCTGTGTAGCGGTAGTCATCTCTTCGGGCAGACTGGTACGGAGTCTGTGCACCATATCATAGAAGGCATCGGCGTCGAGCACGAGCTTGCGGAGCAGAAGCAGCCTGCAATACCATACCTTCTCCCCGCGTTCCCCCATTTGCTCCAGTTCATCCAGAAGCTGCAGTATTTCCATTCTGCTGCCCTCCCTAGCCTGAAATACGTCAGGTTGCCCCTGGCCGCTGAGCGGCCCGCCTTCAATCCGCTTGCCGCTTCGTTATACTGGACAAGCGCGCCGCGACGCTAGCAGGCACATAACTCGAGACATCCGCACCGAGTTGATTGAGCCATTTGATCATGCTGGAACTCATATGGGCATACTGGGCGGAAGCGAGCACAAATACGGTCTCGATCTCCGGGGCCAGGTCGGCGTTGACCGCCTGCATCTGCATCTCATACGCCATATCGCCGGCGGTGCGGAGGCCTTTGACTATTGCCACCGCACCGTGCTGGCGGCAGTAGTCCACCAGCAAGCCGTCGAAGCTCTCGACCGTGACGTTGGCCATATCCGCACAGGCGGCTGTAACCATCTCGACCCGCTCATCCAAGGCGAATGAGTGCCGCTTGTCGGCATCAACGGTCGCGGCCACTGCGACGATGACTTGGTCAAAAAGCCCGGCGGCCCGCCGCACCAAATCCACGTGGCCTAGTGTAATCGGATCAAAACTGCCTGGGCATACCGCTATCCGTTTCGCCATCATATCAACCCACAGCGCCAGGCCTGCTCACTGTCGCTGCCAGCGCAGCGCGCCTGTGAACACCCCGGTCTCCTGTATCGCGTAATAGATTTCGCCGTTGTAGTAGTAAAAGGTCGTGGTGGGCTGGGTGTTGCTGCTGAAAACGTAGTTAGCCCCGTCTGCCGCCCACGTTCCCTGGCTGTTCTCATCGGGCCGGTTGGGTATCTTGACGGTCCGCGTCCAGGTACCGTCGGCGTTGATCGTCCAGGTACCTGAGCAGCCCGCCTCTGCACACAACCACCACGGGCCCTGGAAGGAGGCGCCGAGGCCGAACAGCTCCCAGACGCCGATGACCGGGTCCTGCCCATTCGACCGGTCTGAGCCGGATGCGTCGAGGGCGCCTCCGTGGCATCCGACCATGTAAGCCGTGGCCGTCACCACCAACGCAAGCAGCGATACTTTGCCCGTCTTCACGATAATGGCCCTTAGCATAAGCTTAGTTGACGACCATAAGTGAGAGCTGAGAGCACTGCTGTCAGGTTTCGTACCAGAGCAGAACCGTTCCGCCGAACTGCTGCCGCCGCACTTGCCTGAGGCCCGCTACCTCTGGGGCGGCCCGGCTGTCGCATTGCACTATCAGCAACGTGTCGTGCGCCCCAATCAGCTTCGTAGCAATCCGCAACAGGGGCGCTATGTCCACAGAATAGGGCGGGTCTGCAAATACTATATCAAATGGAGCGAGTTTTTGCCACACTTCTGTGAAACACTTTGGCAGACTACCGGAGAACACAGTCGCCAGCTCCGCCAAATGTGTATTCGCCAGGTTGGTACGCAAAGCCTCCAGGCAGCGAGAGTTCTTTTCCACGAACACCGCACTCTGAGCGCCACGGCTGAGGGCCTCGATTCCGACGCTGCCGGCCCCCGCGTACAGATCGCAGAAACGGCTGCCCACCACCTGGTCGCCTAAGCTGGCAAACAGCGATTCGCGTACCCGGTCGGGCGTAGGGCGGATCTTCTCGCCCTTCGGGTACTGCAGCCGAATTGACTTGGCGCTTCCGGCGATCACGCGCATCTCAAATCGTCCACTGACGGGGTTTGGTCGAGACGGCCTTGAGCGCCCGGCGCAGCAGTTGGTGCGCTCGGAGGTCAGGATCCTGGTCCAGCAGCCTCCGGGCATCGTCCCGTGCCTGCACTAGGCTCGGTGTATCGGCGAGCAGAGCGGCCATGTGGACGTCCGGCAGGCCGTGTTGAGCAAGCCCGACCATCTCTCCGGGGCCGCGCCTGCGCAAGTCCTCCTCGGCTATTTTGAATCCGTCGCTGGTTTCCTCGAGCACCCGCAGACGCTCAACTACCTCGAGCGTTTTGCTGGTGGTCAGGAGCACACAATGCGCCTGGGCGCTGGACCTGGCGACGCGACCCCGCAACTGGTGCAGTTGCGCCAGCCCGAAGCGCTCGGCATTGAATACTACCATAACAGTCGCATTGGGCACATCCACACCGACTTCGACGACCGTGGTGCTGACGAGTACGTGGACCTCGCCAACATGGAACTGGGCCATGACCGCTTCGCGCTGTTGCGCCGGCATCTGACCGTGCACGAGGCCCAGTGCCGCTTCCTTACCACCTGGAAACGCTGCCAGCTCGGCCTGCAGATTCTGGTACATCTGGGTGGCGGCCTCAGCGTTGCTTTTCCTTGCCTCTTCCACCAGAGGGCAGATTACATAGGCCTGGTGGCCGGCGGCTAGCTGCGCCACCAGCAACTTCAGCGCCGCCTTGCGCTTGCGGTCGGGAAGCAGTCTGGTTTGGACAGGTTGACGCCCGGGCGGCAGCTCGTCAATTACCGAGATATCGAAGTCACCGTACAAGGTCAAGGCCAGAGTGCGCGGGATTGGGGTGGCCGACATGACCAGCACATTGGGCCGCAGGGCCTTGTCTGCCAGGGCCGCCCGCTGCTGGAGGCCGAAGCGGTGCTGCTCGTCAATCACAGCCACGGCCAAGTCGGCGAACTCCACACCCGGCTGCAACAGGGCATGAGTCCCGACGACAACGACCGGCTCGCCACTTGCCAGGTGGTCCCGTACCTGCGCCTTGGCCGGCTCCGGCAAGCTGCCGGTGAGCAGCAGCGGCTGTATCCCTAACGGCGCAAGCAGAGCGGAAAGCGTATGATAGTGCTGCTCGGCGAGCAGCTCCGTCGGTGCCATCATCGCCGCCTGCTTGCCGGTTCGTATCGCGCAGTAGAGCGCCCAGGCAGCGATTACAGTCTTGCCGGAGCCGACATCGCCGTGCACCAGCCGGTGCGCAGGTTCGGAGCCGGCCAGGTCCGCTGCTACCTCCTCAAGCACACGTGCTTGCGCCGGGGTTAACCCAAACGGCAGCGCGCCCAAGTATTCCTCCCGCGCGGTTTCGTCAAATGGGAGCCCCCCACCGGTGGCCGGCGCTTTCACGGCCCGCTGCCTGCGCGCCAACTCAAGCTGCAGCAGCAGAAGCTCCTGATAGACCAGGCGCTTGCGGGCCGCTGCTTGAGAATCGTTACTATCAGGGAAGTGAGTTTGCCAGAGGGCCTCGCGCAGCGACATCAGGCCGCGTTGCCTAGCCAGCTCTGGCGGTACCAGCGCCTCCGGCAGCTCTTGACATCTGTCGAGAGCCTGCCGAATCAGCTTGCGCAGCAGCGTGGGACTGAGGCCTTCGATTCTGCTATAGACCGGCACCAGCTTGCCGATGCCCAGGCCGGGCGAGTCCGTAGCGTCGGGGCTGGCTCGTTCACATTCCTGGACGACGACGGCTGCCTGGTCTCCCCGCAGCCGCATCTTGCCGACCAGGACAAGCTCCGTGCCCGGCTTGAACTGCTCGGCGCGGTAGGGCTGATTGAACCAGCGGAGAGTAATGCGGCGCTCGGAAGCCTCCTCCAGTGGCAATGTGCTAGGTGGTGCCATAGCCAGAGCGGGTACCTGTGTCATCCGCAGTCGGCCACGGTAGAAGTTGCTGCCTTTGCCGGTTACGCGGACCCGCAGGCAGGCTTCCTGACCGTCGCTAAGCTCCTCGATGCGGTGCAGCCGCGGGCGGTCCTGGTAGCGGTAAGGGTAGTAGGTGAGCAGATCGCCGATGGTCCTGAGGCCGGCGGCGGCCAAGCTATCAGCTCGCGCCGGCCCGACCTTTTTCAGTGTGGTAATCGGGGCCGCCCAGGAAACCCCCTTACCGCCAGCGGTCTGCTTTGAGCGCGGCTGCTTTGCCTTGCGCGATCTGGTGGTGTCTTCTGGTCTCATTTGCCCGGATGATCTCGGCCCGTCGTTATGGCGCAGGTGAGATGCTAACAGCGTCCGCTCATCAGCGTGTCATAAGCCTCTGCGGTGGAGCAGCCGGTGTGGTGCGCATAGAAGCCGGGGGTCTGCTCGTCCCAGGGCACTAGCACCTCGATCAGCGCGGGCCGGCCGTCGGCATTGGCTTGCATGGCACTCGCGATGGCCGGTGCGCATTTCTCGGCGCTATCTACATACAGACCCGCCAGGCCCGCCGCCTGGGCCGCCTCGGCATGGTTCCAGTTGGCCGTAAACTCGGTGCAGTAGTAGCGCTCGTCGCGGCCCAGCTTCTGGCCCCATTTGATCCACCCCAGCGCGTTGTTGTTGAACACCACATAGGTAATCGGCAGTTGGTACTGCGTAGCCACCACGATCTCCTGCATCTGCATCTGGAATGAGCCGTCGCCGGTGATGCAGAAGACGTTGGTGCCGGGGCGGGCGACTGCTGCGCCGATGGAGGCACCGACGGCATAGCCCATGCAGCCGAAGTCGGAGGCCGAGACCCAGGTGCCCGGGGTGGTCAGTTGCAGCTCCGTGGCGGTCCAGACGCGGTTCGCGCCCTCGCCGACAACCACCACTGCGTCCTGCGGCATCAGGCGGTTGAGTTCGGTGAGGAATTGTGAGAAATGCACCGGCCCCTTCGAGCGCGCTACCAGTGCATCCACCTGGGCGCGCCACTGTTGCTTGAGGTCCGCAATGTGCTTGGCGGCCTCGCTGCTGGCGAAGTCGCGCTCGCCGGCGTCCTCGGCACAGGCCTCGGCAAGCTGGGCCAGGGTCAGCTTAGCGTCGCCCAGCAGGCAGATATCCGGTGTCCAGTTGCGCCCGAATTGGGCGGGATCAATATTCAGGTTGATGAAGGTGCGTTGTGAGGGCAATTGCGGCCAATCTTTGCCCACCGCGAACTCCTCGATCTGACTGCCGACCCACAACCAGCAGTCGGATTCATCAAGCAGCGCCTCGCTCACGCCAGTGCGGTTGCAGCCCACGCCGCCACCGGCCAGGGGATGGTCCTCAGGTATGCAGGTCTTGCCGTGATTGGTGTACAGAACCGGCATCGCCAGCAGCTCGGCTAGCTTGCGAACCTCTTCATGCGCACCCGACTGATGCACGCCGCGACCGCAGATCATGACCGGGTTGCTCGCGTCCACCAGGGCCTTGGCTGCTTCGGCCAGTGCCTGCGGCTCGGCGACGCAAGTGCTGCGTGGTGCGGGAACGTAATCATCCATGTCGGCTTCCATGTCCCCGATGTCTATGGGGATATCCACGAACACCGGCCCACAGGGAGGTGCCAGGGCGTGCTTGAAGGCCTGCTGCATCACCCACGGGACCTTCTCGGGCCGGTCCACCCGGTACCACCATTTGGCGAATCCGACCACGCTCTCGATCTGGGGGAACTCCTGCAACTCCCCCTTGCCATACTGCGAGATCGGCGCATTGGGGGCGATCACCACCAGCGGAATGCGGGAGTACATCGCCTCATGGATGCCCACCAGCATGTGCGAGAAGCCGGGCCCGGCCGTGCCCTGACAGACACCAGTCTTGCCGGTCAGTTGGGCATAGCCGAGCGCGGCGAAGGCTCCGGCGGTCTCATGTCGGGCCAGGATTGCCTTGACTTGCTCCTGCTTGCCTAGCTCATCGTAGAATATGGTTACCGAGTGGCCGCCAGGCAGGCCGAATACATACTCCACGCCTTCGGCCGCCAGCGCCTCGACTACTGCTTGCGATGCCTTCTTGAGCGCCATACCATTACCCCTTTTCGCACTTGTGGAACCATCGAACAGAGCATATTTCCGCATATCCATGCGATTTCCTGTCTTGAGTCATAGGGTCGTACTGTACGGTGAGATATTTGGCAGATGAGGCCAACTTAAGAAGGTCCTGCCATGCCGTGTGGTCAATACCTCACCAATTGGTATCAACCAGCCTGGCGGAGTGTGGGTAATATGAGCAGCGATGTTGACAAGCTTGCCCTCAAAGGCGGCCCCAAGGCGGTGACGGCGGACAGCTCGGAGCAGTGGAGGCGGCCCGTGGAAAAGGAAATGGAGCTGATCCGGGGGCTGCTGGAGAAGGGCGCTATCTCCGGCGAGGGACCCGGCACCGGCCTCCCCTACGAGTTTGAGACCGAGTTCGGCGAGTACATCGGCGCGGAGTACTGCGTGACCACCGACCACGGCTCAACCGCTCTGGCCAGTGGGTTCTATGCGGTCGGTGTGGGGCCGGGTGATGAGATTATCACCCCAACCATCGGCTACTTGGGCACCTACGGAGGGGCGCTGTTTCTGGGAGCCAGGCCCGTTTTCTGTGAGCCGGACCCCAACACGCTGCTGTGCGATCCGGCGGATATCGAGAAGAGAATCACCTCGCGTACCAAGGCAATCTGCCCGATCCACGCGGGTGGCAATGTCTGCGACATGGACGCGCTGCTGGAAATCGGCCGGAAGCATGGTGTGGCGATCGTCGAGGACGGCGCCCACGTGCATGGCGCTGAATGGGACGGCAAGAAGATCGGCAGCTTCGGCGACATCTGCTGCTACAGCCTGCAGGGGGCCGACCCCGGCGGCAAGCCGGTGTGCGGAGGCGAGGGTGGCATCGTCACCACCAACAACCGCCTCTACTACGAGCGCGTGCTGGCCTTTGCGCACCTGCATCGCGCCGGCGTGAAGAATGAGTTCACCATCCCACCTTACACGATGCTGGACAATGAGGCGCTGGGACAGAAGCTGCGCGCCCATCCGCTGGCTTTAGCGGTGGCGAAGGTGTCGCTCGATTCACTGCCCTATCGCATCGAGAAAAACGACGCCTTCCGCGAGAGAGTTTTTGCGGGGGTGGGAGGGATAGCCGGCCTGCGACCGGAAGCTACCTATCCCAAGGCCAAGCGCATCAGTCTCTACGGCGGCTTCCAGATTATCTATGATGCGGAGGCCTTTGACGGGCTACCGTGCGCCACCTTCGTCGAAGCGCTGGCGGCCGAAGGCGTGCGCGCGAGTGTATGGGGCTGGCACCTGGAACACATGCGCAACATCTTCCAGCAGGGCTTTGACCTGTGGGGCGAAGGCCGGGGGCCACTGAGCGGCGATTTCAAGCCCTACCGACAGGGCGACTACCCGCTGGCCGAAGCCATCATGCAGCAGGCCATCACCATCCCCTCGTACATCGAGCCGCGAGACGACTACGTGGATCAGATGCTGGTGGCCTTCGGGAAGGTGGCGGAGAACTACCAGCAGCTTCTCGACTAGGCTTGGCGAAGTGGGCAGAAGTGCGGCAGACAGGCTAGGGTTGCCGCTGCTATATTCTGGCTTGACTTGTCGCGCTGTAGCGTATAGCATGAGAGCACTGTAGGGCTATTCAGGTCAGGGATAGAAATCCGTGGGATGGGGGAAGGTCAAATGTCTGCGAGCAGAGGTTGTTTGCTGGTGGCCGGAGTGGTTGTATTGCTGGTCCTAGCACCTGTCGGTGCCTCGGCGGATTATACTGAAACCTGGTCGAATGACGACAACCTAGAAGGCTGGCAAGGCGCCGCAACCGCCGGGATACTGACGCTTACTCATGATAATGCGGACGACAATCTGTCCTGGTCGGTGTTACAGAGCTCCGACTATGGGCAGGTGGCGATCTGGGCTGACGATACCGCTTCCGGCGGCAACTTTGCGGGCAACTTGAGTTGGGCTATCGAGGGCGACATATCGTTCGATTTCTATCTCGATGCCGCCAATTCCGACTTCCGCGCCTTGGAATTGGTTCTATACGGTGGTAGCGGTAATGTCTGGCGACACGGGCTGGCTGATCCGGTGACGGACGCCTGGAACCACTATGAATGTGGCCTCGACTACGGCGTGGGGTGGACACAGTACGGAACTGCCAGCTTCGCAGAGGTGCTGGCCGACACGCACTCGATGGCGATTTTCTTTGACCACACGTACCAGACCGGCACCGGCGCCTCAGGCCACATTGACAACTTCACGCTAACTCCCGAACCTGGGACCAGCGGTCTGCTTGCGGTGGGCTTGGCCGGTCTTGCAGCTTTGCGTCGCCGCAAGCAGGCATAAGGCGAGAAGCAGTATATCATGTGGGTTAGCAGTATGGTGGCACCAAGCTGGGAGCGTCAGGACGGTCCCAGCTTTGGGTTGGGCTCGATTCGAAGGCTTATTTGCTGGAGAGAAGTCATTCATCGAGTTCGATGCGGTAGCGGTAGTAGTCAGCCTGCTGCCATTGGGGCCGCCCCAGCTCGCCCAGGCGACTGAGGTAGAGCACCACGTCGCCGGTCAGCCGGTCCTGGTAGCAGCGGAAGTTCGACAGCATCAGGTCCGGCGAATCGTTGCTGTTCTTCTCGTCAATCACCCATCGGGTCTCCGGCATGAAGGCGAACGGCTCCTCCTGCACCTGCAGAATGCTCAAAGAGGAGCGAGGCATGTTCCCATTGGCGCGCTCGCCGGGTAAGCACAGGTTGCCCATCCAGTAGAGCTTGCCGCTTTTCTCGGACCGCAGCAGCCGCGAACCGTTGGAGCCGGACTCGATCATCTGGCCGTCGCTGAAGGCCACCGGCTCAGGATCGGACCAGGTGTCGCCTTGGTCCTCGGAGAAGCTGACCCACTTGTAACCGGGCTTCTCAGGGAACATGCTGTTATCGCCGCGCAGGACCATGACCAGGCGGCCACCGGGCAGCTCGGCCAGCGTCGGCTCGTAGTGGCCCCGCGAGGTCCTCTCGAGGTCCGGTAGCACCGCGCGGCTGACGCTCCAGGCGATGCTACCGTCTGCTTGATAGTCGCCTAGCAGGTTCACGATGGTTCCGGCCGGCGACCAGCAGCCTCGGTAGTGCACCGGCTTTCCGTTCTCGTCCAACAATCTACACTGCCCGGGAACGATCAGGCGGCCGGTGGAAGTCTTCAGCGGGACGCAGAAACTCATTGACGGCACTCGGCCCTCAGCCACAGTCAGCTCCTGGCGCGGGCCCCAGGAGTTGCTACAAGGATCATAGCTCTCCACCACCAGCTCGCCCTGCTCGTCCACATCGAGCTTGTCGTCGGGATAGAGCCGGCGGTCGGTGAAAGCCCATAGTTTCTCGGTGTCGAGATCGAAGAAGGCCGCCGGCTCGATGTAACGGACCTTACCTTGGCCAGTGGTTTCGCTCTTCCAGTGTAGATACGGTTCCGACCACGTGCGGCCATTGTCGCGGCTGATGGTGATGACATAGTCGTCATAGGCGTCGGAGTAGTCCTGCCAACCGTAGCAGTGCATCAGCACCGGGTCGTGGCGGCTGACGTAGGTGACAAATCCGGGCACCGCATCGCGCCCGCACTGATAGCGCAGCACCAATTCTCTCGCCAGTAGTTTCATTCTCAATCTCCCTCGTCAATGTGCTTGGGTGTACATTTGCCGACCGGCTCTCCGCAGCCTATGGCAGCATCTGGCGCAGATGGTCAACGCTCACTTCAGCGAGGCTGTCCACGACCAGATCGGCTTGTTGCAGTTGGTCGGCGGGTACCGAGCTGGTCACCGCCACGCAGAGCATACCTGCAGCCTTCGCCGCTGTGACACCGGCCGGAGCATCCTCGAAGACGACGCACCGCGCCGGGTCAACTCCGAGCCGCTCAGCGGTTACCAGATAGATCTGCGGATCGGGCTTCTTCCTGCTGACGTCTTCCCCGGTGATGACGGCGTCGAACCACTCCAGCCTCAGCCCCGTACCCTCGATCACGGGGAACTGCTTGTCCTGATTGCCGGAGGTGGCGATGGCGATTCTGCACTGAGGGTCTTCGCGTCCCGTCTGGACCAGCTCGATCACACCGGGCATAGCGGGCAAGGGCTGATCGCGCAGCAGCTTGAAGAAGTTGTCCTTGCGACGCTCCACCGCCGCCTCGGTATCAATCGTCACGCCGTACTTCTCCGCCACACCCTCGACATAGCACTCGTCACCGGTGCCGACGAACTCGCGGAAGTCTTCGGGCTGCACCTGGGTGGCGTAGAGTTCGGCGAACATCATCACGCTGGCCCGCGCATTGAGCCCTTCGGTATCAGCCACGACCCCATCTACGTCGAATATCATTGCCCATTGCATTTTCGTCTCGATCCCAGTCTATTCGGCGCCTTGGCGGGCGGGCAGGATTTCGGGCAGCTCTTTACCGGCCTCGATCATACGTCGTCTCAGTGCTTCACACAGTTCGGCGCGCCGGGCGGAGGAGGCCGGCCTTTTCGCTATGGAACTGCAGATGACGTTTTCCCCGCCAAGGTGTCTGCGACCTCCGCGTGGACCTGATCGGGCGACTGGGTGCGTAGGCGAGACCGCTTGCTCAGGGACGGCGGCTGTGGTACAATGGTGGCGTGAGAGGCCCTGCGTTGTGCGTGACGTCTTAGTTGTTTCGAGCCAACACCCAAATTGAGGGAGCCCGGACTCCGCCGACGGCGCGACGGCCTGCATTGCCAGGCGAACGTAAAGCCGGTGGGAGGGCACCCACTTGTGTCATTGGGTTCGAAAACTCCGAGACGCACGGCTCCGGCGGGGCTCTCACATTCTTGGCAGGTCGGCGACGCGCTCCGTTGAGGCCGGGAGTGGGCAATGAGTGATAGACCGCAAACAGGCGGCCTGTTCGAGCAGGCCAGCGAAGCTGCGGCGCCACTGGCGGCCCGGATGCGACCCCGCTGCTTCGATGAGATGGTCGGTCAGGCGCATCTCATCGGCCCAGGGGCCATGCTGCGGGAAGCCATCGAACAGGACCGTCTGCCCTCGATTCTGCTCTGCGGCCCCGCCGGCACCGGCAAGAGCACGCTCGCTCGTATTATCGCCTCCAGCAGTGAGAAAACCTTCATCGAGATGTCGGCGGTCAGCTCCGGTGTGGCCGACATCCGTACAGCCGCGCAAGAGGCGGCAGATAGCCGGCACTTCCACGATCGGCAGACGATACTCTTCATTGACGAAATCCATCGGTTGGCCAAGAACCAGCAAGACGCCCTGCTGCCATGCGTGGAGACCGCTGTTTTCACCCTCATCGGCGCTACCACCGAGAACCCGTACTACACCATCATCTCCCCGCTGCGGTCTCGCTGTCAGCTTTATGTGCTGGAGCCGCTGCAGCCCGAGCAGGTGGAGGTCCTGGTGAGACGGGCACTGGCAGATTCCGACCGCGGCCTTGGTGAACTAGGTGTGAGTATCTCCGCAGCGGCAATGGAGCACCTGATCATGACCAGCCGGGGAGATGCGCGCACGGCACTCAACGCCCTGGAGCTAGCAGCGCAGACGCAGATATCCAGGGGTGACAAGCAGATTGAGCTGGCCCAGATCGAGGAAGCCTTGCAGCAGCCGGTGCTGAAGTACGATCGGGCCGGCGATGAGCACTATGACACCATCTCCGCCTTCATCAAGAGCATGCGCGGGTCGGACCCGGATGCGACGATCTACTGGCTGGCGAAGATGCTGGAATCCGGCGAGGACCCGGAGTTCATAGCTCGCCGCATTATCATCCAGGCGGCCGAGGATATCGGCCTGGCCGATCCCAGCGCTCTACGCGTTGCAGTAGCCGCCGCCGATGCTGTAAAATATGTAGGAATGCCAGAGGCCCAACTGGTACTGGCAATGGCGGCACTGCATCTGGCGGTGGCGCCCAAGAGCAATTCCGCCTATGAGGCGATTAACCAGGCACGCGCGGATGTACGCGAATATGGGGCCGCCCGGGTGCCCGGACATGTAGCCGGAGGCCCCCGAGTGGATAGCGGAGACGAGGAGTACCTGTACCCGCACAGCTATCCCGGAGGCTGGGTGCGGCAGAGCTATTTGCCTGAAGAGTTGCAGGCCAAGAGCTATTACCACCCAAAAGACAACCCCCGGGAGCAGCGCATAGCACAACATCTCAGGCAGTTGTGGGAGCCCGACAGCGACTCAGACGCACAGTCAAGTCAGGGGCGCCCCGGTGAGGATGGCGAATAATGGAAGCTGAACTGACGGTATGCGATGAAGTGGTAACTCTCGTTGTCAGCGGGGAGTTGGACGCATATACCTCACCACAGGTGCGCGACCGGCTGGTGGAAGCGCTGGAGCAGGAGGCGCGCTGGGTGCTGGCGGACCTGACGCGAACGGAGTTCATTGATAGCTTCTTCTTGGGCGTTCTGATGGGCGCCGGCAAGCGGGCCGGGGACAAGGGCGGCGACATTACCGTCATCTGCGACCGCGATCATCTGCTTATCACCTTTCACCGTTCGGGCACCACGGAGCTGTTGAATGTGGTGCCAACGAGGGCGCAGGCCGAGGAGCTTATCGCAGGCTGGAAGAGCGCCAGTCAGGACAGCGGTGCAGAATGCCGGGAGGAAGAAGACTCATGAGCGCCCAGGGCGATCGCATAAGTCTGTCTATACCCGTCAGTGCCAAGTATATCGCGGCGGCGCGACTGCTGACAGCCGGCCTGGCCGCGCGCGCCAACCTCAGCGTCGAGGCTGTCGAGGACCTCAAGATCGCCGTCTCTGAAGCCTGTACCAATGTCACCGAGCATGCCTTTGCCAGCGAGGCGGAGGCCCGTAACCAGACCATAGACCTGACCTTCCATGTTGCCAATGGGGAGTTGACCGTCGCAGTGGAAGACGAGGGCTGCGGCTTTGACCCCAAGCATCTGCCCGACATGAACAACAAGCCCGTGGTCAATGACACTGGCATCGGCGTGTACCTGATTCGCGAGATGATGGACGAGGTCAAGATCGAGAGCGCCCCCGGCAGCGGAACCAAAATCGTCATGACCAAGCGTTGCGCGAGGTGAAGCTTTGATGTCATCTCGCTGGGACGATATGACGAGCCAGCAGCTCTTTGAAAGCCTCCGCGCCTCGGGCGACCCCAAATTGCGGGATTACCTGATCAACAAGCACGAGGGGCTGGTGCGGCATGTCGCCCGGGAATATGCCGAGTCGGGCGAGGCCTACGAGGACATCGTCAGCGTCGGCCACATCGGTCTGATCAACGCCGTTGACCGTTTCGACCCCTCGCGGGGTACCAAGTTCGCCACCTTCGCAGTGCCCACGATCAAGGGTGAGATCCGGCGCTATTTCCGGGACCTGACCTGGTCCATGCGAGTGCCTCGGCGCATGCAGGAGCTTTCCACCAAGGCGCGGGCAGCCCAGCAGCGCCTGGTCCAGCACCTGCACCGCTCACCGACCTATGCCGAAGTCGCCACCGAACTCGGGGTAAGCGAGGAGCAGGTCATAGAAGCCGTCGAGGTGGGGCGTCAGTACGAACTGGTCAGCATTGAGGACGGCGCCGATCAGAGCGAAAACGGGGCCGCTTACATAGACCGCGCCGGCGAGATTGATCCTGCCCTACAGCAGCTTCTGAATCGTCAGGAGACCGCCGAGTACCTCGAGCGCTTACCGACCAGGGAACGGGTCATACTGGTCATGCGTTATTATCTGGATATGTCGCAGGAGGTTGTGGGCGAGCGGCTGGGCATATCACAAATGCACGTATCACGCCTGCAGCACCGCGCTCTGCAGCGGATGCATCAAATGATGGACAAGTCATGAGCGACACAGAGCGACCGAGCCCAACCCCGGATCGCCACCATGTTGCCGAAAGCTCTTCCCCCGGACGCGGGCTGGGACCTGCGTGGAGCCATATGGTGTCGGCGGTGTTCGTCGGGGGCCTGGCCCTGGTAACGGTGTGCTACCTGCTGTACAAGCTGCGGCAGGCGATACTGATCTTTGCCGCCGGTTACTTCGTCGCCTACCTTTTCGAGCCGCTCATCAAGCTGCTGCACCGGGGCGGACTGTCGCGGGGCAAGGCCGTTTGGCTGGTATTCGTAGCGATGATGGTTGTGGTCGCCTTGGTCGGGGTAGTCCTGCTGCCGATGTTAGTCGGCCAGGCCCAGGACGCGGCCAGAAACTGGCCGACCTACAGTGAGCGGGCGGAACAGGCTTACTCCCTGTGGCGTGGTCACGCCGAGGCGTGGCTGAGCGAGCGCTATCCGGGTACTAACATTCCAGCATTGCTGGATAAGCGGATTGAGTATGCCAGCGTGTGGTTAGGTGCCAGAGTACCGGCCGTGCTGCAGTGGCTCAGCAGGCAACTGGTCACCTCCCTGAGCCTGCTCGGCCTCGCCCTTATCGTGGCCATCATCAGCTTCCAGTTCATGATGCTCAAGGGCCGAGTTGATGCGGCCATCATGCGGCTGGTACCCGGCGAGCACACCGACGAGGTATCTGAGGTCAGCCACGAGATCGGGTTCATGCTCGGCAACTATGTGCGCGGCATGGTGGTGTTGGCCGCGCTGCTGGGTGCAACAACCTGGACCGTGATGGGCATCATCGGGCTGGTGAGTGGCAGCAAGTATGCGCTCACGGTCGGGGTGATTGCCTGCTTCGCCCCGTTCGTGCCGTATGCGGGAAGCCTGGCGACCATGAGCAGCGCCGGGTTCCTGACGTACATGACCGCCACTCGCGGGGCACAATGGAGCGCAGTGGCGGCGGTCATAGCCGTCCTGGCGGTGGATCAGATTTTCGACCTGATTATCCGTCCGCGGCTGATTGGGCGCCGCATTGACCTGCATCCCATTCTGGCCCTGTTCTCGGTCTTTGCCGGCTACAGCCTGTTCGGCTTCACCGGGATCATCATTGGGATGCCGCTGGCGGCCAGCATCAAGATCACCCTGGCCAAGTGGGTTCCTGTCATCGGTTCGGGCCCCGGGGTGCGAGCGCCGCAAGAGCCGCTGCTTCTCGACATCGCCCAGGCCACCACGGCCGTCTGGGTGCGGCTGAGGCGGCTGGGGACGCGCGCCGTTGAGGGCGGCAAGGACATTCTGGAAACTGAGGAGGGACCGTGAGCGAGGACGGGAGTCTGCAGGACAAAGACACACCCGCCGCAGGTGGGGAGGCACCGGAGGTGTACCGCTGGGGCGGAACGGTGCTGGCGGTGTTCTGCGGTGGCGTGTTGATTCTGCTGGCCTACCATCTGTTCTTGAGGCTGGAGCGGGTGCTGCTGCTGTTTGCGGTTGGGTTCCTCACCGCCTATTGCCTTGAGCCGGTCATCCAGAGACTGGAAAAACGCGGGTGGTCGCGGCTACAGGCGGTGTGGGCGGTGCTGGGTGGGGTAGTGCTGGTTATGCTGCTGGCGGGCTGGGCCGTGGTTCCGGCGCTCATCAACCAGGCGCAGGAGGTTGCCCACAACTGGACCGACTATCGCACCCAGGCTACTGCCACCTACGAGACGCTCCGCCGCAACCTTGACGCCTGGCTCGGTGTGTGCTTTGCCCATGGGGGAATAGCGGACTTCGTCGAGACCAAGATCCCCGATGCAGGGGTCTGGCTGGATGAGAATGTGCCACTGATGCTGGAGTGGGCCAGCCGGCAGTTGGTCGCCTCTGTGGGCCTGCTCGGGCTTACGGTACTTGTACTGGTTCTCAGCTTCCACTTCATGGTGCTGGCCGAGACGCTGCGCACGACCGTGCAGAAGCTAATCCCGCAACACAGCGCCGATGTCGAGGCAGTCGGCAGTGAAATCGGTGCGATGCTGGGCCAGTATCTACGTGCCGTCATCGTGTTGTTCTTTGCCAATGGCATCGGCGCTTTCACAGTCATGTACATCCTGGGGCTGTTTTTCGGCAACAAGTACGCGCTGGTGGTCGGCGGTTTGACTGCTTTGACCAACATGGTGCCCTATGTCGGCCCGGTGGTCAGTGCCGGCAGCGCCGGCTATCTGACGTATGTGACGGCCAGGCCGGAGGTCGCGGGACTGGCCACTGCACTGGCGATCGTTTTGCTGTTCTTGATGAGCCAGTATTTTGCCATAATCGTCCAGCCTCAGCTTATCGGGCGGAGAGTCAATCTGCATCCATTGGTGATCCTCTTTGCCATGTTCGCCGGCTACGAGCTCTTCGGGTTGCTGGGCGTCATCATAGGTATGCCGATGGCGGCAGTCATCAAGATCGTCCTGGCCAAGTGGATACCTGTCATCGGTCCAGGCCCGGAAGTACGCGCGCCTACCGAACCACTTCTTCTCGATATATCTCAGGGCACCAGGAAGGTGTGGCAGTACATGCAGAGACTGCATAGCCGCTACGCAGCGACCGACAAGGACGTCGCCTACGTTGAGGCGTCGGAGAGCACAACGGGCGAGGCGGATAGAGAGGCAGGCGACCGACCGTCCCGACCCGATGAGGATACGGAACGGATGCGCCATAGTGACGAGGAAGAATGATCTGATGACTACGCAGGAGCTTCGCCAGCTTTTCCTTGACTATTTTGCAGACCGCGGGCACTTGGTGCAACCGAGTGCACCGCTGGTGCTGCACGACGACCCCACCAGTCTCTTCACCAGTGCCGGCATGCAGCCGTATATGGCGGCTTTCCGTGGCGAACAGGAGCCGCCGGCGCCACGTGCGGTAAGCATCCAGAAGTGCCTCCGCACCAACGATATCGAGGGCGTCGGCTTCCACAATCGTTACGCCACCTTCTTTGAGATGATGGGCAACTTCTCCTTCGGTGACTATTTCAAGCAGGGCAGCATCGAGCTCGCCTGGGATTTTGTGACCAATGTGCTGGAGTTGCCCAAGGATGAGCTCTATATCACCGTCCATACGGACGACGACGAGGCCGAGGCGCTCTGGCATAAGCACATCGGCGTGCCGATGGAACGCATCAGCCGGCTGGGACGCGAGGACAACTGGTGGCCGAAGGAGCGCTGGGAAGGCCCCTGCGGGCCTTGCAGCGAGATCCACCTGGACCTGGGCCCGGAATTCGGCTGCGACAAGCCCGACTGCGCCGTCGGCTGCGACTGCGACCGCTACCTAGAGTTGTGGAACCTGGTCTTTCAGATGTACACCGAGGCCGCAGACGGCACCCTGACTCCGCTGCCGGCACCGGGCATTGACACGGGCTTGGGACTGGAGCGACTGGCGCTGGTCATGCAGGACGTCCGCCACTTGGCCCAAACCGACGAGATGGCCCGGATAATGGACCGGATCGTCGCGGTAATCAATGAGCAGACCGGCGGGCACTATGCCTACGGCGCTGATGCCCGTCACGACCTGGCTTTGCGCATCATTACCGACCATCTACGCGCGGCCGCCTTCACCCAGGCCGGCGGTGTGGTACCCTCCAACGAGGGTGCCGGCTATGTGCTGCGGCGCTTTATCCGCCGGGCGTTCCGCTATGGTCGCCAACTCGGCGCTACCGAGCCGTTTTTGTATAAGGCCATTCCCGCCGTTACCGAGGCAATGGGACAGCACTACCCGGAGTTGGCCGAGAAAGAGGAGTTTTCCGCGCAACTGGTGCGCCGCGAGGAGGAACGCTTCGCCGCGACGCTGCGCCAGGGGATGAATATGTTTGAGCAGATTGCCCTGGAGCTGCAGCAGGCCCGCCAGGACACTATCCCCGGCGAGAAGGCCTTCACGCTCTACGACACCTACGGCTTCCCCGTCGAGCTGACGGTCGAGCTTGCCGGTGAGCGCGGCCTGCAGGTTGACATGCAGGGCTTCGAGCAGGCGATGGCGGCGCAGAGAGCGAGGTCGGGGCACGGCAGCAGCGGGCTGGCGGAATCTGAGAGGCTGGTATCCCTGGCCCATCTGCCGGCCACCCAATTCGTCGGCTACGAGACGCAAAGCACCGCCAGCAAGATAATCGGGCTGCTAGTCGGTGACGAACAGGCCGACTTGGCCAAAGCCGAGCAGGAGCTTACCGCCATCCTGGACACGACGCCTTTCTACGCCGAACAAGGCGGCCAAGTCGGCGACGAGGGCATCATCCACAATTCCGAGTTCGAGTTCGCCGTCCGCAACACCGTGAGGCATGGCGACAAGGTGCTGCACATTGGCACTCTCAAGCGCGGCACGATGGAGGTCGGCGACGAGGTCACTGCCGCAGTGGACACCGCCCACCGCCATGCCATCATGCGCAATCACACCGGCACGCATCTGCTGCACGCGGCGCTGCGGCAGGTGCTTGGCGAACATGTATCGCAGTCCGGTTCGCTGGTGGCTCCTGACCGGCTGCGCTTTGACTTCACCCACCACGAGGCGGTTACGCCGGAGCAACTGGCGGAGGTCGAGCACATCTGCAATCAATGGATTCTCGACAATCGCGCGCTGTCTGTCTGCGAAATGGACTATGACGAAGCGATCAAGCAGGGCGCGATCGCCATCTTCACGGAGAAGTACGACCAGCAGGTGCGCACGGTCCGCACCGAGGGTGTGAGTATGGAGTTGTGCGGCGGCACTCACGTGAGCAGTACCGGCGAGATCGGGAGTCTGCACCTCATCAGCGAGAGCAGCGTGGCGGCGGGCATCAGGCGCATCGAGGCAGTCACGGGCATGGGGGCTGTGGAGCGCCACCGGCAGTTGGCGGACCAGGCGCACGAGCTGGCTGCTGAGCTGAATTGTCCTCCGGATGCTATTGCCGCCCGCCTAGCTCAGCTTAGAGAGCAGATCGCCGACTTGAACAAGCAGGTCGCCGACCTGCGCCAGGAAGCTAGGGCATTGTTGCGGAGCGGAGGTGGGGGTGAGCTGGTGCAGCTTCTCATGTTCTTAGCTGTGGACGTTGAAGGGGTAAAGCTTATCAGTGAATTCGTGCTCGGCCAAAACCGCGAGACGCTTGGTGATCTGGTGGACCAGGTGATACGCCAACTGGACAGCGGCGTGGTGGTCCTAATGTCTAGACAGGAGGAGAGAATCTATCTAGCTTGCAGGGCGAGTGCCAGTGCCATAGGTGTGGGTGCTCATGCGGGCGACCTTGGGAGGGAAGTGGCGAAGCTGGCAGGAGGCGGCGGTGGAGGGAAACCGGAATACGGCGAGGGTGCTGGCAAAGATCTCAGCAAGATATTTGAAGCGGTCGACGCTGCCGCTGACATTCTGAAAGAGCAGTTAGCCGATCACGAATCCTAATGATGAAACGACTGTCGGGCTGGAAAGCCCGACCTACGGGAGATAGAAGAGCTTCTTCGATTTCAGCGTAGCAAGGTGAGCGGTTTGTTCCGAGCCAAAGGCATCGGTCTGGCCGGTCAACGCGCTGGAGGATACATCGAGGCTACGGGACGCTCAATATGTGTTCCACACACGTGTAGGACGGGCTTTCTAGCCCGTCCGGGCAGCGCGTCCATAATGCTCAAATCACGACGACATTATCTCGAGTACGATGGTGCAAGCTACTTTGTCACCTTCCGGCTAGCGTGCCGGAATGCGGCCGACCTTGCTGATGGAACCATCGCGCCTATTATCATACGTGCTCTGCATCACTTTGATGGTGAGCGCTACCTGCTATACGACTACACGGTCATGCCGGATCATGTGCATCTGATCGTCAAACCGCTGCCGTATGATGGTCGCGTTCAGCCCGTGGGGCGCATTATGCAGAGCATAAAGGGATGGACGGCGCGGCAGATAAATCAGCTTCTGGGTCGACGCGGCCCACTCTGGCAGGCTGGCAGGTACGACCGTATAATCAGAAACCGCCATGACTACGAGGAGACAGCTCGGTATATATGGACCAATCCGGTTGCCGGAGGTTTCGTCGAAGCGGCTGAGTTGTGGCCGTGGTCAGGCACAGGCCGTGCGCTATCAGAAGCTAGTTAGGTGCGTTGTTGGCGTTGGCATCATCGCGCATGGCGGCTAGCGGCGAAGCTGCTGTCGGCCTTAAGACCCCGACCTACGCAATGGCAAGAGAGGGCACATGAAATACCTCGGCGTTGACCCGGGAGAAAACCGAGTGGGGCTGGCCATCTCCGACCCGGAGGGCAGGTTGGCCATGCCCCTCAGCGTGCTGGATGAAGCCGACGACCAAGCCCAGGTTGATGCGATCCTGCAAGTCGCTAAGGAACAAGCTGCCGAGGCGATTGTTGTAGGTATGCCTTATACGCTGCGTGGAGGTGTCGGCCCGTCCGCGGAACGGGTGCAAGCTCACCTGCAGCTCTTGCAGCAGAGCACCGAACTTCCCGTCCATACCTGGGACGAGCGCTTCACCAGCGGGATCGCTGAGAAGGTTCTCCTGGAGGCCGACGTCAGCCGCGCAGGCCGCAAGCAGCATCTTGACAAACTGGCCGCCGCTATCATGCTACAGTCATTCCTTGACAAGCAAGCCAGTTCGACTGCTTCCAGCGCTCCGGCGGACGCGCGGCAGCCAGGCTCGGCCGCTGAGGAGTGCCCGCAAAGTTGAGCAAACGCCTGCTGGCTAACGCGATCGTGTTGCTACTGCTTGTGGCCGCCGGTGGTGCTCTTTACTACCGCTGGGGATTGCAGCCCGCTGACCCAACCGGCCAGACGCGGCTCATCTTTGTGCCGCAGGGGGAGGGCATCTGGGCGATTGCCTCGGTACTCCGCCAAGAGCGCATCATTCGCAGCGCGCCGGTATTCTACGTTGCCTACCGTTTCTACATGCGTGGGGGCGAGGCGGGCAAGCTGCCGGCATCCTACTTCGACCTCTCACCCGCCGCTTCGGTGCCGACGATAATCCATACGCGCCTTCGTCAGCCGGCTGTTCGTCGGATTACTTTTCCCGAGGGCTTCACCCTGGAACAGATGGCTGATCGGCTCGCCGCCAGTGATCTGCTGATCTCACGGCAGGCCTTTATGGAGGCGGCGCGAACGGATACGGTCAAAGACCTCATCTCGTTCTCGTTTAAGACGGAAAGTCTCGAGGGCTACCTGTTCCCGGACACCTACGAGTTTGCGGTGGGCGCTTCGGCGCATGAAGTGCTCTCGGCAATGGTTACCAACTTTGAGCTTAAGGTGGTCGAAAGTCACCAGGCGCAGATCGCCAATAGTCCGTATTCGCTACATGAGCTAGTTACCATCGCCTCGCTGATCGAGCGTGAGGCGAAGCTGGACCAGGACCGCCGGCTGATCGCCTCGGTCATCTACAATCGCCTGCGAAGGGGCATGAGACTGCAGATTGACGCCACCGTGCAGTATGCATTGCCGGAGCGCAAAGCGCGGCTGCTGCATTCGGACCTGCGCGTCAAGTCGCCTTACAATACGTACCTGCACGCCGGTTTGCCGCCAGGGCCGATCTGTAATCCGGGTCTGGCCTGTCTCAAGGCGGCTCTGGATCCGGCGCAGAGCGATCACCTGTACTATGTTGTTGGCGCCGACGGAGCGCATATCTTCAGCAAGACTTACGCCGAGCACCTGCTGGCGATAGGCAAAGCCAGGCGGACCAGGCGCTAGACCGGTGTCTAGCATCCGCCCGAGACGGTGAAGCCCAGTGTGGGAACTGTTCCGCCCCAACCAGTACGTTGTAGCCCTGGAGGACATTGACCTCGAGGCCTTGGCCGAGGCAGGGATCAAGGGGCTGCTGATTGATCGTGACAAGACCTTGACGGCCTGGCGCAGCCGCGAGGTCTCATCGGCCAAGCGCCACTGGGTTGCGGCGGCCAAGGAACGCTTCAGCCTCTGCATCGTCTCCAACACCATCTTCCGCAAGGGCGTGGGGGTGGTGGGGGAGGTCCTCGGCATTCCAGTGGTGTGCGGCTGGGGCGTGGGACGCAAACCCCTGCCCGGGGCGATCCGGGCGGCGCTGCGGGAGATCAATGTAGGCCCCCGGCAGGCCGCCATCATCGGCGACCAGCTCTTCACCGATGTCCTTGGCGGTAACCTGCTGGGGCTGCACACGATCCTGGTGGAGCCGGTGCCCGGCAGGGAGTTCCCCGGCACGTATCTGATGCGCATTCTGGAGCGGATGGTGGCGAGGCGGCTGCGGTTGGCTCCCGACAACCGGGCAACAAGGGAATGATAACAATGGACCCACGACCCGACTGGCAGAGCTGGTGTGCCGGCCTCAACGGGCAGACAACCGTCACCGGGGTGTTCGGCTGGCCGGTCAAGCACAGCCTCTCGCCACCGATGCACAACGCCGCCTTCGCCGCCTTAGGTCTAAATTGGGCTTACATTCCCTTCCCGGTGCGCCCCGAAGAGCTAGGTACGGCCATCGCCGGCGTCCGCGCTCTGGGGATGCGTGGCGTCAATGTGACCATACCGCACAAGGGTGCCGTTATCGAGTTCCTGGACGAACTCGACCAAACCGCTGCGACGCTGCAGGCGGCTAACACCATTGATATCTGTGAGGGCAAGCTAACGGGCTACAATACCGACGGCCCCGGCTTTATTGCCTCGCTGCGGGAAATCGGCTGGGTCGCGGCGGGCCGGGCGGTGACCATGATCGGTGCCGGCGGCTCTGCCAGGTCGGTGGCCGCCGCGGTGCTTCGCGAAGGGGCCGAGCGCCTGAGCATCATCAATCGCACCCCGGCCAAGGCTGAGGCGCTTGCCAAGCTGCTGACGACGGGGCAGGCGGCGGAAATCGCCACTGCCGGCCTGGACGGAGCGCAGGCCGAGGAATGGGTGCGTGCAGCCGAGATAGTGATTGACTGCACCTCGGTCGGGATGTACCCGCATGTGGACGTGGCACCGGTGGTGCCTGCTGAATGGCTGCATCAGGGCCAGCTAGTCTGTGATCTGACGTACAACCCCAGACACACCGTCCTGCTTGAGGCCGCCCAACAACGCGGCGCGGAGACCTTGGATGGCACCGGGATGCTGGTGCACCAGGGCGCGATCGCCTTTGCGCAATGGACGGGTCAAGCGGCTCCTGTCGAGGTCATGCGCCAGGCGCTGCTTAACGCGTTGCAGCAACGGCCGGCGTAGGCTACAGAGAAGTTCCGCCGGGCCGCTGTTGGGGTCCTGGTGAGAGATCCTATTGCATCAGAAGGGATTTGACCTGGGAGCGTCTAATGACATACAATAATACGTTGGAGAATTGCCCGTGCCGGTTTGGTACACTTGCTTGCTGAGGTGCAAGATATATGCGAAGACGCCGCGGTCATAAGATGATAGGGCAGATGCTTGTGGAGAAAGGGCTGATCAGCCAGCAGCAACTTGACGAAGCGCTGGAGATCCAGGAACAGACCACGGAGCGGATCGGCCAGGTACTGATTGACCTCGGACATATTGAAGCGCAGCCGCTCTACGAGACGCTTTCTGAGCAGCTAAATGTGCCGTATGTGGACCTGTCGGCTACATCTCCGGACTCCAAGGTAGCGCTGCTGCTCGACCGACAAAGCGCTGAGGAGCACCGGGCATTGGCGATCGGCCGCGGCGACGGGACGATCCGCGTCGCCATGGCCGAGCCCGATGACGTTATGGCGATTGATGCCCTGAAGATGATACTGCAGGTTACTATCGAGCCGTTGCTGGCCAATCCGCGCGACCTGGAGCAGGCCATCAAGAAGACCTATAAGGATAGCGAGGGGGCCAGGCCGGCAAGAGCTACTCCGTCACCCAGTGCCATGGACGCCGGCATGCCGGACATGCAGCAGCTCACCGACGAGATCGCGGGCGAGGATGCGCTGGGCGTAAGCGTGGATGAGGAGGAAGAAGACGAGAGCAGAGTCCAGACCGACCGCATCGCCGATATTACCGACGAGGCACCGGTCATCCGTTTGACGAAGATCCTGATCTCGCGCGCCATCGAGGAACGGGCTAGTGACATCCACGTGGAGCCGTACCAGGACCGGGTGCGTGTGAGGTATCGTATTGACGGCGTGCTGCACGAGATTATGCCTCTGCCTAAGTTCGTTCACGCGCCCCTGGTTTCGCGTCTGAAGATCATGTCGGGGATGAATATCGCAGAGCGGCGCGTGCCGCAGGACGGTCGCATCCACGTACGCCACGGGGGCAGGGACTTCGATCTGCGCGCCTCAGTGATTCCCACTACGCTGGGCGAGAAGTTCGTCATGCGGATTCTCGACAAGACCTCGATCCAGATCGGCATGGAGAACCTGGGCTTGGTGGGGCACATGTACAGCCGCGTCGAGCGCCTGATCCAGCAGCCCAATGGCATGTTGCTGTCCACCGGCCCCACCGGCTCCGGCAAGACCACCACCCAGTACTGCATCCTCAACCGCATCAATACCGTTGACCGCAATATCATCACCATCGAGGACCCGGTTGAGTATGAGCTTGATGGCTTGGGTCAGGTCCACGTGAACCGCAAGGCCGGCCTGACTTTCGCGATTGCGCTGAAGTACTTCCTGCGGCAGGATCCTGATATCATTCTGGTGGGTGAGATTCGCGACCTGGAGACCTCGGAAATCGCGATCCAGGCTGCGCTTACCGGTCACTTGGTGCTCTCCACTCTGCACACCAATGACGCGCCTTCCACTGTGACGCGGCTTGTGGACATGGGGGTCGAGCCGTTCCTGATCGCCTCATCGGTTATCGGTTCGCTGTCTCAGCGGCTGGCCCGAGTCATCTGCGAGGAATGCAAGGAGGAGTACCGGCCGCCGCGCGATGTACTGCTGACCTTCGGCTTCGACCCCGATGATCCGGATAACGACGGCGTCAAGTTCTATCATGGCGTCGGCTGTAGTCACTGCCGCGAAACTGGATACCACGGTCGCATCGGGATCTTTGAGCTTATGGAGATGAACCGGGAGATTAGCGAGTTGATCGTTAAGCGGGCCTCGGCAGGGCAGATCAAGGAGGCGGCTCTGGCGGCGGGCATGGTCACCCTGGCCATGGACGGCCTCGAGAAGGTCAAGGCCGGGATCACAACGGTTGACGAGCTGACCCGGGTTGTCTTCACTGCGGGTGCAGCCTAGCTGCTGTTGCATTGCATAGTCTTGCGCTGAACAATAGCTATCAAAGCAGGTTTTGGAGAGGAAGGCAAGCGAATGGCAGGGGCCGAGGAAACCCGGACTGCTCAGCCGCAGCAGGCGGCTGCGCGGAAAAAGCCGTCTAAACCCAAGGTACAGCCCATTGTTGAGGTCCACATAGACGAATTGCTGGAAATGGTAGTCCAATACGATGCTTCCGACCTGCATCTGTGTAGCGACTTGCCGCCGGTGTTGCGCGTTGACGGTGAGCTCAAACAGATGCGCTACGAGAAGCTTGACCCCAGTACCTCGCAGCGCATGATCTACGATATCCTCACCGACGAGCAGATCCAGCGCTTCGAGACCGAACTGGAGCTTGACTGCTCCTACTCATTGCGCAACGTGGCGCGTTTCCGCGTCAACGTGTTCCGCGACCGGGGCACTGTCGCGGCTGCCTTGCGCCTGATTCCACGCAAGATCCCGACCATTCGTGATCTAGGGCTGCCGGCTGTCTTCGAGAGAATAGCCCGGCGTCCCCGCGGCCTGTTCCTGGTAACCGGGCCGACCGGCTCCGGCAAATCCACGACACTGGCCGCGATTATTGACAACATCAACACCACCCGGGCCGAGCACATTATCACCATTGAGGACCCCATCGAGTACCTGCATGATCACAAGAAGTCCATCATCAACCAGCGCGAACTGGGGCAAGACACCCATGCCTTCAATAACGCCTTGCGCTCGGCGCTTCGCGAAGACCCCGATGTGCTGCTGGTAGGTGAGATGCGCGACTTGGCAACCATCCAGTTGGCCGTTACCTGTGCGGAAACCGGTCACCTGGTCATGGCCACGCTCCACACCAACAGCGCCGCCGAGTCGGTTGACCGCATGATTGACGTATTCCCGGCCGATGAGCAGGAGCAGATCCGCGTGCAGCTTTCCAACAACCTCGTTGCCATCGCCTCCCAGCAGTTGCTGCCGCGCGCCGGACAACCCGGCCGGATCGCCGCGATCGAGGTGATGGTCGCCAGCGCGGCCATCCGCAACTTGGTCCGTGAAAACAAGGCCCATCAGATAACCTCCATCATTCAGACCAGTGGCGGCGAAGGGATGCAGACGATGGACCAGGCCCTGCGCGATTTGTACCAGCAGAGCCTGATAACCTATGAGGTGGGCATGCAGCGCAGCCAGAACCCCCAGGAGTTCGAGAAGCTCTGCGCCGGCGAGGTCTGAGCGCGGCTTTCTCAATTGGTAGGTTATTGAGGGCGCAGAACGGGGAATACTCAGTTTATCCACCAGACGGGGAATGCCCCCGCGCCTCGCTAGGAGAGGAGTGGGCGTATGCCTACCTTTGCCTATACCGCTCGTGACAGCACCGGTAAGGTAATCAAGGAAACGGCAGAGGCCAGCAGCAAGGATGCGTTGCTCAAGCAACTGCGCGACCGCGGCCTGAATGTTGACTCGGTCGAGGAAGAGAAGGCCAAGGCCACAGCCAAGAAAAAGGCCGGAGGCTTTCGGCTGTTCGGCGGGAAAGTCAGCATGAAGGATTTCTCCATGTTCTGCCGGCAGTTCGCAACTATGATCAATGCCGGTGTGTCGCTGGTGCGCTGCCTTGACGTTCTCGAGCAACAGACCAGCAGCGCTCGCCTCAAGGAGATCATCCGCGACCTGACCATCGAGATCCAGGGCGGGGCGACGCTGTCGCGTTCGATGGCGAAGTACCCCCGCGTCTTCACCAATCTGGCGGTCGGTCTGGTGCGCGCCGGCGAGGTCGGCGGCGTTCTTGACGAGACCCTCGACCGTCTCGCGATGTTCTCCGAAAAGGACATGGAATTGCGCCGCAAGGTTAAGTCAGCCATGACCTATCCCGTCATGGTCATGATCGTCGCCATCGGCATCGTTACCTTCCTGGTCACCTTCATCCTGCCCAAGTTCATGGACCTGTTCAAGGAGTTGGGGATGACCGACGACCAGTTCCCTCTGCCCACCAAGATGCTGATGGACGCCAGCCATTTCTTGACGAGTAAATGGTGGCTGGCCGCGATAATTGGCTTCGGTATGGTAACCGCCATCAATCGCGTCAAGGCGACCAAGACGGGCAAGCGGTATTGGGATATGCTAATGCTGAAAGTGCCGGTTTTCGGGAGTCTCAATCACAAGATCGCAATCGCCCGCTTCGCCCGCACCTTGGCCACTCTCTTGGCCAGCGGTGTGCCGATCCTGCAAGCGATGGAGACGGTCGCGGGCACGGTGGACAATGATGTCATCTCGGACGCCATTCTGCTGTCGCGAGCCAGCATCCGCGAGGGTGACACGATCGCAGCACCTCTGGGCGATTCGAAGATGTTCCCGCCCATGGTCGTGCAGATGATCGCGATCGGCGAGGAAACCGGACAGCTAGACTCGATGCTCACCAAGGTCGCTGACTTCTACGAGGGTGAGGTGGATGCGGCCCTCGAAAGCCTCACCGCAGCGCTGGAGCCGGTGCTGATCGTGTTCCTGGGGGTTGTGGTCGGCTTTATCGTCATCTCGATGTTCCTGCCGCTGATCGGCATTATCGGCGAGTTGTCGTCATAAGCTGAAGTCGCCACCGGGAGCCGGCACAAAGCGTCGGCTCCGCCTTTGGCATCTGTATCGCCACGTCTTCTCCCACAGCTACGGCCTGAGAGGTGGAGAAGGCTGTATCGCGGTTGCGTCTTGTTCGCAACGGGAGTCGCCCTTCATGTCCAGCTCTTGGGGCCTCACAATCATGGTGCTGCTCATCGGCATGGCGGTGGGCAGCTTCCTGAATGTAGTCATATTCCGCCTGCCCCGCCGCGAATCGCTTGTCAGTCCTCGCTCGAGATGCTTAAGTTGTGGCGCTGCGCTTACCGCCCCGGACCTGGTCCCGGTTTTCTCGTATCTGTTCCTGGGGGGCAAGTGTCGCCACTGTGGCCGGCCTTTCAGCCCTCGCTATATGCTAGTGGAGTTGATTACCGGGCTGTCCGCCGTGGCGTGTCTGATGTTGATTGGCCCCAATCCCTACGCCGCTGCGGTCTTCGTCATGATCTGCGTTCTCATCGCCATCTTCTTTATTGACCTGGACTGGATGATCATTCCCGACGAGATGGTGTTGGTGCTGGCCGGCTTCGGCGTCTTCCTCAACGCGCTGGGGATCTGGCGAGCCCAGGTCGGCGAACTCATCCTGTTTACCGAGAGGACCGCGCTGGCCACGTACACAGTAAGTCTGCCGCGCAGTATTGTCGGGATGGTCGTGGGGGCCGGGGCGTTTCTGCTCATCGCCTGGGTCTCGGAACGGGTTGTCGGGCGGCCGACTATGGGCGGTGGGGATGTCAAGCTGGCCGGGGCGATGGGGGCATTGCTGGGACCGGGCTATCAGTTCCTGGCCTTTTTCCTGTATGCCGTGTTCGCGGGTGCCGTGGTCGGCTTGGTGGCTATGGCATTTGGCAGGAAGAAGCGCGGCGGCTATATGCCCTTCGGGCCGATGCTGGCGGCTTCCGGAGCAGCGATGCTGCTGTTCCCAGCCGAGCTAACGTCGCTGATCGTGCGAATCTATACCTGATTCGAGCCCGCCCGCGCCTAGTGTGACGGCCGCGCCCTCGCAGGGAACACCAATGGCGTGCCGATGTTACCCGCTATCTCGATACGGAGGCCGGCCGTTGCGTTCCACAGGGCTGTTATCCCAGCTTCAAGCAGCGTCTAGCGTGCGCTGCAGAGCGTGTCTAATTGGCAGTTGGTCTAGGGGCGCGGCGGGTGCTACTGCGGCGCGTGGTTATTAGTTTGTTAGTGGGCGCTCAAAAAGGTTTGACAGGTTTGCAATGGGGGTAGAAATTGAACGTTGGTAGCGGCCAGGGAACGCGTACAAGCGCCGGAGGGACGGTTCTGCTACTGACTTCTTTTTGCCCCAATCATTCGAGGGGGTCATTGTCCTATGAAGGTGCCTTATAGTTGGCGCGGTTTCACCTTGATCGAGATGCTCGTGGTCATTGCGATCATCGCGATCCTGGTTGGTATTCTCTTTTCCGTGTTCGGCCCGGTGCGTGAGCAAGCCCGACAAACCCAGTGCATCAGCAATCTGTCCCAGCTAGGTATAGCGCTCAAGGCTTACCGCACCGACCACGGCAGATACCCGTTCGCCCCAATGTATGATAATGTCACTGACCCGGATCACCCGAAGTACGTGGGCGGATTCTCTGCCCTCTACCCCACCTACGTTGATGACAAGTCGCTGTTTATCTGCCCTGACGACCGCAATATTGATGGCAAGGAGAAGGAGGCGCGCCAACGCAATTACTGCAGCTACAACGGCCAGGTGACCGACATTGACACTAGCGATGAGGACACCTGGAAATTCGACGAGGCCGACTACACCCACATCGAGACCGGTGCCACCATCTCCGACGCTCCCACGCGCACCTACAACTATGGCGGATATGAGAACAGCGGTGTGGACTGCTATAACTCAGACCCTGACGATAATGGTTATTACCCATACATGACCGGGGACCCGCCCTCCTGGCTTACCGACGAGGGACTAAAGCGCAAGCACTATCCGCGCCTGATGAACCGCCAGGCCCCTGATACCACCATCGTGACCCACTGCATCCACCATCGCGGTCAGTACAACAAGGACACCGAGCAAATGGACCTCATACTCAGACTTAGCGGCAGCACCGACAAGGTCAACAGAAAGGCGTGGCAACACTACGACAGCGGCGAGGTCTCAAAGTTCGTCAAGCAGCGCGAGTAGCGGTCCGGCCGATGGCGTACTGCGGCGCCGGGGCTGCTGTAGCGTGCTGTTGCTAGGCAGCCTTTTTTTCCAAACCCGACCGGATGTCGCCCTATCTGCAACGCAAGCACGGAGGCCGTGAGTGATGAAGGTAAGGCAGTTCACAACTTGGCCCAAGTCCGGTTCGCGGGGCATGACGCTGCTCGAACTGATGGTGGCCATGCTGGTGCTGCTGGTGGGCATCTGGACGATTGCTGCGGGCTTCCCCAAACTGCTGGCCAGCATCACTTCCGAGGGCGCGCGCACTGAGATGGCGCGGTTGGTACAGCGCAATATGGAGCGCCTCAAGGACACGGAGGGTAGCTTGCCGTGGGCGATTTTCGGCGACCCGACCATTAGCCCCTATTCCGAGCCTGATGATCTCACCGAGCCCTCGCGGCCGGCCAACGCTCAGGAGAACTTGCTTGATGTGATCGGCGAGGCCTTCCAAATCCCCGGTGTGCAGCCGGCCGGCGCCACGGCCAGAGCCTCTTCCGCTTATGTGCTGCAGCAGGGCCCGGCGCAGTGGGCTGACGTATATATCCTGATTCCCCTCACCCAGCAGCACGTTGATCCGGACGATATCGGCGGCAAGATTCTGGAAAACAGCTTCTATGTGGATGAGGCCAACGGTAAAATCATTGTGCCGGACACTGTATATACCTATGATGGCGCTCAGGCCACGGGCTGGGATTTCGAAGGCGAGAGCGTAACCGAGCCCGACAGTGGGTTGCTCATCAACTACGCCTGGGCCGCAACCGCGAGTGCGAACAGCCGGCCCCCCATCCACTATGTCCAGGACGAGAAGGTCATCGCGCGTGCGGGTTCGGGCGATACCCGGACCTTTACCGTGCGGGCCAAGAGCCGCGACGAGGCCCCGCACAAATTCGCGTGCCTCATCGAGGGCAATACTTCGGTGCAGGCCATGTTCTACTTCTACCAGGAGGCGGCAAGCGTTGCTGAGCCCAGTGGTCACCGCCACTACGTACTCAACAACGAGTATGGTGTCGAGCTCAATTTCCACCGCGATGATGGCGGCCTCACCGCTTACGTAGATTACCTGCTGCGCGATGTGGATAGCACCAACACGGACAGCTCCGCCGAAGCCGGCCGCCGCAAGCTGATGATGATAGAAGACCATGTCATCACTAGCGAGGCCGTGCGCACTGATGATGAAACCGGCGATAGGTACACAGATATCAAGCTGACTGCCGGCAACCTCAACGCTGAGGTCCCGCTTTTCTCACAGGACCTTACCGGCACGGAGCTGACTCCGGCGGTCTATCTGCTGGCCGTTGACTTGACCACCGGTGATACTTACCCCGATGGGGTCAACACGACGCTGTATGACGATACCTTGTCGCCGGAGCTCCTAAACGGCTTCCGTGACGGTGTAGTGGCCGTCAAAATCGGCACGGATAGCACCCAGGAGGCTTACGTCGGCCATACCTGGCGCTTCTACTACGCGACGCTTGATTACCACAGCGTGCAGTTGCAGAAGCCGGCCCGCACTTTTGTGGACATCTATACCGCAGAGACTTACAACAGCGATGCAGCCGAGCGGGAAGTCAACTACCGCACCTACCAAATGCTGATTCAGGATGACACCAATGTAAGCGACATGGACCGCATCGTGCTGGAGTTTGTCGGCTACGTTGACGACGATGATGATCCTGGTACCCCGCCGGTGCTGGTAGATTCGGCGGCTGTGGAGGGGCATACCGTCTCGGTGGACTATGCCTGGTACGATGCCGACAACCTGCCGCACTATGTCTATGGCGAGATGCACACAGTCCCGCCAGGGGCTAACCAAATCGCCCTGCAGCATTTCTCATACCATTCGCCTGATATGTACGCAGCGCCGCAGATCACAGCCGTGCGCGGTGTGTCGGCTCGCACCCTAGCCTGGTGGCTGACACGTAAGGGCAGGCAACAGCATGTCGCCATCGATTCATATACATTGAAGGGTCCGCTGGGTTTCACTCATCGCATCCGGTGAGGAACAAAGGTCAAATGGGCAATATCTCACATCACAATACCGAGGGACAAAGCGGCTCGGGAGCCTTGCGGTCGCGGTCAGGCCACGGGGCTGGAAAAGCCGGCTTCACCCTGGTCGAGCTACTGGTGGTAATCGGCATAGCGGTCCTACTGATGGCGATCGTGGTTCCGGTCGGCAAGGGCCTGCGCGAAAGCAACGCGGCGATGGGTTGCCAGGCCCAATTGCAGCATATCGGCACGGCCCTGAGAGCCTACTATATGGACGAGCAGGGCTTCCCGCCGCTGGGAGTGCCGGTTGATGGCAGTGGCGACCCCACCGGCACCGCCGAGGTTGATACCAATCGCTGGCCCGGACTCATGGTCCTGTACGATACGGGGTATATTGGTAATATCGAGACCCTACACTGCCCTCGCGATGTCTATGCCGAGAAGGGCACCGCGGAGTACTACCATAGCTACACTGGCAAGGACGCGGACGCCAAAGTTGATTACGAGGGCAGTGACATCAATGTCAATAAGTACAAGTACATGCCGCACCGCTGGGTAACCGATGAGGACTTTGATGACTACCGCCGCCAGCTCGATACCGATCCGGGTGAGACCGTTGAGATCGGTGGCGAGACAGTCTGTATTGTCGGTCCTAACGGCGGGGTCATGCCGCCGGACAGCACAATCGTTACCTGGTGCAACGCGCACTATGATTCACACCGTCGCGATGACTACGGGCAGTACATGGTGCTGTTCTGGGACGGGACGGTGAAAGCGTTGGACGGCGATCTGTTCCGCGATGATACAAAAGGCCCTGATGCCGCCTGGCAGGTGGGGCCTAACGACACAGCACATTGAGACGCAGCCGTGCGCAGATGCCGCTCTGGCACAGAGCCGAAGACACTCAATAGCAGACAAGGCAATTCTGAAATGCTATCCGACAAATCCGCCAAACTAGGCCGCTGTCATCGGCCGCGAGAGGCTCTGATGACGAAGATTGCCGCGCGCCGAGGCTTCACTCTGGTCGAAGTCCTGGTCGTGCTGGCGATACTTGTCTTGCTGTTTGCGCTGCTCTTCATGCCGATGATGGTAGGTCTGGACATGGCTACGGAGGCGCGCATCCGCTCCAGTATGCAGGACTCGGTGCGGCAGGCCATGGAGCAGATTTGCCGCGAACTCTCGGATGCCGTCTATGTGTATGAGATCCCGACCATCGCTCTGGCTACTGGTGACGAGGTCGTGACTGACTATTCGCAGGTCATCTTCGTCAAGGCTGAGCGCGATGCGGAGGGGAGGCTACTAACGCCGGTGCGTCCGGAGATGCAGGCCTGGGATGATGAGGGCGTGACGCGGTATGACATGGTAGCTATTCGCTACGTAATCAAGCTCATCAACCCGGAGGCAACTTGGGGTCCCGACAATCCCTTCGCCCTCTATCGCCAGGAAGGCATCTATTCGTGGGAGGACCGTGACTTCGGCAGCCGAAACAGTACGGGCGCATTTCAAGCTGGGGTCCCAGACACCCAAAACATCCTAACGCTAAAGACCGGCGCTGACATCCCGCCGACCAGTACCGTATGCAGGACCTGTGGTGCCACTGCAGTCGGCTATGTGACTGCGTGCCCGGGGGATTGCGACGAAACCGACCAGGACCTGGTTCACCTGCACAGCGGCATCAGATTCGCTCCCGAGCGCATCGAGGGCGAGACGCTGACCGCCTCAGAGTACAATACGCTATATACCGCCAAGCACGGCAGTTGGCGCGGCTTTCCCAATGATGGTACGACCTTCCTGGACGATATTGACTGGACCACCTTTATCTCCGAGGCCCATCCGCGCATCCGGCTCTATCGCTATAACGCCGGCGGCTACAGCGAGGTTGCTCTGGACAGCTACGGCACTGCGACCTCCGACGTCAATCTGCGCTGGAACGCCCATGATGGCACCGTCCGCATCGGTGACTACGAGCGCGTTTATATAACCGTAAACTCTGATGATGCCAGTTCACCGCCCGCCCGTGGCGCCGGGCAATTCTGCAGGATAACCATTACCGACGACAACAACGCGGGCAATGTTGACGAGTATGATGCCACCGGCTCACTGAGTGGAGCGCGTGCCACCAGCGTAGTGCCGATATATGGGGCCGCTCCCAGCGCCTGGCAGGACCCGGTGATGCCGATTGCATTTGCCATATATCCGGATGATGTGGACGGCGCTAGTTCACCGGTGGATGCCAAGGTGGTGCCCAACAGTGTGCATGTGAGGGTCGCCGCCACGCTGACTGACGGCACGGTGCGGCGGACTGAGTACACCCTCACCGATATCTTTGACCAGGACCAGATCGGCCAGTTCCAGTTCGCTCAGTATCAGGCATCGGATGACCGGCAGTGCGAGGTCAGGTTCAATCGTTGGGAGCCGCCCAGCCCGGAGATGTTCGGCGGTTTAGCCGGCTTCGAGATCGAGCTGCTCTACTACTACCGCCGCAACTTTGACGACACCAGCGACCGCGACGACATCGTGGTTGTGGACTACTCGACCGCCGAGCTGATGAATATCACACTCACTCTCAACAAGTTCATGGATCCGGAGCCATTTAAATTGGGCGAGGCCAATCTGGTGGTGCCGTCTGATGTGAACATCAACAAGGTCATCGTGCACAATCAGGTCCGGATTCGCAATATCAGGTAGTAGGCAATCATCAATCGCCTGAAATAGCTATATTTGGCCCTTGTGCCAGCCGGTTGGAGGTTCGTATATGCGGCCAGCAGGGATAATCAGGAACAGGCCACCCAGCGCGGTGAAGCTGGCGTCCCTTAGCGGCCGGCGGGGGCAGGCGCTGCTGATCGCGGTGCTGTTGATGATGGTGATACTGCTTGTCGGCATTCTGTTTGTCGCGTTGGTCTCACGCAACCAGCAGCAGTCGGTCCGCCATGTGGATGTCATCACCGGCCAGGCTCTGGCTGAAGCCGGCGTCCGCTATGCCGACAGGATGCTGCAAACCAGTCCGCTTGGCGCCGACTGGCGGCCGCGGTTCGTGCCATACGACGGCGCCATCTATGATGAGAACGACCCCTCCACTTGGCCCAGCCCACCGGCGATGTACACCAGCGGTGATGTGGACCTGAACTTCTACGGCCCCGACGGTGTTGAGGGTACGGAGGACGACTATTATAGCGACTTTGACGTAGTTCGCGCCTGGTGCCCGCTGCGGTCTGGAAGTATTGACGCCCCGGGACCGTTCCTACGCTTCGGCTATCATCGCTATCCCGATCCCAACCCGGGCGCCGCTGCCTCGGTAGCTACCAATAATCCCACTCTCGGCCGCGGCTATGTGCTGCTGAGGGTCACCTACGACCCCGACCCGCCGTATGAGCCGGGCGACAGCACCGACCAAGTCAACCTCAGCAACTGCATCCGCATCGAGGCCATCGGCCGGGTCAGCGACCAGAGCACCGTGTTCCGCCGGCTGGTCGCGTACAAGCCCATCGGCCTGACCGATCATCTGCGCTGGGTCACGGACTGGACGCGCTCCGGCAAGCGAGCTTATCTGGGCTTGCGTCCCTACATGGATTTTGACAACAGCGGGACCACGACCGATGGGGAGGCCCTGGAGATTGATTTGGGTGGCCCGGTGCGTGCCGACACGGCCCTGTATATGCTCGGCCAGCCGCTCGGCTCCGGTCCCAGCACGCCGTCCACATACTTCGACCTGCTCACCGCGCCCAGTGACGACGGCTACCTGCGCGATGACATGGTCGAGGGTAGCGAAGGCATCTACATCGTGGACAGCATCAGTGACGGTGTGGGAGTCCGGGTTGAGGGAGTTGATGAGGGCACGCTGCCGACATCTCTGGCTGCGGCTGAGACCACGACCATTCCGCGCGTCACTACCGGCCATCGCGAGGTGCCGCCGCTGCAAGCGCCGGACATAACCGCTACTGACCCCACCACCGGCATGGACCGCTACCGCGTCCTCACCCGCGATTCGGGAGTCTCTGTATGTAGCGACAGCATGGCCGGAACCGTGAAAAACACCGGCAGATACGGGCACGGCGCCGGTATCTACATTGACAACTTCGCCGACATCCAGTTCAAGCAGGCTGACGGTACCTGCAACCTGAAGCTGTTGGTGCAGGACTGGCGCAAGGAGCCCGGCTCAATCGGTATGCTGAGCGGAGACAGCGGCTGGAACGCCCTGGGCACTACCTATACGCCGCCGGCGGTGGAAATTGAGTTCTTCCCCAGTGAGGCAGCCGTCTTGGCCACGGCCACCAACGGCTATAGTGATGATACTAGTGGTCAGACCGGCCCGGGGGAGCTATGGTGGCCTGGGCACGTGGCCGGCGAACCGGGCATCAAGATTACCCGCCATGACTACCGCTGGGCCCTCGGGGACCCGGCCAAGCCCACCGAAGTCGGCGACGATTCCGGCGCAAACGTCATGGTCATTGACTACCCCGAGTACCCCAATCAGTGCGTGTTCGCCGAAGGCAGTATCCGGGTCAAGGGGGTATTGCCGAGCGCCGACCGTGCTGGTGACGGACAACTCATCCGTGACTACAATCTCACCATCGTCTCCAATGCCACCATCTATATAGACGGACAGATACTATCACCGCAGGATGTCGCGGGCCGCAGGTATGGCACCAACGATGGGGCCAGCGGTGTGCTGGACGAGGACAATACCGCCGTGGCGCTGTTGGCGCGCGATTTCGTATGCCTCAACCCGACGCAATTGGTGCCGCAGTTGACTTTCGGGATGGTGGCCGCGGCCCCTGACGACGAGATGGCTCCCGAGCTGGGGCAGCACTGGGAACTGGATACCGGTGGCCGCGTCTATACGCGCTGGATGTTCGGGGAAACGGTGCCGGCTGGCGTCGCCCGATACCTGACCGTGCAACAGACCGCAGCCAGTCCCGGGCCTTCCGGCGTGGGCTTGGCCCTGTCCAACGATGGCACTATCACCGCTCACAGCTTCGGCAATCCGGTGGACCCCTATACCTTCGTCTTCGCGCCTGAGGGGGCGCTGCTGTGGGACTTGGGGTCAGGTCCGATCCCCGCGCCTCAACCGTACTGCTCGACGGCCATAGCGCCCCAGTGGCAGCCGCCGGCGAGTATCGGTCCCTACAGCTTCGCGAACCCGACGGTGCCGTGGAATATCGGTGCCGGCATTTCGGGGACGGTCGGTGTCCCGAACGCGGCTGCGCTTTCTCAGCGCGATCCCCAGTTGGGTACGCCGGCGACTGAATACTGGGTCAAGAAGTGGAAGATCGAGGAGATAGATACCGACAATAGCCGCCCGCGCGGAGCTATCAACGCCAAGGTGAATGCTATGATCTACGCTCAGCGCGGCAGTTGGTTCGTGATTCCCGGCGCCTACTTCGATGAGAGCACCTACACTGTGGACTTTGACGACGACGGCGACATAGACGGCGACGACAGTCTCTGGGCCGCCCGCATGCGCCGCTACAACTACAGAATCACCGTCAGAGGCTGCATCACTGAGGACCACACCGCACAAATCGAGGATGCGCAGGACTGGTCCAACAAGTGGGCGTTCCCCATCTACACCAGCGCTACGGAGTTGACTTGGGGCACGATAGAATACCAATTCGACGACCGGCTGCGGGTAAACAGAGACCAGGACCCAACGAATTTCAACAGCACTACCAATGTACGCAACAGCGCCAACCGGCTCTACACGCCCCAGGCCAATCTGCCCAAGCTGCCGCTCTTACCCGTGAGCCCGACCTTGCTGTACTATGGCGAGGCCTTCTGAAACTCCCGAGCGGAAGTTGCCTCGCGCTCTATGTCTGTGCCCAATACTATGGAGGTTGATACCATCATGCGGGTATCTCGAAAATACCTGCTGGTAGTGATCGCAATCATACTGGTTGGCTGCATAACCCTGGCGCAGGCGGCACCGGTTGCGCTTGAATACACCGGCAATCCTCGCACATTCAAGGTATGTGTCCTCAATGTGCGGGATAGCTCCGGGAATATAGGGTCCAACCAGCACCCACTGATATTCGAGGGCCTGCGCCGCTGTCCGGAAAAGCCGGCGGGCTGGGACTTTGAGAACCCGCTGGCTCCGCCCCAGATCGTCAGTGGCCTGGGCAGCTTGACCAAGGCCGATGCCGCCTACTGGACGGTGGGGCTGACCGATGATACCGCAGCCGGCTTGCAGGGCCTGGACCTGATCTATATATGCCAGGCCGATATTGCGGTCACTAGCTCCGTTCAGCGCGAGGCCCTGATCAAAGCCGTGCGCACCGGGACCATCCTCTGGGTGGACCAGGCTGATGCCGGCGGCTCCGGGACCAGCGTTTCGGCATTTGCGCCAATCTCATTCGGCTTCACCACCGACGCACCCGATACCGACAATTCCCGCCGAGCCATCAACGGTCACGCCTGGCTGCTGCAGAACCCGTTTAGTATCTCGTCTGCTGAAGTGCCATACATCGGCAAGTACCCCATACCGCCGCCTGACCCCACCGAGCCGGATACCGAGAACATATATCCCAGTTGCGACGGCGTCTCGGGCAGCCTTGACTGCCAGCCCGTCCTGCGTGATAGCGACGGCAGCAACACCTACCGCAATGTTACCGTCACGCCCTACGGCTCCGGTGCCATCGTGGTCACCGCCGGCGAGGTCGGCTACGACCTGGAAAGTTGGGCTAACCTGCTGAGCTCCGGCGCCACCACCGGCTACTGGTGGAGCGCGGATCGCCTGCGCCGACCTTCGCGTTATCAGTTGCCCGATTTCAAGTTTGCCTACAATATTCTGGCCGCTACCAGCCGTTGGTCGCAGGCCCGCCGCGGGCCGTGGGCGGACGGCAAGAGCGCTATCGAGGTGCGCCCGCCGCTGCAGATTGACTGGCAGTTTCCGGGTCAGTTTGAGAGCCTCGGCTTCAACAAGATCGGCCCGGTCGTCGGCAGCCCGGTTTGTGCAGGCGGCATGGTCTTTGCTGTTACGCTCGGCTCGCCCAGCATTGATGGCGAAGATGCTGAGAATGCAAAGCTGCTCTGCTTTGACGCGGATCCGGCCCAGGACCTTGACGGCGACGGTACTGCCGATGACGGCGACCTGGATTACTCGGCGGGCGCGCCTTACGACCTGGTGTGGGACGCGGACCTCGGTAACATGACGCCGCGGTATGCATCGCCGTGCGTGGCCAACTTGGTTGCTCTGCCCGGCGCCCGGCCGCTGCAAGTGGTTTTGGTCAGCCTGGTGGACCCCAGCTCCGGCGATGCCGAGGTGCGCTGTTACAATGCCTCAGTGGACCCCTGGACGCTGGGATGGGTGTCGGGCTCCGGTTATGCCAGTTCTTACGAGACCACCGGGGCGTTGATGTGGACCTATGACATAGACGGCTACGACGGCGACTCCGAGGTCGTGGCCCTGTCAACGCCGGTGGTATATCGGGATTACGTCTATGTACTGGCGAGCGAGTTCGACGATGACCTCGACGGCAACAGTGTCAACAGCACCTACGGACGCGCCCACTGCTTTAAGCTGAGCTACGAGTGGGACGCGGATACTGACGGGCCTAAGTGGGTATTTCCGGACCCCAACACGGACCCGGCCGAAGACGGCGACGACGCCGGCACCGGCGCGGAAGACGACCATGCCTTCGCCGAGTTGCAGGGGATGTTGCCGCCGTTCCATGAGCCACAATGGGTAGCAGGGATCGCTTGGTATGATCCCCGTCCGCTGCTGCCGCCTACGCCGGGCGCAATACCTGTGCCACACTCGGGCCAGGATGTTATCGGCAACAGCGAATGGGAGGTCATGCTCAACATTGCCACTCCGGTAGGCAGCACCTTTACGTGGGGCAATCCCACCGCGGGCGAATGGAATATGTCCATACTCAAGAATGGTGCAGTCTTTGACCCTCTCGACCGACCGGGTGGCTACGACTTCGCGCTGATCCCGACGCCGACCACACCGCCGCCGGGGGCCGGTGATCCGCCGCAGGACCAGCTTAACGCCGGCTACTACAGCTCCATCACTCTGGACCACGGGTTGCCTAGTGGCACTTCCGGGCCAACGGCTGCTACTCACACTGTTCTGGACAGCCTCACCCGGCTGGACGATACCGGCATTGATGTCAGCGCCACGCTGGTCAATGTGGGCAGTAGTGTCCGTGTGTACTTCACCAGCGGCCAGGCCCGTGAATTGCTCTTGCCGGCACGGAAGGACGGAATTGCACCGCACAATATCTCATCTAGCGGTGTGCCCCTGGCAGTTACCTATACGGTGGACACCACCGGCGACGGTACGCCAGACACACCCTACACCGATTCAGCGAAAACCTTGCGGGGGCCGATGCGCTATCGCGTACAGGAGAGTGACAACCGTCGGCGCGTGACCCCGCCGGTCATCACCGGCCCTGATAGCATGATCACCGTTTCCGATGCCGCGGAAGACGCTGACCGCAATGTCGCTGGGTCTAGCGGCGGGGCGGTCAGATGCCGCAGTCGGTACAACAGCAGCCAGCAGTGGGAGTTCCATACCGACACCACACTGCCCAATGCCTCGACCCTGTCCGACCCGCCCTTCGACCAGCCGTACAGCCCTTATGGCTATGCGGCACTGAGCAAGTCGGCTCCGGCCGCCGATACCAGCACCGACACCGCCTATGTCGTCGTGAACCATGCCCGGCCCGACCCCTCCAACAATACCTCGCTCGAGGGGGTCGCTGAAGTCATCGGCGTCGCCACCGAAGCCGACCTCACCATCACTCTCAGACCTGGTAATCCGGATGCTCAAATTGTTGCCTCGCCCGTGTTCCCGCTCATTCCAGTGGGATCCGCCGAGTATCCGGTGGTAGTGACCACTCTGGAGGCAGACTACAACAGCACAGCCACTGTGCCGGAGAGCGCCTACGAAGTGGATTTCGATGACCTCACCATCACTTTTGACCGCGCCACAGCCGGGTCGGTCAATGGCACTATCGGCTCCCTGTACGGTAAGCCGGTGTGGGTTGACTATAGGGTTTACGATCCAACCAGCCCCACAAATCCGGCCGATCCTCCTGCTACGACGATCTCTGGCGAACTGCACATACTGCCCGAGGTGACGCGTTTCCAGTACCTGCCCGGCTTCATCCGCCTGCATCACAACTTCGTCTATCAGAATTTCGACGACCCCGACGATGCGATGAACATCTCCGTAAGTTTGCCCAATGGCACGGCCCTTGCCGGGCTGGGTATCGGGGAGGCGGAGTTCGACGACGATGATTTCCTGCCCACCGGCTGGACGCAGGCCCTGCCGCGCGGGATTCTCGATGTGCGCAATCTGCAGATACCTACCGAGGCGGCTAGCACCATGCCGTTGCAGCCCGGCTGCAGTTTCATCGTGGACTACTACTACTTCGATGAGACCACTGGCGGGACTCTTCACGCCAGCGAGACTCACCAGATGCCCTACGACATCGGCGAGTCGATCTCCTCGCCGACGCTTGGCGGCCGCGTGCTGCACGTCGGCACAGAAGGCTTTGACCCCAACCGCGACAACGCTCTCAACTTGACCGAGAACCACGACGACAGCCACGCGCAGAAGCCGTTCCTGGTCGGGGACCGCATCAAGGAGACGCTGCTGTCACTGCTGTGGGACCCGATCAGCAACTTGGTCCATGGTCACATGGCCCAGCCCGCCAACCCGCACAGCTCCTACGACGTGCTGGGCACCGCCGCGCTTCCGGCCGTCTCCTCATCGCCGGTGTTGGGCCACAACCGCGTGTTCGTCGGCGCGAAGATGGTCGCGCAGATCACCCAGCCCGCCGCGGGGTATGTCTCCGAGGGCGTGGGCTTTGTCAGCGCGCTCAAGTCGCGCTCGACCTTCATCTGCGACGACACCCGCATCATCGAGGTAATCGAGGACACGCCGGTGTGGGTCTGTCATGGCACGCTGTCGGCGATGCCCAATGAAGCCGTGGATGTCAACCGCGGGACCGACGGGCGGATCGCCGTACCGTTTAATCGCCCCGCCAAGGCCGTGCCGCTGTCCAATGGCAATTTGCTGGTGGTTGATACCGGCAATAACCGCGTGGTCGAGATTGACCGCAACGGTGTCGTCAAGTGGCCGCTGTCTGCGGCGGGCTATGACTATTACACCAGCAGCACCAATACCCAGTTGCGCCTTGACGCGCCCTCGGATGCCTTCCGCTACTACACGATCAAGGACACCGACGAGGAGGCCTATTACAACTCCACCAACGGCGACCTGTTGCCCTCAACTACCACGCACACTGTCATCGCCGATGCCGGCAACGGCCGGGTCATTGACATCGTCACCGACGTCAACGCTGCGGGACAGCAGACTCATTCGGTGCAGGTCAAGACCCCCAGCCACGTCAAGCCGGCTGGCAGCACCGCGCCGCTGCAGCGGATAGCGTACACCGCCGTCAGGCCGATACTCGATCCCACTGGAGACATATCGGCTTACGCGAAGATCCCCGAGCTTGACGACTACAAGATAGTTCATCCCGTCATCGGCTACCTCTGCGCCGCCTCCAACCTGCACCAGCTTGTGGTGGTCGAGGAGAATACACTGGCGATAAATCCGCCCTCGACACACCTGCCCTACCGCGGCTCGACCGACAGCAACTGGAAATGGCTGGCCTGGCTGTGGGATGAGAATGTAGATGACGGTGTATTCGGCCCACCCAATTCGCTGATCTTCCGCAATATCAGAGACCTGCAAACATCGTATGAGGGCGATCATTTCTACATCACCGTCACCTGTGGGCAGTATGCCGGCCGGCTGTCGGAGGTGCAGGCTAACAATCTCCATTCCCTGGCGGCTCAGGGTGATGGCGTCTTTGAGTTCTGCGTGGACATCAGCGGCGCTGCGGGCGACTGGGCTTTGATACCTGCTATAAATGGCGATGGTGTTGCGGACGGTGACACGCCGATTTGGTACATGACGCGCAGAGATTATATCTACTCATATCCGGCAAGCAGCACCCGCCGTGATTTGGCCAACATTCGCTATGTTGATGTTGACGACACTCCCTACTGGCAGACCATGCCGTGGTTCCCGGTGTCGGCGCTGCGGCTGCCGTGCGACAATCGGCCCATGAACGTAGATGGCACAGCGGAGCGCTACCATCGTCACCTGATTACCAACTATGCCGGGCTGATACCTAACCTGACGCGCGAGAATATTGCTGACACTTCAGCCCCGGCCTCGCTGTATAGTAGCGTCATTGTCGTGCAGACCGATGACCGCAATGACAATCAGCCGTCCAATGATATACTCGACATTGACCGGCGGCAGGTGATTCCCAATCCCAACGAACTGGACTGGCCGGACCCGCTGGCAGAGCCCACATCTGCTGCCCGCTAGGCTGTGGGCCGCTTTCTGGCTGGCAGGTAATGTAAATATCACTTACCAGGCGATTATCATGAGATACCACAATTGTATGTTGGCACCGAGCAATATCAATATCAGGGGGAGACCTATGCGGGGAGTTGTTACTGCCGCACTTGTTATGATAGCCCTCATCGGCGCACTGGGCTTGGTCTGGGCCCAGGGCCCAGACCCATGCCCCTACGAAATGCGCGCCTATGTGGATGACGCCAGCACCACTGACAGCGACACCCACCAGTTCAACCTCTCCACCATTCGCGCGACCTACGTGTGCCCCCACTGCGGGTACTCGTCCTATTATGCAGGCAAATGTCCCGATCCCTATGGTGACACCAGCCACCCAACCAATCTGGATCTCGTCAAGGTCCCGCCGAAAGCCCGCGTGCTGGCCACGGCTCTGCAGTCAGTGGCAGTCGGCTTCCGCGACTACCAATACAGGCCTACCAATGTCCCCGCCCTGCCCCCCCCGGCCCCCCAGGCCCTCGTCGGTCGCGCCATTCTCGGCAAGGTCTTTCATCCCTTCGATGCCGGCGCCCCCGTCGGTTTCCAGGATTACCGCTCCACGCTACACCTGCAGACTTGCGACTTGGTCAGCGCCTCCGCCGGTGCCACCCCTGCGGGGTCTATTGACAGCGATAGCCGCCTGCGCCTTTTCATAATGCCACCGGGCGTTACTCGTCCCTGCGCCATCCAAACCGACCTTGACAATATTGACAGCCAGGACGACGGCGACCTGTTTGACGCCGATGACGATCCCACTATCAAGGATGCCTATATCCAGATCGGCCTCAACCCCTACCGTGTGGACAATGGCGACGAGTGGCTCATCCGCTATACCAGGACCGAAAATGGGGCCGGGACTCTCACGGACGCGCGCGTGCAGGCCTGCAGCTTGCTGTATGGTTTCGACATGGACATCGCCGACGACGACCCGACCGATGATGGGACCAACTACTACTTGACCAACTCCGGTGCAGTCAATGTGCAAATACACCACCTCCAGTTTGACGGCACTGATGGCACCGATACGACGTGGCTTTTCCATTTCACCGTTATGAGCAACACGTACCTCATGCCCAGCAGCAGGTTTGACGAACTCGGTAGTGTGGGCGAGCCCAAGCAGGTGGACAACGACGGCGACGGCTTCCGGGAAAATGACGCGGACTGGAACGCGGCCACGCAAGACTACAATCCCGGCGGCGACGATGACGACGAGCTGAAGGAGTGGGCCTGGGACGATACGTTCCCCACCCTCACCGATGCTAAGGAGTGCTGGCTCGAGCTTGGCAGCGGGAGCGCTGTATCCGGCGGCATCGCTGATGACAGTGACATCGCAGAGACGCCTGGTGATGGGACTGCGGAGCCGGTGCCGTACGTGATACCTCCCAACATGGTCGGGGTCGGCATTGCTGCGGTGCAGTACTCCAACGAGGGCGACGACCTCAGCGGCGACCATGACGACCGGAATGACTTCCGCTTCTACAATGGCTGGGAGTGGCAGTATGACTACCAGGAAGACGTGACCAACGATGGCCTCGCCCGCAAGAATCCCCCCGCTCAGAAATTCGAGAGCGGCCCGCCCAATAGTACGCAACGCCCCTGGGTGCAGTACCTGGGCGAATGTCACTACTTCTCATCCCGGGTGGAGTTGCCGCCGCCCACTGAGACTTGGCTCCATTCCGACGGCAGCGGCACTCTCCCCTGGCCGAACGCCGACTACCCCCGCATCGTCATTGGTGAGGTTGACGGTTCCGGCAATGTCGCGGGCGAGTACGGTCCCGGAGCCAACACGCCGACCAGGTACTTCGAGCTCTACAACCGCTGCCATCATGACAGCGGTTCCGGCCAGGATGATAGGGTCCTGCGCTGCGACTTTTGTGGATACACCTTTGTGGACACCACTCCCAGTGACCCAAGTGATGATTTGTGTCCGTTCCATCCCGACAGCAATATGACTGTCCTGAGTACCTATTACACTGCCGGTGTGGAATTGTGGCGCAAGCTGGCGGTATCGGGAGAGGTTGAAAGCACCGGCGGGACCAGCGCCGTGCGCCACGTTCTACCCGAGATTGCCCTGAAGTATCACGAAGACCGGCGCTATGTATATCCCAGTGAGATCAGTGCCGCGACGGCCGGCGACCAAGCGGTACATTTCGAGATACCCAAGTACCAGCCGCCCTCGGTGCCGGCGGTCGCCGGCGCCAACTATGCGAACAACCTCAGTGGCGACGAGGGCTACCGGGGCGGCCTGATCGTGCACGCCGACCAGCGCAACTACGGCTCCGGCAGTTCGGGGCTGACCGGCGGCTGGAACGTCTTCTACCGCTGTCCCGACTGCGGCGGATTGACGACCGATCCTGACAATCATCCAGCTACCGCCTGCAGCGGCCACCAGGTCTGTCCCTACTGTGGCAGCGAATACCCGCCCTCGGCTGCGTATGGCACCCAGTGCGGCTTTTGTGGCGGCGACCTCGACTCTGTTACGGGCGATGACACTGTTCAGGAGCACGACCTGTGGTGCGAGGAGTACGATGTCGGCGACATCCAGGTCTCGGTGCTGCGCAAGCCCGCGATGAGGGCCACGGTGCCGGCGGTGCAGATCGGCCGCGTGCAACCCGGCGTCAACACCTACAGGCCTGACACCAATGTGCAAAACGTTGCCGCCGGCTATCGCGCTTTCCCGTCCGAGACCTCGCCCCGGACCGGTCTGCCGGTGCTCAATGACGGCAACGTCACCTCGCCGATACGCGTCGCCAATGTTTATGATCCGGACGCTTCCGCTCGTGAGATCAGTCTGCCGCACTACAGTCGCATCGAGGTGCCGGCGTACGACTACTCCTATACCCGCATCGCCCAGAGCACGCCGATTACCCGGTTGACGCTGCAGAGTTATAATCCCGGGTTGACGGCTGATGCCGAGTGGGACATCACCTCGGCGCTGCCATTTGCCACCGGTGGTACCGAGCTGTTCGGGCGGCTGCAGGCCGGCTACAGCGGCTATCCGGTGCCCCTGGGCCAGCCGGCGGGCACCTATCTGGGGCAAACGCTCTACTTCCTGGATACCGATGGCGACGGGGCGCTTGATTTCGAGATCGGTGGCCCCGGCGGCACGGCTACCAACACCTTCGACGCGCAGTTCGATCCGCTGGCAGACCACCCGCTGGAGCCGGTGTATGACACGGTCCTGGGCGATGTGCGTGTCTTCGGCAGCCGCCTGCCGCAGAATGACTACTACTCAGCCGACGCCTCGCCGGTGCCGATTATTGATCCTGACAACAAAGTCCAGGTCATCTGGGTCGGCAACCGCCCCAGCGTCTATGAGCCTACTCCTAAAGCCGTGGGCAGCGAATGTCCGCCCGGCAATAGCACCGCCAACATCCCCTCCAGCAGCGCGCCCGTCAACCTGTTGTATGCCAAGGCCGAGTACGCCGGTGACGTTGCCGACGATCAACTCTATCGGGGATACGCATGGGATGCTGCTGCTGGTCTGCTAACCGACGCCTACAATCTGAGCAATGACAGCGCTGAGGGCACGGTCTCCTCGAGTCCGTGGGCGCTGGGCGATGCTGCGGCCCGCTGGGTATTCTGGCACCGGCGATTGCAGCACCCCGGTGGCACCGAATCCACCCTGCGCTACGACACCTCCACGGCCAGTGACTGGGCGTGGACCGGCTCGGGCGCTGGCGAGTGGATATATGCCAGCGGTCTGCCTAAGGAGAACCTGCGCAGCTTCATTGATGGGGACGGCGAGCACTGGCTGTTCTGGCACACCGGCTCCGAGGGCAAGCAGTACCTGATGTACCGCTGGGACTACACCCTGGGCACCACCGATAACAAGGAGGGCCCGGTGCCGGTCACCAACCGCGCCGCACCGCAGTGGCGCGCCGACGCTTTTCCGGCCATTGACCCGCGCGATACGGCCAACGACGTCGGCATCAAGAAGCCCACCCAGAGTCCCTTCACCTACACCAAGGACCCCTCTGTGTTTTCCGATCCGAGCGGTAATGTGAACCTGTTCTTTTCCGGCTACGCCCGCTCCGAGGGTGAGGCCGATATCTGCTGGACGCGTTTCGACCCCGGCGGCATGGACGGAGCCGACAGCACCATCCCCAATTACGGCAAGCTCGCCTTCTCGAGGCTGCAACCCGCCGATGGGCCGTATGTTTATACTACTTCCGGCAGTTGGGTCGCGATGCCGGAGGAATTCTCCGCCAACGGGTTGCGGCAGGTCTTTAGCAGTCGCGGGCTGGACTGGCTATGCCATCACACCACTGAGGATTGGAGCTTCGCCCACGGCTATGATGGCAGTTTGGCTGAAGTAGATCCGGAGGCCCGCAATCCCGGCGATATCAACCTGACGCCTGGGAACAGCAACTATCTGTGGAGCAACTCCTACCTGGACCCGGCGTTCTGTCTGGCCCTGATTTACGATGACCCCAGCGATGGCAACCGGCCACAGGCGCAGTTGTTCCACGTTGCGTGGCAGAAGGGCACGTACTATCGCTCGCGCGGGGCCTACCGCGTCCTGCCGAGGCTCTATCCGCTCACCGCTGGTGCGCCGCCGGCGGCGTTAGTTGACAGTGGCAGCGGTTATTATCTGCTGATGGACCCGAAAGTGACGGAACTGCGGGCCAAGGGGATGACGGTGCCTGACCAGTATGTGGTGATGGAGATCGGTCCCGCCACCGGCACCGTCAGCTTCAGTTCGCCGCTTTACAATGTTGACAATCCCGCCGACCCGGTGACTGTATTTCCGGCCAGAGACGCCGAGGCCGATCTCATGGATGTTGCCGTGTACGGGGCCTACTACCCATACGTGTATCGTGTCACGCGCAACGGTGCTGATGACGACTGCCCCTCGGCCTTCTACAATGCGGATCTTGACCCCGGCCGGCTGACGGTGTTCTGGCGACGTCGTTACCCGGTTAGCAGCAGCCCCCATTTCGGCCGCAGTGGCTTCATGCACAAGACCTACACGACTTCCGTTCGTGTCGCCAAGCCCTCGATCAGCAGCATCGCTTCGGTGGTCAACGCTTACGACACAGGCACGGATATTCCGTACTCCGCCAACAATGGGGCCGGCATCATAACAGTGTCGGAGGGCTATATCGGTTACACCTTGCAGATTACCTACGATAGCGCCGATGGCAGCAGCGGTGTGGTAGAGTGGCACGAGGTGCCCGGGTGGTCGGTGGAGACGCCGGTGCCGATTCGCACCGGTGGGGCCGAGGGGCGTCTGGTAGTCAAGCCGGAGGCTTACACCGTCAAGAATGAACAAGACGAAGATGTGAGTAACGTCCGCTACTGGCTGTTCTGGACCAGCCTGGGTCGCGTCTATGACCTGCGGCTGCTCGATGCCTCCAGTGCTCGGGCCGCCGGTGACCCGATCATCGTCCAGTCAGCGGATGTCTATTCGGCCGTCGTATCACCGGACGCCGGTCCGGTGATCCGCGAGCGGCGTACGTCAAGCGTGTCGTTCGACCCAAGCTAGATGTAACTATTCGTACAAGACGTTGTCATAGAAAGTACATATGACTACCGGTAGTAGTCGCGTGCTAGGTAGCTTCTTGGGGCCGAGGCAACGTCTGTCAGCAAGCTTGACAAAGGCCTGGCAATACATTAAACTCAAGTTCAATAAGAGGCAGACAATCTAGTAGATATCCCTATCCCACAGACAGGGAGACTAGCGTCATGGCTCGCGGCGCGACTCATGTGCTCGGGCTGGATATTGGCACGGAAACGATTAAGGCTGTTGAACTGCGCCTGAGCGGGCCTGATATCGTGCTTGAGGGGCGGCCCGCGATCATACCGACGCCGCCCAATAGTGTTGTCGGCGGTCGCGTCGTGGATGAGGAGGCAGTCAGCGAGGCTATCAGTGAGGCGGCCTCGGAGTATGGCTTCAGCGTCAAGAAAGTGGTCGCCTCCGTCGGCGGCGAAACCGATGTGGTCGTCAGAATCGCCGAGTTGCCTCGCATGGAAGCCAAGGAGCTGGACGAAGCTGTCCAGTGGGAGCTTGACCGGCAAACCCCCTTCGCCGTGGATCAGGTCATATATGACTTTGAAGCTGTACAGCACCCCGGGGTCAGCCCGGAAAGCGAGAATATGGAAGTGCTGCTAGCCGTGGCCCAGGAAGACATGGTCAATGCTCATGCCGAGACCATCCTGGGGGCCAGGATGACGCCAGTGGCGATTGATGTTGAGCCTCTGGCATTGGGACGCGCCCTCGTGGAACTCGGCGACGAAACCACCATGCAGTCCACCGTCGTCATTGTCAACATCGGGCATACCGGCAGCCTTATCTCCATTTTCTGTCAGGGCGTGCCCGTATTCATCAGAACCATACCGACCGGCGGCGAGGCCCTTACCGCAGCCGTCAGGCAGAACGTCCAACTCGCCGAACAAGATGCCGAACGCGCCAAGCGCCAGTTCGCCGACGTTACCGGGCTTTTCGCCTACGAAGAGGAAGAAGGCGAATTTGCGGACGAAGAAGGCGACTTCATGGATGAGGCCACTGATTCGGTCTTCGAGCTCTCCGACTCCGAAGTCGCCGAAGAGGTAGATGAGGGCGCCGAGGATACGGATGACATGGCCACCCGTCTGGACGTGGATGCGCAGAGCTATGAGCTGCCTCCTGACCAGCCGGTAGAGGCCGAGCCGGGTGCAGAGGCGGCAGTCGCGGCACCTGAGGAGAGCGGCGAGCCCGCCGCCACTGAGGCAGCAGTCGCGGAAGCAGAGCCGCTTTCTGAAGAAGAGCAGTGGGCCCAGCAGCAGGTCTCAGAAGCCCTGATTGACCCCTTGACCGAGTTGGCTACCGAGCTACAGCGCTCCATCCAGCACTACCAGCGCCAGCATCGGCAGGAACAGATCAGCACGATCATCCTGTCCGGAGGCAGCGCAAGCATCCCCGGCCTGACCGAGTTTTTGGGAGCCGAAATCGGCATCCCCGCAAAGATTGCTGATCCATTTGCCAGGATTCAGTTCGATCCCGATGAGGTCTCCGAGGCCTACCTGCGTGACGTCGGGCCGGCCGTCAGCATCGCTGTCGGTCTGGCCCTGCGCGATATGCTTGACTGAAAACAGCGTAGTACGCATCGCCCAAGTTCTTGTCCGGGAGGAGCATCAGTGTTACGCGTTGATCTGCTGCCGAAAGTCATCGTCCAGGGGCGGCGCAATGTCAAGGCGAGCGTATTCTGCCTGATTGCCATCGTTCTCGCCGGCATTGTGATGGTCTTGGCCCTGCAGCAGGTCAAGAACAATATCGCCCGGACCGAGGAGAAGCTGGCTGACGCCAAACAGCGCGCTGACGCGGTTCGCAAGATCAAGAAAGAGGCGGAGGCCAAGCAGGGCGAACTCGATCCCATCCAGGCCAAGATTGACTTTGTTGACAATGCTGACGCCAGCGGCGAGCAGTTCTTCGACCGCTTCTGGAAGATCAATGAGTACATATACTCTCGCGCTCAGATGACCAGTTTCGAAATCAGCCCGCCCAACAGTGTCAGCTTCACCGTTCAGATCGCCGATACCACTGAGGCAGGCCGCTTCCTGCTCAACCTGATCCGCTGCCCACATATCACCGGCATCCAGATTTCGGGTATGCCGGCCGGCGATACGGTGGAGCCAACCGGCTCTACGGTCATGCGGGTTGCGGAGGAAGTCATCACCTTTAATGTCACTGCTACTCTGACCGAAGGCGTTGAGATTCCTGAGCCGCCTGGTGGCGAAGGCGGCGGAGGTGGACCCGGAGGCGGCGGACCGGAGGACATGATGATGGACGGCCTGCCACCGCCGCCGGAAGCGATGCCCGAGGAACCGCCACCGCCCGCTTAGGCCGCAGCGCCCAAACCCGCCTGCCAGCGGCGGGCTGTGGGCGATAAATGGGGAGCAGGCACAAATATGCGCAGAGTTCTTGGGAAAGTGCCAACATTCGCAATCTTCATCGTCGCCGCGGTGCTGATCATCGGTATCGTCGTGCTGATGCAGCTTAAGTTCATCAAGCCGCAGAAAGAGACACTGGCGCAGTTGGAGGAGGAACTCGCCGCCGAAGAGGCGGTAGCCGCCGAACGCCCGCAGGCCGAGCAGAAACTCGCCGAAGTCCAAACCCAGTGGGAAGAGGCCCAGGTGCGTCTCCAGCAGTTGCGGGACACCAGAAGCTTCGCGATCTCAACATACCAGCCGATTGGGGCCATGATCGCTCTATGGTACGAGTATCGCGAGGACCTACCACGCGTCACCAAGGAGTGGCTTGACTCAACAGGCGTTACACTTAACAGCAATATTAGCTTCCCAACGCCGGGCATGGCTCCACCGGAGATCCCGAGCAGTGGATTCATCGCCCTGCCTGGCCCGACGAGCCTGTCAATCAGTGGCACCATGGCGCAAATCGAGGGTTTCTACTCCTCACTGGGCAACTACAAGCGAGTTGCCACCATATCGGGGTTGAGTCTTTCGGGGGAGGGCGATGCCCTTAATGCTACCGTACCGGTCAGTCTGTATCTGCTAATCGAGACGCCGCCTGCAGCAGCGCCTGCTCCGGCTGCTGGGGGAGCACCGGGCCCCGAAGGAGTTGGGCCTGGGGCGCCACCAGGTCCTGGGGGTGAACAGGTCGTGCCTCCGGCGGCGGATGAGGAGCCTATGGACGGAGAGTAACTTGACGAGATCAGTCGGCAGCAACCGCCGGCGCGCGCCGAAGGCTATCGGGGACAGGAAGTAGGCACAGTAAGGGGAGAACCAGCATCGCAGGAGTCGCCTGTGACTAACCCACGCAATGCGAAAATCATGATGGCAAGCGCACTTTGTATAATGGTGCTTGCGGGGGTGGTATTCCTGTTATTCGTCGTCCCTACCATGCGCGGGGGGGCTACCCCGTCAATGGCTCAGGGCGAGATGCCGCCGGCGCCCCCACCGCCGGGTGGGGAAGGCATGGGCGGACCGATGGGCGGCGAACCTGGCGGTCCGGGGCCGGCCGCCGCAGCCGAAGCGCAGCCGGCCTTGCCGCCGATCGAGCCCAGCAACCCCAATCCGTTCGCAGCCGCTGCTGGAGCTGGGGTTGCCGAGGAAGTCACCCTTGATGACCTGAGAATAACCAACTACGGGACCAACTGGGCCCAGATACCGGTAACTCAGCGGATGGGCTTCCCAGCGCCCGAAGTACCGCCGCGAGCAGCGCCTCCGCCTCCGCCGTCAGTCATCGGACCGGAGAAGCCGCTGCGGGTCACCAGCATCATGTGGACCAAGGATGGCCAGGCCTTGGCTGTGTACGAATACGGTGAGGGCGACGAAAAGGAGAGCGGCGTGGTTCGCCCTGGAGACGTGGTCGAGACCTGGAAAGTCAGCGAGATTCACCAGGATTACATAGTCGTGGAGGATCGCAGAAGCGGAGCACGAACTGAAGTATATCTGAGCGAGAAGGCTCCCGAGCCTAAGAAGGCACAGCCGCCGGCCCCTAGGCCCGGCAGGCGCCAGCCGCGGCCGCGCCAGCAGGGGCCCTAGAATACCGCACACAACTTCAATAGCGGCAGCCGGGCGTTGGGCTTGTCAGGTCCAGGGGGAGAAATCCGGTCAACAGGAGGTCGGTCCTATGAATACCAGATTGCAGATTTACGGCGGCATATTCTGCCTGGTGGTGCTAGCTACCTTGCTTGCCGCAGGTGCCGCCAACGCCCAGGACGATGCGAAATTCTCTGTGCAGTTCGCCGACACCCCCCTGTCAAAGGTCCTCGAAGCCTTCAAGCGCTTCAATGCCGGCTTCGCCTACACGCTGCCTCCCGGCGCAGAGAACAAGAGCATTACAGCCGCGTTGGTGGACGTTACTGTGGACGAGGCGCTCACGACCGTTCTGAAACAGGTCAATCTGCGGTTTGTCAAAGACAACAATATCTACTCGATTCGTGAAATGCCGCAGCGGGCGGAGACGCGCGCCGACCGGCCAATGCCCCAATATGGAGCCCCGATCTTCACGACCAGGCCGTCATCGCCAACGGCCGAGGCCGCCGGCGCTGCAGCTACGACCACGCCCGGTGAGGGGGCCAAGACCCAGGAAGACGAACGCGCCAACTTGCCGATTCGCCTGCTCAAGATCAGGTATGCCAACCCCGCCCTGCTTTCGACTCTCTTTGGCGGCGATGTCATCTATGGTGATGAGGAGAGCATGATGGGCGGTAGTAGTGGCGGCAGCAGCCGTAGCGGAAGCAGCAGTCGCAGCGGCTCCAGCCGCGGTGGCAGTAGCAGCCGTAGCGGCAGTAGCAGCCGTAGCGGCAGTAGCAGCCGTAGCGGCAGTAGCAGCAGAGGCGGCTCCAGTCGCAGCCGCTACTAGCCTGGGCTGCTGGTTTCCGGCGGTAGTGCAGTACTTGACTGGAAGCCTTGGACTGATCCAGGCATTCGAGAGACAGGGTAACATACCTAGCACCAAACCACAGCGAATGACGTGGGCCAAGAGATGCAGTTGACATGTGACAGTGCCCCAGGGAGGGGAGTTATGCGAAGCTCCAGTGCTTGGCAGCAGAAGATGATGGCGACCTGCGTTATCGCAATGCTGGCTATATGCGCCGTCTGTGGCCGAGTCGCGCTTGCGCAATCCGAGGGCGACGTCGCCAACGAGCAGCGCCTGATCAACATTGATGTCAAAGACGGGGCCATAGATGCGGTGCTGCGGATGCTGGCAAAGGCGGCCGCCGTCAATATCGTGATCGGCGAAAACGTCACGGGGCGGGTCGAGGCGGTGTCACTGCATGACGTAACTGTGGAGACCGCCTTGCGGATGATCACGATAGCCCACGGCTACCATTGGTATCGTGAAGGCAATGTCTATGTCGTCACCGCCAAGCCGCCTCCCGGTGCGTCTTCAAGCACAGGCGATTTGCCGTCGGGGATTGGAACTCGAGGAGCGGAGCGGACCACTGACCGGGCGCCGCTCGGCGGCGGCACCTCTGAACTGACCGGGCCGACAGAGCTTGCCAAGATGCCGCCGGTGGTCTCGCCGCCACCGGTAACTCCCCATGAGGCCTCAACTATCGTGACTCCGGGCGCGCCCGGTGAGCCGAAAATAGTCACCAAGGTTATCCCGCTCAAGTACAAAGATGCTGAGGAGCTGGCCTATGCCTTTGGCGGCACCACCTTTGGCACCACCGCGCCCGGCGCGAAATTCCCAGCGTATCGACCTACGGACCGTGGGCACCTTAGCGGCCAGACGCCCCGGTCGTATGCCGGGCCCGACGTTTTTGGCGGTGGCGCCTCATCCAGCTCCCGCTGGGGCCAGGACGCGGGCCTGGGGGGCGGCAGGGCCACCCGCGGCAGTACCGGTGGGGGAACCGATCGTGGCAGTTCACGCAGCGGCAGCCGGACCGGCGGCGGCATCGAGGCCTTCCTCCCGGGCGAGATGCAACCTCCCACCGCCTTCATGCCCGAGAATGCCCTAATCGTCCAGGGCACTCAGGCCGAAATTGACAAGTTTACCGAGCTCATCGAGATGCTTGACGTGCCTACTAGGCAAGTTGAGATCTCCACCAAATTTGTGGATGTGCTGAGTACAGAGCAGAATGCTTTCGGTATTGATTGGACCGTCGCCAATGGCGCGCTGGAGTTCTGGAACCTGGGGTTTGCCCCCGGCGAAGCCATCGGCAATGTTGTCAGGTATTCCCGCGGCCGCTTGCAGGCGACGCTTGCCGCCTTGCAGAACGAGGGGCGGGCCACCGTCATCAATGCGCCGCACGTCACCTGTCCCAACAATCAGTATGCCATGATCAGCTTCTACACCACGATTCCGTACTACACTTCGACTACCGAGTATAATCAGTTCGGCCAACGTATCGCCAGCGAGGTTGAGTGGGAAGAACTCGAGGTCGAGAACACCCTCGAAGTTGTGCCTCGTATCAATGCTGATGACACAATTACCATCGAGGTGTACCCGATACTGGAGAACCAGGTGGGCGAAGTGGTCGGCCCCAATGGTGAGACCATGCCTATTATCGTGTCCCAGGAGGTCATGACGACGGTGACCGTTGCTGACGGGGACACGATTGTGATGGGCGGCTTGATGACGAAGGATGAGAGCTACACGTATCAGAATACGCCACTCTTGAGCAAGTTGCCGATCATTGGGAAGCTATTCCGCTCCAAGCGTGTCAAGACTTCCAACAGCGAACTGCTCATCTTCGTCACGCCCAGAATCATTCGTGACGTGCCGCCGCAATAGGGCAATGCGGTGTGTCGCACTCAGCTCACAAACGGCACTCCTCAGCGGTGCCGTTTGTTAGTATCTGCAACCCTGTCGGCCGGAAGGCGCGAGTGCTGTGAACTTCTTCACCAAGGTTCATGTTGCGCTGGGCCCAGCCAGCTACGACATAACCATCGGTGCGTCTGTCCAGGAACATCTGGGCCGCCTGTACCCGCCCCGACCTGGCCAGCGCGGGTGTGTGATCGCGCCTGAGAACCTGGTGGACCTCTACGCCGACGGCGTGCTGGAAAGCCTCCGGGCCGGCGGCTGGGAGGTTGAGCTACTCTCGGTCGCTGACGGTGAGGCGACCAAGAACCTCGGTACCGCTGAGCAGCTATGCCGCCGTCTTGCCCAGATGACATTCGACCGCGGATCGGTTCTCTTTGCCCTCGGCGGCGGTGTTGTCGGCGATTTGGTCGGCTTTGTCGCCGCCATCTACTTGCGGGGCATAGCCTTCGTGCAACTGCCCACGACACTACTGGCGCAGGTTGATGCCAGTGTCGGCGGCAAAGTGGCCGTGGACCTGCCCGAAGGCAAGAATCTAGTTGGGGCTTTTCATCAGCCCGCTGCCGTGTTCATAGATACCGTACCCCTCAAGACCCTGCCGGACAGACAGCTCCGTTCGGGGATGGTCGAGGTTATCAAACATGCCGCCATTGCGGATGCGGACTTGTTCTCCTACCTCGAGGCCAATCTTGAGCGCATATATGAACGCGAGCCGACAGTGCTGGAGCATATCCTCGCCCGCAACTGTCAAATAAAGGTGGATATTGTCGCCCAGGACCCGTATGATACCGGCCCGCGCAGCTTGCTCAACCTCGGCCACACGGTCGGCCATGCGGTAGAGACCGGAGCCGCCGCTTGGGCCATTCATCACGGAGAGGCTGTCGCCATCGGCATGTTGGCTGAAACGCGGCTGGCCGTCCAGCTCGGGATCTGCGACCAGCACGACCTCGACCGACTGCAGAAGCTGCTGGATAGAGTCGGCCTGCAGTCGGCAATCCGGGAGGTTGACATTGACAAAGCCAGGGCCGCCTTGCGCCGCGACAAAAAAATCACCGACCAGGCCTTGCGCCTGCCGTTGATGACCGCCATCGGCAGTGCGGAGGTCTTTTCGGATATAGCGCTGGAGCAACTCGATACCGCCTTGCGTGACGTTCTGGAGCATCATAAATAGCCGGAGTCTGCTGATTGGGAATGGCCGGGCGAAACATGAACAGGAAACAGGACGCAATTCATCCACTGGCCTGGCTGGGTCTGGTGCTGTGGGCCAGCATAAAAGGTATTGTTGCGATCGTTTTCACCATCGCCATCTTCGTCGGCCTCGTGTCGCTGCTGGTGCTGGTGGCTCTCGGCTACGGGCCTCAAGAGGTCGCGGTGCCGAATGTTGTCAACATGCCGCTGGATAAGGCCAAACAGGCGATGACTGAAGCCGGGGTTGTGCTCGAGGTCGCACGGCAGGTGCATACCACCAAGACGGCTGACGGCTGCGTGATGGAGACGAGACCGGCAGCCGGCAAGGTCACCAGAGAAGGCCGCAAGATCTACGCCGTAGTCAGCCTCGGGCCCAAGGACGCCAAAGTGCCGAAGGTTGTCGGCCATAGCTCCCAAGCGGCGCAGCAGCGCATCCGCGAGGCGAAATTGCACGTCGGCAGCATGATCTATAGGGCCGACAGCAACCCCCGTGATCACGTCATCGAGCAGGCACCCAGCGCCGGCACTGTTGTGGCCCGCGATTGTCCTGTCAATCTGGTGCTGAGCGGCGGGCCGGATTACGGCCGCACACGGTTGAGCGACAAACGGACGCTGTTGTTCCGCAGCGTCGAGGTCACGGTGCCGCAGGGCCAGCCGCTGCAGCGGGTGGTCATCAAGGTCACAGCCGACGAGGCCGAGGGTGAGAAGACGTTCTACAATCGCGTCCACCGGCCCGGCGATGAGGTCAAAGCCGACTTCTATGCCCCCAAAGGGGCCACCTTGGAGGTCGTCATTGACAAGCAGACGGTACTGAGCAAGCAGCTTTGATGGTCTCCAGCACCACTTCCGAGGGGTTAAGTGCCAAACTCCGATTCCCAGCTTGTTGCCAAAGCGAAAAGCGGCGATCGCCACAGCTTCGACCTGCTGGTCGAGCAGAACTACCTCCTCGTCTATAATACCGCTTACCGCATGCTCGGCGATAGCGCCAGCGCCGAGGATGCCACCCAGACCGCCTTCGTCCGCGCCTACCGCTCCCTGAAGCGCTTCCGCGCCACCTCGGCGTTCTCTACATGGCTCTACCGCATCGTCTGCAACGTCTGCCTCGACACCATCCGCAGCCACAAGGACGAGACCGTGAGCCTGGAGGTCGTCTATGACGACGGGGACGACCCGCAGCAGCGGCCGCTGCCGGACGAATCCGCCGAGCCGGGTGCCTACATTGAGCGCTCGGAGCGTCAACGGCTGGTCCACCGCGCCATTTCACAGCTCGCCGAAGACTACCGCATGGTACTGGTGCTTTACGACATTACCGGGCTTTCGTATGAGGAGATCGCCGAGACTTTGGAGATACCGCTGGGCACGGTTAAGAGCCGCCTCAACCGCGCCAGGCTGGCGCTGAAGGATATAATCGCGCCGGACCTGGAACTTTTCCTGTAGAGGCACAGTCAGATTTATGACAACACTGGGATCTGGGGTCTGTAATGCGATGTGAGCAGTGCCGTGAAAAGTTCAGCGACTTATATGCCGGCGAGCTGAGCGCCTCCGAGGCTGAGCTGGTGCGTGGGCATCTTGCCTCCTGCCCGCACTGCGCCGCCGCATACGAGCAGTTCGCCGCCGCCGTTGCAGCCGTGCGCGGCCTGGAGCCGGTAGTGCCGCCTGCGCGCCTGCTTGACGACATCCGCACCAGTCTGGAGGCGACGCGCGCACCGAGCACTCTGGCACACCGTGTCGGCAAACTGGGGCCCGTGATCGCGGCTGCCGCCTGCTTTGTGCTTGTATTCATCGGTGTGCTGACATACAACAACTACCGTCCTGGTACTGCGCTGGATTTGCGTCCGCCCTCGGCGATCCCGGGCCAGGTTTTGCGGGAAGAAGCGCCCCAACCGCAGACTGAGCCGGTTACTCCGGAAGCAAGCGAGGCGCCGGCAACCGTGGCCGAGAAAGCCGAGGCTGCTGCGGAGAGCGAGAAGGCCGCCGAGACCGCTACCAAGCCCGCCCCTGAGCCGCCGTCGCTTCCACCTGCGCCGGTTGTTGCTACACCGCCGGCACCCGCGCCTGCTCCGCCGCCAGTTTCGCCAGGTCCGGGCGAGGTCAGAGCCGAACAGCCCGCCCCTGGCGCTGAAGGGGTTACGCCTAGCGCTGCTGCTTCCACAGGCGGGGGGCCGGAAGCTCCTCGAGGCCCCCGCCGGGCCATCGGTGCTCTTGACTTGGCTGCCGCGCGTCGGGACGAGGAGGGCAGGTACTTTGCCAAGACTACGGAGACAGCACCTGCGGATAAGAGTCTGGCAGCGCTAGCACCGGTGCCGGAGACCGGGAAGCTGTTTGTGCGTTTCATCCCACCGCAGCTTCGCCAGATCGGTCAGCCGGTCACCAGCGCGGTGGCGCTGAGCTGTGACAAGTCGCTGCCGGAGGTGGCGGTGCGTGTGGAGACCCGGCGGCAGATGAGGCTGTTGCACTCCGAAAACGGCTATGTCTATCGTGGCCCCCTGACGGCTGGTGAGGCGAAGCAGGTCGAGTTCAAGCTCGTCGCCCAGCAGCAGGGAACCCAGCGGCTGCGGGTCAGTGTCGAGACACCCGTAACCGGGCTTGAGGCGCAGATGGAAGTGGTCCTGCCGGGCTTCGAGACCACCGCCGTGCAGTCGCCCCAGGACCCGCTGGGTGAGCCGATAACCGTCACGTTCAAAGAGACGCCGCTGCGTCAGGCCCTGCTGCAGATTGCCCGCCAGGGCCGCGTCAATCTCGTCCTGGGGTCCGGAGTCAGCGGGCAGCGGGTGACCTACTCCTGCCTTGACACTCCTGCCGGCTCTGTGATCCGCATCCTGGCGGACGCCGATGGCTATCAGGTCGAGTTCCAGGACAATACGTACTATATATCTGGGGCACAATGACAATCTCCGGCGAGTCCTGTGTGCGCCGCAGGTTCACCAGCTTTGCCTTTGACATCCTCTGCAATAACGCGTTAAATAGTACTGGTGCATGCATCGGACCCCAGGACAGGCTCGGCACTGCCGGCGTGGCGGGCCGGGAAATCACATGCGCCTCAGCGACAGGGTGAGTGGCGGGTGCAAACGGCAAACGGGTGTAGGCTGGCAGCGGCACTGGGCTTGATCGCGGCGCTTGGCAGCATAAGCTTGGCTGCTGAGGATACGGCCGGCCAGAGCATCAGGCCGCGGCTGGCGGCAATGCAGTTCCATGACTACAGCGCGTACCGGGGGCATCTGCTGGGCCGCCGGGCCGCCGACGCTCTATATGTCGCTTTGGAGGCTACCGGTCGCTGGCGGCTTCTGGAGCCGTCCGCCGTGCGCCAGGCTTGCGCGGATATGCACCTGACGCCACCGTTCGCCGTCGGCTACCAGCAGGCACTCGGCTACCGTCTCAACGCCGATGTGATCGTCACCGGCCGGGTCGAGGGAGTGCGCATCAGCCCGGCAGAGGGCACCGTGACGATCAATCTGGTCCTCGATTTCGTTGATCGTGTCTGCGGGCAGTCTATCATGCCGCTGCAGATTTCCGGCTCCTCGCGACGAGCTGACGGCGGCCCGCGGCCGACCGACATCATCGTCAGCGAGGCACTGGCTGACGCCTGTAGCCGTATCGTCGCTATTGTTCAGACCGTGCCCGCTTGCGCTGCTAAGGTGGTGGACACCAGCGGCACCCAACTGACTTTAGAGCCGCTTACGGAGGTGCCTCTGACCGGCGGCGACCGGCTGCTGCTGTATCGAGCCAACGGTGATGAGCAAGCCGGTCCCAAGTTGGTCGCCCTCTTGATGGTCAAGCGTGCCGAGGCAGGCCGGATCACGGCGACCGTGCTCGACAGGATCGGCGACATCTACACCGGCGATGTCGCGGTCTGCGTTGGGCCTGCGCGCCCGGAGGTGAAGCCCACGCCTTGAAAGCCCTGCGCACCTTCGGGCCGGAGGCTAGCCGCATTGTTGACGAGCCGCGTCCCCAAGCCGGCCCCGGCGAGGTCCTAATCAGCATCCGGGCCGTCGGGATATGTCATACCGACCTGGAGATCCTCGGCGGTTACCACCCTGAATACGCCTCCGGCATTGCGCACTACCCGATCGTTGTCGGCCATGAATGGTCTGGCGAGGTTGTCGAAGTCGGAGCCGAAGTGACCTCGGTAAACATCGGCGACAGCGTAGTCGGCGAGACCGGCATCGGCTGCATGTGCTGCGATCTCTGCAAATCGGGTCGCTATCATCTCTGCCCCTTCGGCACCGAGACCGGCGTAATCAACCGCGACGGTGGCTTGCGGGAGTATCATGTCGCCCCGGCCTTGTCACTTCACAAGCACGCTCTGCCGCACGAGCAGGCGTGTCTGATCGAGCCGGCCTCGGTGGGGATTTACGCGGCAATCAAGGCCGGCATCGGCCCGGGGGACACCGCCGAAGTCATCGGCGACGGCGCTATCGGGCTACTGTGCGTGCAGGCGGCCAAGGCCGCCGGCGCTGCTGAGGTTACCCTGGTCGGTCATCATGATGACCGGCTGCAGCTCGGCCAAAGGCTTGGTGCCGACAGGACTGTTAATTCCCGTTCAGCCGACGCGGTACATACCCTTACTGAGCTGAACGGCTCATGCCGCCCTGCAGTGGTCATCGAGGCGGCCGGTAGTGCTGAGGCGCTTGATATCGCCCTGCATTTGGTCGCGCGCAGCGGCGTAGTCGCGGTGGTCGGCTATTCCGCAGCCGAACCCTACCGCCACTCGCTGGCCTCGATAATCGGCGGCGAGATTGAACTTCTCGGCGTCAGAGGCAGTCCTAACTGCTGGCCACGGACCATCCGCCTGATTGAGACGGGCGCGATGGTGGTCGAGCCGTTAGTGGGGCCGCGTTTTGCTCTGGACGATTTCGCCGAGGCGCTGTCGGCGGCTCAATCCGGGCAGACGGGGGCAGCCAGGGTCATAATAGAGCCAAGTTCATAAACCTCCGACCTACCGGCAATAACGGGCCTCAGAATCGCAGGAAAGGTGCAGCTATGCGAGCCCTACCCCTGATCCTAGCCCTTGTCTCCGTGCTGGTAATCGCGATCACTGGTTGCGGCGGCGGCTCCGGGCCCACGGAATTGCCTGCCAGCCAGTACTTCCCACTGGCTCAGGGCAATCAGTGGTACTATCGGGTGACGGATTATACGGTTGACGGCTCTGGTGCAGTCAGGGCAATGAGCTCGCGCCGGCCGCTGCTGCCGGGCAGTAGGTTGCTCGGATTGGCCCGCGTGAAAACCGCGCAGGAGGGGCCGGGCGAGAGTACTCTCATCGTGTCCATCACCGGCACCAAGCGGATTGACGGTATCACCTGGTTCGAGGCCAGCACACTCCAGCCGCCGCTGGAGACCGAGACGGTGTACTTCCGCCATGACGCCGACGGCCTCTTGGTCCGGGGCTCAGCCGAGGATGAGCCCTCGTACCGGATACGCCGGCCGATCGAGGCCGGCAATGCCTGGAATCCCCTGTCTGATGAGGACTGGCAGATAGAGATACTCGCGGTGGATGAGACTGTTGATGTGGAAGCCGGCGCCTTCGCTGACTGTCTGCAGACCGAGGAAAGCGGCACCTGGGAGGGGGAAGCTTATCGCGGTCTGACCTGGTTTGCGCCCAAGGTCGGCCCGGTTTACACTGAGGACTATTTCGACGGCGAGCTTGCCGTCAAATCCGAACTAACCTCATATAGTGTCACCGCCAACTAGCGCGGCAGGCCGGCGTCGCTGCAGTTTTCTGAGAGAATGTGAAGGCGCAAAGTCCCGCCGAGGTGTTGCAACTGCCTGTGCGATTTGATATACTTCTTCGGATGTCTGGTGGCGGCGGAGCGTTATCTGGACGAGATACGGTATCTTGTCACCATCTGCTGATATAGTCGGGCGGAAAGGCATCAGATGCGTGGAGAGGAGCATTGCCATCATGCGGCATAGCTACACAGGAGTCGTAGTATTCGCTACAGTACTCGGCATTGTCGCCTTGCTTTGTGCGCCTGTATCTGCCCGCGAAGTCCAACTCGCCGGCATTCGTCTGGGCGACCACGCTGTCAACCTGCTTGACATCTACGGGCAGCCTGATGGAATCGCGGTGGGTGCTGGCGAGGAGTTGGCAGCGGCGCAGGCCCCCGCAGCGGCTGGTGCAGGCGCTGGACCGGCGATGTTCGCCCCGCCCGGCGGAGGATTGCTGGGGCCGCTGGGGGAAATGCTAGGCATGGGGGCACCCGGTGCTATGGCCGGGCCGCCGGGAGCTGACATCGCTGCCGGGCCGCCGGAAGAGGGCCCGGGCGCCTTCCCCGGTGAAGCCGGTGGTGCCCCAGCGGCAGGTGCTGGTGGCGGGGCAGCCGTCGCTGCGGGTGGCACCCAGCCCTTCCCGATCTGGGCATTGCCGATCTGGGTAACTTTGCGCTCCCGCGAAGTGGAGTGGATTTACCGCAAGGGCCCCGTGGTGATGGGCTTTGTCCTGGATCGCGATGGCTTTGTGCGGGTTATCGCCATCGCCGCGGAGAACTGCAACTATGCCCGCACCGCGCTGTGGAAGCCGCATCGCTACGTGAAACTGGGCGACAGCTTCAAGCGCGTCATTTACCGCTACGGCTATCCCGACGAAACCGTACCGTTCAGTTGGAGCACCGCCGGCTCCGCGAGTGTTGGTGGCGGCTCGCTGACTGTGAGCTTCGGTCAGGTCAGCCGCACCTACTCCCGCGACTGCATGTTGCGGTACACTGAGAACAACAATATTTCGTTCACCTTGCACAATTTCGTCGTCACACGCATCCACATCTGGGAATAGACATATTATGACGTAGATATAGCCTACACGGCGGCTCCGACGGTCTGTGGAGCCGTTGTCTGTTCTCCCCGGTCGAGCAATTGTTGCCTCAGGCAGGATTACCTCCGCCGCTGTCGAAGTACTATTCATATTATGTCCGCTCACCTGTCAGCCTAGATTCAGTGATGGACAACGACGATATCAAGGATGAAATCAAGCGACGGGTTGACATCGTCAGCCTGGTATCTCGCTATGTTACGTTACAGCGGGCGGGCCGTCGCATGCGCGCGCGCTGTCCCTTCCATGAAGAGACTCAAGCCTCGTTCTACGTTGACCCGGCGAGCGGGTTCTACCACTGTTTCGGTTGTGGTGCCGGCGGGGACGTATTCTCATTCCTGATGCAGATTGAGGGCCTGACCTTCCCGGAAGCGGCGGAGCGACTGGCCGATATGGCAGGCTTGCGATGGCGCAGCAGTCCTGGGGCCAAACAGGCGAGCCAGCAGCGCGATACCGTCCGCAGCGTCAACGAGTACGCCGATGAGTTCTTTCAGCAGACCTTGCGTAGTGACGCGGGTGCCGCGGCCCGGAAGTACCTCGCAGAACGCGGTATCAACGAGGCATCGGTGCAGGGATTCAACCTGGGATATGCCCCGGACAGTTGGGATAGCCTACTCCGCTATCTGGCAGGGAAGGGTATCAGTGGCCAGGTTGCGGAGCAGGCCGGCCTGGTCAAGCCCCGTGCTACAGGCGGCTACTACGACACCTTCCGCAATCGTGTCATGTTCCCCATCTACGAGGTCAACGGGCGTGTCATCGGTTTTGGCGGTCGTACGCTCGACCCGGACGAGGACGCCAAGTATATCAACTCGCCGGAAACGGCGCTTTTCAAGAAGGGCCGGACCGTCTATGGTCTGAATCTGGCCCGCCAGGCGATTTCGGACGCCAACCAGGTGCTTGTTGTTGAGGGCTATACCGACGTCATCTCAGTTGTTCAGGCTGGCATCGGCAATGTTGTGGCGTGCCTGGGCACTGCCACCACCGCCGACCATCTGCGGCTGCTGAGCAGATATGCCGATGAGGTCGTGTTCATATATGACGCGGACGCAGCCGGGATGGAAGCGGCCCTGCGCAATATCGAGACTTTCGAGAACGCGGCGGCGGATGTCAAGGTGGCTGTCTTGCCGACCGGACAGGACCCTGACGAAGTTGCCCGGGACCTCGGGGCCGAAGGCTTTATGAACATTGTTGAGAAGCGCCTGAGCCTGGTGGAGTACCAGTTGCGGATGATCTTCTTGGCCCATCAGGAGCAGACCGGCAGCGACCGGGCGGCTGCGGCCCGCGAAGCGGCGCAGATGCTGACGAAGGTGCCCGATGCAGTTCGCCGCGACGAGTTTTTGGCAACCGCTGCCGACTGGTGGGGGCAGGGCAATACCGCCCGCACCGAGGCCATGCAAAGGGTGCTCACCGAAGAGTTGCGCAAAGTGATGCCGCAGAGCCGCTACGGGCGAGGCCGCTACGGCAAAGCGCGCTATGCCGGTCAAAGCGACCGCCAGTTCATTACCGACGCCGTGTCCAGGTCCGCCGGCGACCACCCGGCCGGCTGCCTGAAGATGGAGGCTGCCATGCTATCAGCCGCGCTAACTGATAGCGATTTTGCGGGGTACATGGCCGAGCGCCTGGCAGTCGAAGACCTGGTGGACGAAAGAGACCGGGTCATCTACACTAGGTTGGTTGAGCACCTGCAATCCGGCCAAGGTTACGTCCCGCAGACGGTCATTGACAAGTTGCCGGAGGCGGGGGCTGTGCGCGACCGGGGCGTGGAATTGTGGATGCAGGAGGTAGATTGTGGGCTGGAGCGGAAGGTGCTTGACAGCAACATAGAGAAGTTGCAGAGATACCGCGCTTGGCGCGCTTGGCGCGAGCAGAGCGCGAGAATAGCCGAGGCGATTGACGGCGGCGAGCTGTCGCCTGACAGCCCGGAGTATCTGGAGTTCAAGCGCCGCAGTGGGGAACTGGGTGGGCCCGGTAGCACCGGCTATCACACCTATGAGGCTGACTGGGGAGTTGCGGGCAGTAACCACGATACTGCGCCCCGAGCCGACGCCGGTATTGAAGAAGCCAAAGACGACGAAGGGAGTTGACCTTCTTGGCAGAGGGGAAGGACCTCGATCCTCAACAGATGGAGGAAGTCCAGTCCCTGATAGCGCTCGGACGTGAGCAGGGCATGTTGTCGTACAGCGATATTCAGGAAGCCCTGGGCGATGTAGAGGACTTGGACACCGAGGCCATTGAGGAGATCTACTGGCTAATCGCCAAGGCCGGGATCCGCGTTGTTGATGATGACGAACGCGATGTGGCCGATGAAGGCAGCGATGGCGATAGCGACGACCTCTCCGACCTGGATGATGTCCCGATTGACGATACGGTTCGCATGTATCTGCAGGACATCGGTCGGGTCTCGCTGCTTTCTGCCGAAGAAGAGGTAGTCCTGGCCAAACGCGTGCAGAAGGGCGAGGGCGAGGTCGTCTTTGATCGCGTGAAGAACTGCCTGATCTTCACGCCGTACCAGCGCCTCGACCCGGACCGCGTGTACACGGTTAGCATCCGTGGCGGTGTCGGCGGGGTCCATGACGTTTGCGGGCAGTACCTTGAGAAGGATCTCAGTTGGGATTTCCGCACGGCTGCGGCCGACAAACACGTCAAGCTAACCGCCACCGACCCCGCTGACGGGGCAACCGATGTCGAGGTCGGCGTGGTGATCCGTATTCGGCTGAATGAAGCTGTCGCGCCTCAGAGCCTGGACGAGGAAACCATTGTGGTCGAAGACACCAAGGGCCGCCGGGTTCCCGTGCAGTGCACTGTCAATTCCGGGGAATGGCAACTTGAGATCGTGCCTGAGGAGCCGCTGCGCCATCGCACGACCTTCAAAGTCAAACTGAAGAGCGGCGCCGATGGTGTGCTGGGAGAGACCGGGCGCCAGTTTGACCGCGATGTCGCCTTCAAGTTCACCACGTGTCACCACAAGCGCTCACCGCAGGTTGTGGCCAGCAGCCCCGCAGACGGCGAGGGTGATGTCGAGCCCGCCGCCATGGTCAAGCTCGTGCTCGACCGCCGTCTGGTCGCGAAGTCGGTCAATAAGTCCAGCGTGCAGGTGCGCGGTGAGGATGGCAAAGCGGTGCGCGGAATGGTGGACTACGACGACGCTGCGCGCACTATCTACTTTGTTCCCGACCAGCCGTTCGCAAACGAAGCCTCCTATACCATCCGCCTCAAAGGCAACAGCAAGGGGATTAAGGCAGTCAATGGCACGCGTCTGTCCGCTGATTGGGAGGCCAGCTTCCAGACTGCGGGGGCTTGTTCACCGCCGCAGGTCGTGGCTTACAGCCCGGAACCGGACGCTAAGGACGTGGGGCCACGCCTGTCGCTGAGGGCCTATTTCTCCAACCGCCTCGACCCCGGTAGCATTGATCCATCGGCAGTCCGCCTTAAGGACGAGGAAGCGACCGGGGCCCTGACCGAGGCGAATCTGCGCCTGGTGGTTAGCATCGCCCGCCGCTACACCGGCCGTTCCAGCATGAGTTTCCTGGACCTGGTGCAGGAAGGCAACATGGGGCTGATGCGTGCTGTGGAGAAGTTCGACTATCGCAAGGGGTACAAGTTCAGCACCTATGCGACCTGGTGGATTCGCCAGGCCATCACCCGCGCAATCGCCGACCAGGGCCGCATCGTTCGTATTCCCGTCCACATGGTTGAGACCATCAACCAATTGGCGAAGACCTCACGCCAGTTACTGCAGCAGTTGGGCCGCGAGCCGACGCTGGAAGAGGTAGCTGCAGAGATGGACATGCCGCTTTCGCGGGTGGCCGAGATCAAGCGGATTGCTCCCGAGCCGCGCTCACTGGAGGCACCCGTCGGCGAAGAAGAGAACAGCCATCTGGGCGACTTCGTCCCCGACGAAGATGCCGACACACCGGTAGAGGTCGCCTCCAATGTCGTCCTCCGCGAACAGCTCGAAAAGGTCCTCAGCACCCTCAACGAACGCGAGCGCGAGGTCCTCAAGCTGCGCTTCGGGCTGGAAGATGGCTACTCCCGCACCCTGGAGGAAGTTGGGCATATCTTCGAGGTGACCAGGGAGCGGATTCGGCAGATCGAGGCCAAGGCCTTGCAGAAGCTCCGCCACCCCTCCCGCAACAAAGAGCTTCGCGACTATCTCGAATAGCGGCCGACACGGGGCTCAGCAGCCGCTGGCGCTTACCTCAGATTCCGTCCTCCCAGTCTCCTGATGCCGGCATCGAGTGCTTTGGTGACGGGCGAACCAGGCCTCAGCAGAGGGCTTGCAGTCAGTTATTGAGTGCGGTATAATGCTGCCAAGGTGTAGAGATTGCGAATAGGGGCCCGTAGCTCAGCGGTAGAGCAGTCGGCTCATAACCGATCGGTCGCTGGTTCGAATCCGGCCGGGCCCACCACGAATACTACATGCGCCACTCCCAAACAGGACAAAGCTATCGCCTGGGTGGAGTGGCTATTTATATAAGCCATTGCTGTTGAAAGCAGCGGTTCCGCGCCCAGGTTTTACGGGCAACCGGCCACCGCCAGGCGCGTACTCTGTGAGATGACAAGACTTCATGCTAACCACCATTGCGGATCATATAAAAACCCACAGACACCAACTGCGTCAGCACGCGCTGTTTATCGGCAGCGGTGTTATCATCCCCCCGCGCGAGCTGTCAGTACAGCGGCTGATTGACCAGATGGCCGTAGAGTGGGCCGGTGAACAGGTCGCCGGGGTGCCACAGGAGTTGCGCGAGGCCAAGGCGCTGTCGCTGATGGCTGAAGCTGAGCCTGATCACGCCCGACGTTGCCGCATACTCACCCAACAGTTGGAGGATTGCCGCCCCGCCGAAGGCCATATCCGCTTGGCCCGCATGATCAAGGACGCCTACTTCTCCACCATCTTCCTGGCCGAGCCTGACCGTTTGCTTGAAGAGGCGCTTCAGGTCCATCATCTCACCGCCGAGAAGGATTACCACCATTTCGTCGCCGGCGTGGATGACGCCAAGACCATCAGAGTGGGTGTCGAAGAATCCAGTCGCATGACCATCGTCAAATGCGGCGGTGATGTCAACACGAAGTTTTTGCCGCTGACTGACGAAGAGATCGCTGCCGCCTATGCCGACATCCATGAGATCATTGCTGACGCCTTCAAGGTATTCACGGTTATCGTCGCCTATGAGGACCGGGACCGCCCGATTCTGGACCACATCAGCCGCGATGGCCGCCGCGTTTTCTGGGTCAATCCCCTGGTTCCTGTCAGCGACCAGCGGCACTACGATGAACTCAAGGTGGAGAGTCCCGATAGTGTGCGGTATCACCGCTACCAGCCTGAAGTCATCGAGCTGCTTTCCGCCCGCGCTTCCAGTCGGCATCTGATCTGCCGCGAAGCGGGCACCTTCAATGAGTTCATGGCCAGACTCCACGACCGCCTCACTCGCCGCCGGCGCTCAGAGAGACGCCGTAGAGACCTGACGCTACTTCGCGGCGGGCCCTACCGCTTCCTGGACCGCTTTGATGTCGAGGATGCGGAGTTCTTCTTCGGGCGCGAGGAAGACACCCGCATACTCATTCAGATGATCAAGACCAACCCCCTGGTGGTACTCTTCGGCCGCTCCGGTATCGGCAAGACGTCACTGCTGTGCGCCGGGGTGATGGCCGGCCTAGCCGAGCAGAGCGAAGAAGCCGATGGCGAAGAGGAGAGTGGCCTGCCGTGGCTGGGGGTCTATAGCCGGTGCCTCGACGACCCCACCAGGAGCATCAAGGAAGCGACCATCGCCGCCGTGGAGGACCTCGGCTACGAAGCCGATAGCCTCGACGAAGACGGCTCTCTGCTCGAGTTTATCCAGGCGGTCCACGCGCTCACCAATCGGCGCATCCTTATTGTCATGGACCAGTTTGAGGAGTACTTCGTCCGCCTCGGCGACCGCGTTAAGGCAGAGTTCCTGGACGGCTGGACCGAGTGCCTCAATGCCGGGCTTGACTATCTGCACTGGGCTATTGGCATCCGGGAGGATTTCGTCGGCGAGCTTTATGATCTGCACGATCGCATCCCCGGCATCATGCACATCATGTACCGGCTCAAGAAACTCAGCCGCGAACAGGCCAAGGACGCCATCGTCAAACCCGCCCAAAATTTCGACATCCACATCGAGGGCGAGCTCGTGGACATCTTGGTGGAGGACCTCAGCCGGGAGGGGGTCGAGCCGGCGCAGTTGCAGATCGTTTGCGACCGGCTCTATGAAGCAAAGCCTGCCGGGCAGCATACCATTGCGCTGCACACCTATGAGCAGCTTGGCAGGGCCGAGCGCATACTCAGCGACTATCTCGACTTCGCCCTCTCGCAGTTCACCGGCCACGAGCGGCGCGTCGCCCGTGCTATTCTCAAGCATATGGTCTCCTCTTCCGAGGTGCTCGCTATCAGTCCCATCGAGCGGATTGCCGAGCAACTCGGTTACGGTCGCGATGACATCGAGCGAGTGCTGGCGCAGCTCGTGGACTTGAGGCTGTTACGCGGTGTCGGCGAGGAACGCCGCAAGCGTTACGAGCTGGTCCACGAGTACCTTACCGACGAGATTGAGGACTGGATGTCGGATACCGAGATCGGCGTCAAGGATGTCCAGGACCTGATTGCCCGTGAGCTCAACAACTACCGCAAGTTCGGCCTGCTGATCCATTCTGAAGAGCTCAAGATCATCAACGACCGCCGTGAGTCGCTGAACCCATCCCCCGAAGAGCTGGAACTGATCCTGCGCAGCACCGCCCAGAGTGGCGAGGAAGTCGAATACTGGTTCGGCCGCGTTGACGAGCTTGGCGACCAGCAGGTGCCGCTGCTGAGGTCACTGTTGAGCGCCGACGATAACACGACGAGACACATTGCTGCTGATGCGATTGCGGAGGCGCCGAGCATTGACTATCTGCCGGAACTGATTGCCGCGCTGGAACATGGCGACCGTCAGCTTGCCGCAAAGGCCACGGAGATACTTGCTGACCTCGAACGGCCCCTGATTAACCTAGTCGGCGGCAGCGATAGTGCCTTGCAGGTTATGGCCGTGAAGGCGCTCGGCGCTATCAGGAGCCACCGCGCCATACCGCGTTTGATGGAAGTGATCGCCACCGCTGACGACGCCCTGCGCGATGCTATCGCGGATGCATTGGTTGCACTTGATGAACCTGCGGCTCATGATATGCTGCTGCGACGGATGGCCGGTCGCGACGGCATTTCGTGGCCGGGAGCTTACGCCCTGGCCGTGATCGCGGCCCAGGATGAGGAGGCACTGACCAAACTGGACCGTCAGGTGGCACGCTCCTCTGACAGTGCTAAGGCGCGGTACACCGTCGGCTTGGTCAATGTCTATACCCACCAGCTCGAACAGGCCCGCCAGCAGCTAGAAATGGCCGCATCCCTGGCTGGCGGTGACTCCGAAGGCGAAAGGCATATAGCCGCGGCGATGACCGTGCTGGCTAGCGAGGAGGCAAAAGCCGCCGAAGGCAGTGAAATCTGGCCTTGCTTCCAGTGCGACAGGCAACACACAGGCAGGGCTGGTTTCGAGCTGCAGCCGCCTCTGAAGCAGCTCTGGAGCTTCGAGACCAAAGGGCCGGTGCTCGGCTCACCTGTGGTCAGCGGTGGCCTGGTCTATATCGGCTCGCGGGATGGCAGTCTTTACGCTGTTGACATGGTTCGCGGTACGCAGCAGTGGAAGCTGCAGACCGGGGACCAGATTGAGGCGACTCCGGCCATATCTGGTAAATTGGTTTATATCGGGTCTCACGACGGTGTTGTCTATGCTGCGGATACCACCAGCGGCGCGGTACAGTGGAAGACACGCCTGGGCAACAGCATCCGCTCATCGCCTGTGCTGGCTGATGGCCGCCTCTTCGTTGGTGATCACGCCGGCAATCTTACCGCGCTGGCGGCTGAGGCGGGAGATATCATCTGGAATACCGCAACCCGTGGCGAGATCACCGTCAGTCCGGCTGTAGCGGGCGAAATTGTGATAGTCGGCTCGTGGGATGGCGAAATCTATGCCTTCGATGCTGCCGACGGCGGTTCGCGTTGGACCTGTTCCACTGCCGGGCCTGTCGCCTCCACACCAACCGTGCAGGGCGAATACGTCTGCTGCGGCTCCGATGATGCAAACGTGTATGCCCTGGCCGTAGCGACCGGCGAGATTGTCTGGAAGCGTCCTGTCGGCGGCTACACCCGTTCGTCGGCGGCTGCCACCGAGGACCTCTTCATCATCGGCTGTCATGATGGGCGGGTCTATGCCCTGGACCATAACACCGGCGAAGTCGTGTGGCGGGCCGAGACGGAGGACGAGATTCTCGCCTCGGCTGCAATCAGCGGCGACATCATCTATCTGGGCTCGATTGACGGCGCCTTGTACGCCATCGAACTGGACAGCGGCAAGATCGCGTGGAAACATAAAACCCTGTATGGTATATACTCGTCGCCTGCCATCGTCGGTGATATGCTCTATATTGGTATCGAGCATTACTATCTTGCGGCGTTTACCGCAACGGATGATGAGACTACCTCACCTTAGCCGTGACATTCCGCAGGTGCCGGGCCCCGGAGCCGAGAAGCTTCGTGACCCCCGGCATGCCCGGCGCGTGTGGCTGATAGTCGCGGCGCTAGTCGCAGTTCTGGGCATCCTGTCGGGGCCTCTGGGTATTAGCACACTGCTGGATGCCATGCGCCGAGATTTCGTGGCCATGAGGTACGTACAGAGCGCCGCCGGCGCCTTGGCCGCAAGACCCGTTGACCGCGGCGCAGTAGTGGCGATGGTGGACCGGGCGGTGCAGATCGCGCCTGACAACAGCATTGTCGCGAAGCAGGCGGGGGTCTTGTATATGTACGCGGGCGCTTACCCCAAAGCCGTGGCCCGCCTCAGCCGCATTCCCGAGCGCGATCTGGCAACGGAGATCAGCCTCGGTCACTGCCTACTGCTGACCGGGCGGCGTGAAAGCGGTACCCGGATTCTTCAGAAGGCAACCCAGCAAGCGTATGCCCGCAGAAGGTCCAGCGCTATCGGTCCTGTTGCCTATGCGCTATACATGAATAACATCGGGTATGCCTATGCCGCCGCGGGCGTCGAGCTCCAGCGTGCCCACAGCCTGCTTACTGAAGCTGTTCGCCTCGACCCGCTGCAACCCGCCTTCATTGACAGTCTCGGCTGGGCCTATTACCAGAGCAGAGACCCGAAGCAGGCGCTGTTCTATCTCGAACGAGCTGTGCGCCTGGCCGGCCCTTTCAATTCCGCGGAGACTTACTACCATCTCGGTGCTGCCTATTCCAGAATGGGCCGGGTCCGACCGGCCGCCGAAGCCCTATTGAAAGCACTCGAGTGCGACCCGGAGTATCAGGACGCCCAGGCCGAGCTGCACAAGCTCGGCTACACATTGCCGCAGCCCAGCCGTGCCTGATTCCGTCGCCACACCTGCTGCACACGAACGACTTAACCACGCGTGCCGTTACACGAAGGAGCTGTACGACTTGATGAAGATCTCCCAGCGAGTTGCCAATATAGCGGCCTCACCGACTATGGAGGGTGCCAGGAAAGCCAAGGCCATGCGCGCCGAGGGCAAGGATGTTCTCTCATTCGCTGTTGGCGAGCCGGATTTCCCGACCCCGGCGAACATCATCGAGGCCGCCAGGTGCGCAATGGACCAGCAGAAGACCAAGTACACCAACGCCTCCGGCATTGACGAGCTCAAGGCAGCCGTGTGCGAGGCCACCAAGCGCTCGATCGGTGTCGAGTACGACCTCGCGGAAGTTTGTATCAGCAATGGTGCCAAACATGCCCTCTCGAACCTGTTCGGGGCCCTGCTGGACCCCGGAGACGAAGTGATACTGCTGGCCCCGTACTGGGTCAGCTACGCGGACCTGATCGAGGTCTATCAAGGGGTACCCGTGGCGGTCCTCACCAGCGGCGAAAACGACTTCCAGCCGGACCTCGACCAGGTCGCCGACGCTGTCACAGACAGAACCGTAGCCATCTGTATCAACAGCCCCAATAACCCCACTGGCGGCGTGCTGTCCGAGCAGTCCACTCGCGACCTGGCGTCTCTGGTCCGGGACCGAGACCTGGTTCTCATATCAGACGAGATCTACAAGGAAATCCTCTACGATGGCTACAGCCACATGAGCCCCGCCGGCCTGCCGGGAATGAAAGAGCGCACCATCGTCATTGACGGTGTCGCCAAGACCTACTCGATGACCGGCTGGCGCATCGGCTGGTCGTTGGCTCCCGCTGAGTTCACCAGGAGCATGGGCAACCTGCAGAGCCAGCAGACCTCCAATCCCAACTCAGTCGCGCAGTGGGCTGCGGTCGAGGCTCTTACCGGCCCACAGGATTCGGTGGCCGAGATGCGTCAGGCCTTCCAGGACCGCCGCAACTACATCATCCCCGCTTTACAGGCCATAGACGGCATCGAGTGTGTCATGCCCGGCGGTGCCTTCTATGCCTTCCCGGATGTCTCGGCCTATCTGGGTACGGATCTGGACGGCTATCGCATACAGTCGTCCCAGGACCTGGCCGATTACCTACTCAACGAGGCCTGGGTCAGCACGGTCCACGGCACAGCCTTTGGTGCTGAGGGCTACATCCGGCTGAGCTTCGCCTGTAGTATGGAACAGATCGAGGAGGGGGTAGCCCGGATCGAGAAGGCGCTCACCTCAGCCTAGGCCGCTCCTTGCGACAAAATGGGAGGAAACCACTTGAAGCACACGATTACTCTGATACCTGGAGATGGCACCGGCCCCGAGGTCACGCAGGCGATGCGCCGCTGTGTTGAGGCGACCGGTGTGGACATCGAATGGGAACTACACGACGCCGGCGTCGAAGTCATGGACCAGTACGGCACACCGCTTCCCGACCATGTCCTGGACTCAATCCGCAGCAACCAAGTTGCCATCAAGGGGCCGGTTACCACACCTGTGGGTACCGGCTTCCGCAGCGTCAATGTGGCGTTACGCAAGACGCTGGACCTCTATGCCTGCCTGCGCCCGGCCAAGTACTACCAGGGCGTGAGATCACGCTATCCGGAAGCCGATCTGGTAGTGGTTCGCGAGAACACCGAGGACCTCTATGCCGGTATCGAGTTCGAGCGCGGCACCGACGAATGCACGCGTGCCATCGAACTGCTCGCGGAGCTGTCAGGTGCGACTATTCGCCCCGACTCAGGGGTCTCGATCAAGCCGATTTCCGAGATGGCCTCCGAGCGCATAGTCCGCTTTGCTTTCGACTATGCGATCGCCAATGGTCGCCGCAAAGTCACGGCGGTGCACAAGGCCAATATCATGAAGTACAGTGACGGGCTGTTTCTGGAGTGTGCGCGCCGGGTCGCCGAACAATACGCCGACAGTGGAATCGAGTTCGAGGACCGCATCGTTGACAATATGTGCATGCAGCTTGTGCAGAAGCCCGAGCTCTACGACGTGCTGGTACTGCCCAACCTGTACGGCGACATCCTCAGTGATTTGTGCAGTGGTCTTGTCGGCGGCTTGGGGGTCGCGCCGGGAGCCAATATCGGCACCGATTGCGCGGTCTTCGAGCCCACCCATGGCAGCGCCCCCAAATATGCCGGCCAGAACAAGGTCAACCCCACGGCGACGATACTTTCTGCTGTGATGATGCTGCGGCATATCGGCGAGACCGACGCCGGCGACCGCCTCGAACAGGCCACGGCTGCTGTCATTGCGGAGGGTAAGGATGTAACCTACGACTTGAAGCCCACACCTGATGACCCCACTGCTGTCGGTACCAGTGAAATGGCCGCCGCGATCATCGCCAAGCTCTGAGGCCAAGGCACCGCCAGTCCGACACCTGCGGATAATCGTGGTCCTGCGCAGGCATAGAGGCAGCGCCTATGCTGCTCAGGACTAGGACTGGCTATCTTCCGCCTGCTTTGCTCAACCTCTGCGGCAGTGTCGGCTGCTGACGCAGGCCAAACGATGGCAATGGCGAAATCTTCCTCAAGACGCGGTTCACGTTAGGGGAGGATAGACCCCATGCGTTGCGGCCCGCTGCTGATTCGTCTGCTATTGGCGCTATTCTTGTATTCCGCCCCCGGGTACTCACAGGACGAAGCCCCAGTTGCTTATAAGCCGGACATCGTCGGCGTCGGCCGCATGTTCATGGTCGCACTAAACGTGCCGGCAGAGGCCCCTGAACTCGAGGTGACAGTCCCCGACAGTGTGGAGATGTTCGACCGCACTCCACTCCCCACCCAGCAAGGTCCGCGGAAGTACTATTTCCGCAGCCTCAAGCCGGCCCAGCAGGCCGACATTGGGTTTGCCCACCCAGCCGGCGACATTACCATCTCCATCGAGATCTGGTCGCTTGAGGACCTGCGCCAGTTCCGCACGCTGAAGGGCATCCAACTGCCTCGGCGTTGGCCGTTGGGGGAGCCGCTGCCGGAACTCAAGCAGGGCCAGACCATCACCACTGACAAACTCAGGGAGTACTGGCAAGCCAAGGGCAGTCCGGGTAGCGCATGGCTGAAGTTGAGTGATGACGAGGTCTGGGACCTGCAGCCTGACTGCACCATACCCCGCTATCACTTTGTCAGCCTCCAGCACGGCTGTCCCCTCCACGGTATCGAGGTTTACAAGAAAAAGGCATACTACCCGTGGAGCTTCGATATGCACATTCCCCACCGCTGGAAGCTCACTTGCCCGATAGGCGGGGAGGAGTATCCCTCCAACGATTTTGCCAACGGCGATATGACCAGTGGTGAGTTCCCGGACGACGGCTTCGGCGGAGCCTGTGAGTACCAGGGCAACAAGTACAGGTTCATCGCGGTCATCTGCCAGGTCTATTGCAGCTATGCGCTGGTCGTCGCGCCGGAGTGCGCTGACGGGTACATGGCGACCGGTGACATGCAGTACGTCCATAAGGCGCTGGTGGCGATGTCGCGGGTGGCTCTCGAGTACGCCTATCTGGCGACCATGACGCAGCATCGTCACCGCAACGACAAGAGGCAGACCGACCGGCTGGGACCGGCACCATTCTCCGAAGGCCCGTGTCTCGCCCACAGCGGCCTGACTCTATATGCCATGAACGACCCACGACTTGCGGAGGCCTATGATAAGATCTGGCCGGTCATTGAGCAGGATCAGGAGATAATCCCTTTCCTGCAAAGCAAGGGCTTGGACATCGATACGCATGAGGACTTGCGGCGCTTTATCGAGGAGAACCTCTTCGCGGTCTGGCTGCAGGGCTTGATGGACGGAGCCAGCCACGCAAATGAACCGATTGCCCAGAAATGCTTCGCCCGCCTTGCGGAAGTGCTCAACTACCGGCGCGGCGACGAACTGATGGACTGGCTCTATGATGGGGCCGGCAAGCTGCGCTTCTTCGTGACCAACGGCTTCTTCCGCGATGGTGCGCCCTACGAATCCACCGGCGGCTACAACGACGAGCACGTGCATCCCCTCGGGCCGATTGTCGCCTCCATTGAGCACCTTCGCCAGATGCGTCCCGAGGTATATCCGCAGGAGAAGTACCCGGACTTCACCCAAAGCCGTCGCTATCACAGTATATTCGATTTCGCCATGAATACTGTCACAATTGACCGCACCTATCCCAACGTCGGCGACAGTGGCAGCTTTCCCGAGTACCAGAAGCTGCCCAAACGCACCTGGCAGGACGGCGCCCTCCAGCCGGCGGTCTTCGAGCACGCCTATGAGATCTTCAAGGACCCCAAGTTCGCCTGGGCCTTGACCAATCACGAAGAGTGGCGGCCCTCGCTGGAGTTCTCCTACACCGCCGAGGCAATCGCGCAAGAGGCAGCCGAATGGCCGGATGACTGGAATGACAGGAGTTGCTTGCAGAGCGGTTACGGCCTGGCAATCTTGCGCAGCGGGCAGGGCGATGGCAAACGGGCACTGTGGCTGTATTATGGCCGCACCCACGGCCATGCCCAGGATGAGATTATGCAGATAGGTCTGGACGCCTGCCAGAGCAGGATCCTGACGCACATGGGCTGCCCGCGCAACTGGAACTACTGGGAGACTTGTTGGGTTACCCACAATCTGGCCCGTCAGATCCCGTTTGTCCAAATGACGGCCACACCGCAGCTTTTCGCCGACGCCGGGCCGGTGCACCTGGCCGAAGCCCATGCCCGGGCGCTTGTTGACGAAGTGGATGATGGCCAGGGCTACCGCCTGTTGCCGGACGATTGGCAGCGGCGGATGCTGGCATTGGTTGATGTGTCCGAGGACCAATTCTACTGCCTTGACCTGTACCGTATTTGCGGCGGTACGGAGCACTGGTGGGCTATGCACGTTCAGGAGGGTGAGTTCAGCACCAAGGGCCTGGACTTGACTGCGCAGGAGGGCGGCACGCTGGCCGGACCTGAGGTTCCCTACGGTGACCCGGGATGGATGGAGGAGCACGGCTGCAAGTTCTCGACCGGCGGGCGTCCGGGATGGTACGGCCCGATGTTCGCCTTCCCGCACCTGTATAACGTCCAGCGCGCCACCCCTGCGGGGGTCTGGTCGGCCGACTGGGCGCTGAAGGACGCCGACGGCTTGCACTTCCGCATGAGTGTTCCGCAGGCCAAGGGTGCGGAGGTAATCATCACTGACGGCACTTCACCGGCTGGCGGCGATCCCTATGAGATGAAATGGGTGCTGATGCACAAGGCGAGCCAAGCCCCCACCAAGACCCAAGTGCTGAATGTTATGGAGCTGTACAACGGCGCGCCGGTAATCAGATCGGTGCAGCCCTTGACGGTCTCGGGGGACGATGAGGCCGGCTTTGAGGCTTACGGCTGCGTAGTCGAGTTGGCCAACGGTTGCACCGACACGATCTTCGCCTCCGCTGATGCGTCGGTGACACGCAGCGCCGCGGGTGGTTTCGAGTTCGCCGGACGTTTCGGGCTGTGCCGCGAGCGCGACGGAGTGCCGCTTGACATGGTCCTCATCGGCGGCACCAGGCTGACCAAGCACGGCCACGGCATCACTCTGGACAGTGCCGAATACCGGGCCGAGATCACCGCCGTCAACCGCCAGGCGGGGACTATCACTGTCTCGCCTGCGCCGGAGGCTCCCGAAGCGCTGGCCGGCAGCTACATCTACATCACCAACCCGGTTCGGCGCATCGCCTACCAAGTGCTGGAGGCCAAGGCTGTCGGGGACGGAGCCGAACTGCGGCTGGAGTTCGATTCCTGCATCGGCACCGGCAAGGTCACAGGCCACGCCGACCACCATGTGAAGACCGATACCCCCTTCCCTCTGGAGCGCTATCGCTACTACCACGGCGCGCGGCTGGTCAATGCTGCTGGGGACGCTGAGTATCGCATCATCGAGGTGCGCAGCGGGAAACACGCGATCATCAATGCGCAGGTGCATCCCGAGGCAACGGCTGAGACGCTGGCCGCCGAGTTCCCCGTCGGTTCCTGGTTCGATGTATATGATTACGGGGTCGGCGATGGGATCACAGCCGACTATGCTAAATGGGCCGATACAGGGCTGGAATAGAAAACACAGAAAGCGGGTAACAGATGGAACAACTCAGCATTTCCGTTCAAGACAGTACCGGGCTCAAGCTGCTGCGACCGGTCCGAGGCGGGGTGCCGGTTGCTAAAGGCGCCGCTCCTGAAGGCGCGCACTTTGTCCTCCGTGACGAGCACGGACAACCGCTGCCGTGCCAAACCTCCGTCCTTGCTCGCTGGGATGACAACAGCGCCCGCTGGGTGCTGCTTGATTTCCAGGCTGAGCCGCCGCCTGAGGGCGAACAGAACTATACCCTTATTTGGGGTGACGAGGTTTCGCCGGCCGCACCTGGCGTTGTGGTGGAGCTAAGCCAGGGCTCGCCGACGGCTCTCAGATCCGGCAACATAGAGGTGGTTGCAGGGGGAAGCGGCCTACTGCGCATTTCCGACCGCCTTGACATCGGCTTTTCCGTGACCGACTGTGACGGGCAGGATTACTATGCTGCTGCCGATTCGGTCACGGTCCAGACAGAGGGGCAATTGCGCTCCACGCTGGCCCTAACCGGCTCTTTCCGGGATGCGGCAGGAGAGCGTCTGTTCAGCTTCCGTATCTGGGTATCGGTCTTTGCCGGGCTGTCGAGGGTTCTTATCGAGCCATTGATCCTCATTGATGCCGAGGCTGGCATGATTCAGCGAGTGCGCGAGATCAGACTCGAGATGATCCCGCTCAAAGGCATCTGCTCCGCCGCCCTCGGAGGCCAGCCAGCCTGGGAGGGCCAGCAGCAATCTCCCGTGCGCCTGTTGCAGATTGATGATGAGAGCTATCTGCTGGAGGGTGCTTCGGGCAAGGGCGCGAGGGCCCCGGGGTGGGCCGAGATCAATGATACTGACGGGACCGTGGCCGTGGCGCTGCGGGATTTCTGGCAGCAGTGGCCCAAGGCTCTGGAGGTGACTCCCGCTTCGCTCAGAATCGGGCTTTTCCCGCGCTTCGAGGCCGGCGCCTTCGACCACATGCAGCCGTGGTACAAGCACGATTATTTGTTTGAGGACAACTGCTATCGTTTGCGGACCGGCCAGGCCAGACGCTGGCAAGTATGGCTGGACCTCGGCGGGGATGGCGCTGCTCTGGCCCAAGCCGCCAACGCCCCCTTGGTACCTGCTGCTGATCCGGCACAGGCTATTGCCACCGGTGTGTGGGGCGAGATCGTCGCCGCCGGCAGCCCCGGTATGGCCGAATACGACGAGTGGGCCGAGAACCTTTTCGACGCCTATTGCCAATCAATCGAGCTGCAGCGAGACTACGGAGCGATGAATTGGGGCGACTGGTGGGGCGAACGTGGCTGCAACTGGGGCAATCACGAGTACGATACACCCAAACACGTGCTGGTTCAGTTCGCCAGAACGGGCGATCCGAAGTACCTGTACGCAGGCGACATCGCCGCCCGTCACATGAGTGAGGTTGACGTGATCCATTTCATCAATGAAAACCTCAAACGCTATTTCGTGGAGGATGTGGGCGAAGACCCTACTTACCCCATTCGCCCCGGCATGGTGCACGAACACTCTATCGGCCATGTAGGGGGCTTTCACAGCGTGGCACAGGTCCGCGAGCTGTATGTCTCGCTCGGCATCGGCAAGCGCAAGGACCCGTACCTGTGCCTCGACCCCTACAACCTCGGCCATATCTTCACCCAGGGCATGGCGTACCACTACTTCCTCACCGGGGATCCCTGGGTGAAAGAGACGGTGGAGAGAATCGGCGCCAACCTCGCCAAGCTGGTTGAGGACCGGGAGTTTCAATTCAAGGGCTGGAGCCACTGTGGACGGACCAACGGCTGGACGATGCTCGCCATCGCCGGAGCCTATGATATAACCCCGGATGATCGCTATCTACAGGCCATGAAGCTCCTAGCCGAAGACGCCCTCGGCGAACAGGACCCCAACTGTGGCGGCTGGCTCTATGAGCTACCCTGGGGCCACTGCTACTGCACCACCCGCAAACACGTCGGCGAGGCCGGCTTCATCACGGCGGTCCGACTCAACGGCCTGAGCCGCTACTATGAACTCTCGGGTGATGAGCGCATCCCGGAGGCAGTAAGGCGCGGGATAACTCACCTCAACAACGATACCTGGCGCGATGAAGCCAGCGACTGGCGCTATACCTCCTGCCCGGCAACCGGCAACATCCGGCAGAGCGGCGTCATAATCATGGCCCTGGCGAGCAGTGTTAAGCTCGCGGGCGACCCTGAGCACTTGCAGATTTTGCGCAAGGCGTGGGCGGCCAAGTTCGAGCGCCTCAAATCAGTCGCGGCAACTCTGGCCGATCCCGAGGAGCTGCGGGGCTTCGGCAAGACCTACTCATCCAGCGTTTACGGCTGCCCTGAAACGGTGGCGCTGCTCGCCGGTATGGAGCAGGAGTGAGGGAGGCAAGTTGCGCGCAGACCGGTACCGGGCAGAGAGTGGGGGAGGCTTACACACCTGAGGTATCTCAGGCCCTTCACTCTTGTCTGGTCTCAATGTTCGTCCAGCTCGTCTCCCCACACCTCGACCTCCACCAGGGTCAGTTTCTGACCCGCTTGGCGAGTAGCGAAGTTGACCCGCAGATGGCGGCAAGCCAGCGCCTGGTCGAGCGGGATGACCATATCATAGACATCCTCGCCGGCCTCATCTGGTGGCGCACTCCCGAGCGGCTGCCATTGCTGTCCATCGCGGCTGCCCTCCACTGTCACCGCCGGCATCGTATCACAGAACCACAGCTTCACTTCCAGCGGCGTCCACGGCTTTTGCAGGTCGAAGGTCACTGATACCGCGTCGGTGATTTCCCACCCAACCATCCAGCGGCTGGCCGGCAGCTCGTATGGCGCGGAACGGTAGGGCGCTACCTTGCGGGCCTTGATTGCCTTGCGACGGTCGGTCAGGTGACCCTCTGCGCACGGGATAGCGTCACCCGCCGCAGCAATGTCGGGCATCGCGTCGGGAGCCGGCGAGTACTGATAGGTCGCGCCGACCGCGCGATTCTGCAGGTAATGTGGCTTCTCTTCTTGCCAGACAACGCGGTTGTTGGTGAGGCAGAAGCCCGGCTGTTGCAGTTCCTCCCAGATGACGCTGCGGGGGAACTCGAAGCGCCAGATGTCCAGACCGGTCGGTGCGCCCGTTGCCTCGACCCAGTTGGTGAAGAAGCTGCGCCAGTCACTGTCGGCGATAGCAGTGAGGCTGAAGGGATTAGAGCCGAACAGAATCGCCCGGCCCCGGCCCAAGCTGTTTGCAGTTATGGCCGGCGAGCCATCCTCGTAGGTCGCCATGACTTCGACTTGCGCACCCGGTGTCAGGCTATACGCATCGCCGTAGAGCGGAAGCTCCTCGCCCAGGCCGGCCGCGCCAGGGGCTAGCTTCGTGACCGCCAGCTTATCTCCGACCGTTACGCCGAACAGCTCGGTGCGCGCAGAAACTGTGTCATTTCCTAGAATATCGGTCTCAAAGGCGTGGCAATCGCCACAGATCAACGTGCCGCCGGCTGCGACGAAAGCGCGCAGCTTGGACACGACTTCGGTACGCTGGTACCTGGCAGCGGGTACATAGATGATGTCGAAGCGATCGCGCAAGGCGGGCCACGCGATCACCTGGGCACAGTCAACGAATCTGAACCAGGAGCGCGCCACCGGTCCCAGCGTCGTGTAACAGGCCTCCGTGTTCTCCGCATAGGGCCGCTCGGCATCATAGGGCGTGGCCGCCAGCGTATCGTCATTGAACAAGACCGCGGTCCGCTCATATTCCGGGTATTTGGGGATCGGCATGGACCGGAGCAAATCCACTAAGTTCATCAGCGTATGCCAGCGCCGGGGCGAGCCGAAATAGCAGGACCTGGTGTCGCCCACGAGTTTGGGCCCATTGGCGGTATCGGGCAGGAAGAAGTGCAGACCGCTGCCGCCGTTGCGGAAGACCTGGCTCAACTCCTCAACCGTCTCCTCCGGCGTGGGGGCGATGCGGTAGTTCTCAACATGCGCAGCGGGCCAGAACTCCTTGCCGGTGAGATCGCTGATGATCTTGGACATGCACCCGACCTCGGCCCGCCACGGGTTACCTCTGGGCGCGTACTGGGCCGTGAAGATGTCGAAATACTCGGCCTGGCTGCTCCACTCGTAGGGGTGCAGCCCGCCCTCGGCATCCGCCGAGACGATCGGCATGTCAGGCTCATAGCGCCTGACCAGCTCGTGCAGGCGGCGATGTCGCTGTCGCATCTTGGCATTGCACCAGCGGCGGTAGGCGATCCACTTATAGGGGTTGGGGTCCTGCTCTCTGATCCCCGCCGGGATGCCCCACTTCCCTCCTCCGTATTCCTGCCTGACCTCTTCGTCTGCTTGCTTGATGTAGCTGTAATCTCCCGGCTTGGCCATGAGTTGCGCCCCCTGCCTCAGGGCATGGCCGTCGAGTTCGTCACCGGCGAAAAGGCCCCACACCAGCGGATGCGACATGGTCAGCACTTTTTCCATGAACTCGATATGGTAGTCAATCGAGCGCGGGTCCAGTATCCAGGAGACCTCCGGGGCCGTCTGCGGGCTGACCGGGACATTGGTGACATTCCAGCGCGTCCACGGGTCACCAGGCACTCTCTGCCGCACCGCGTGGCCGATTAGGTGAAGTCCGTGGAGGCCGTGCTCGCGATAGGCCTCGTCCTCCGTATAGCGGACCGCGAAACGCTTGGCCGTCTCGCGCAGTAGCGAGACATCGTTGAGATGTCCCCAGATCAGCACACCTTCACGGCGCAGACCGGGCGGCTCATCACTCAGGACCTCTTCGAACAGCGGATCGCTAAGCACCCACGAGCGCGGGCCCCGGTAGGTAGGCTCCACCGCCCGCAACTCGCTCTGATAGCGCTGCTCCCCGTCCACCAGTACCCGGAAGCCGAAAACAGGCTGCCCTGGGTACGGTACCATATAAGGCAGTTGTAAGGTCTCAGACCGGCCCGCCGCAACTACGGCCTCCTTAGTAACCACGGTCTCGCCGTCCATGCTCATTTCGAGCCGGACGGTGGCGGAGCCGGGGCCGCCGTTATCGGCTAGCACGGAGAAGAGATTTGGCCTCTGCTCGTCAGCATCCGCCGAGACCCCGCCGCGAGAAAGCACGCTTATTCGCACCTTCCCCGGCGAGGGCGCAAACCGGGCTTCCCCGAAGTTGTCCGGATCGGCGAAGCCGCTTTGGGCCGGACACCACGAGTTCAGCTCCTGCCCGCCCGCTCGCCGAGTGCGGCAGAAGTTCAGGCCCCAGACCTCACCCGGCTGCGGCTTTGCGCCCACGTCGTCGAAGGGGATTCTCAGTTCACAGACCCAACGATCATCCTGCACACTGCACTTGGCCGTAGCTGCGGAATCCCACCGCCAGCCGCCGCCGGTGGGGCAATGCAGGGCATCCCAGATGATCCCGCGGGAGTTGGCAATCCAGTTGTACACCTGGACCTTGCCGTTGGTCACATCCAGGGCGAGCTCCACGCAGTCGTCCGTGACAACCGGTCCGTCGTGCCCGGAGGTTTCGGTGACCAGTTGACCCATCAGGGGCTCGTGGCAGATGAAGGCCACGTACAGGTGCTCTGCGTCACAGATGGCGAGCACTTCCGTCGGTGCTTGGGGCTTGCTGACTTCGTCGGTGGCGACGAAATCTCCCAGCTTGACGGCTTGCTGCCAGACCGGGCTGGACAGGTCGCCGTGCAACTCCGGTCCGGCGGGCACCACGGGCATGGTGAACTGCCGGGCATCGGCAAAGCACACCGTCAGCGCGACCACAACTGGCGTCAGAGCAAGGGTTCGCACCGTTTTGGCCTCCCATCGGTACATCCTCAAAGCGCTTGGTCTGGCAGTTGACTTCGTTTTCTGCGAGTCCTTTACCTGCAGCTATCAACAGGTGGAAGCAGGTGCAGCGCCGAACCATATCACAGACACGTAAGCACAACTTGAGTCAACCGAGATAGGGGCCAATCAGAGGAGCCTGAAAAATGAAGCGCAGTTCTGTGATGACCAGGTCACGAGCAGGCAGGATGCGCTGTGTGGTATTTGCACTGACTTTGCTCGCTACGGGTGCGCTCGGCTGGGCCGCCGACATACCGGAGATTGGCGAGCTGAGGGAGATGTATCTCGACACCGCCCTGGTCACCGACGGCGCACCGAGCTGTATCATCGCCGCCCCCGACCAGACTGGCTACGGCGAGGCTGCTACAAAGCTGGCTGCGGCCATCAAGGAGGTCTGCGGAGGCGCTTTGGAGCTGAAGCGAGCAGGCGAGATTCCCGAAGACACCGTGAAGACCACCAACATCATCGCGCTGGGCGTTTTCGCCAACAACCCCATCGTCGAGAAGCTGTATCACCGCTCGCTGGTAAGCTGCGACTGGTCCTGGCCGAAGGGTGAGGCCACCTACGTCATCCGCACCGTCCACAACCCGTGGCTGACCGGTAAGAACGTGGTATATATCGGCAGCACAACTCCGGCAGGCTGCGAGGCGGGCGTTGACCGCTTCATCGAGATACTGAAGGCCAGCCCCGGCGGCAGCGTCGGTCCGCTGATCGAGGTGACGGGGGCAGGCGCGCCACCCACTGAAGACGCCGTTGCCAGCTATCTCAGGCAGATCGAGAACGAGACCTCCTCGCGGACTATGGGTGGGTTGGCGGCGACATATGCCAGCTCTTACTTCACAACCGGCCACCCGCAATGGGCCCAAGTCTTCCTGGCCGCAATGAGAAAGCTCGACACGTTGCAGGAGGCCGAGGGCACCGCTGACGATGTCCGCACCTGCCGTTATATCTTCAATCAGTACGACAGCATTGATGAAGGCCCGGCCTTCACCGACCAGGAGCGGCTCGAACTGGCCAACATCTTCCACCGTTTCGCGAACCGGATCCTTTACGCCAAACAGATGTTCCGGGCCTCAGCGATGCCGCACGGCAACGACTGGAATGCCACCGGCGCAGGCTTTGCCGGGATGTACTTCACCCGCTACTTCCCGGAGCTGCCGATCGGCAAGCAGATCCTTGACAATATGGACATTTACAATGAGCCCAACATCATCAATTGGAAGGTCACCGAGGACTGTCCCGGTTATGGCGACATTACTCTGACCGGCAATTATGACTGGGCGCTGAACCGGCCTGACTGGCGCTTCTTTGACATGGACTGCCTACGCAAGATGGCCGACTACGACATGCTGATTACCACCAATCTGGGCCAGGTCTCCGGCTTCGGTGACGCCAGCGGATTGGGCGCTCCGTACATGGTCAACGCCTATTCGCTCGCCGCCTGGTTATACAAGGATGGCCGTTACCTGTGGTGGTGGGAGCACCATGGCCGTGGCCCCAACCGTTACTGGGTCCCGCCCGAGATAATCCCCAGACAGCGGCCCGATGATCTGCTGGGCGTCAACAAGGCGCCGCTGGCAGAGTGGATCTACGACCGCCAAAGCTACGAGAAGACGCGCCACTTCCCTATTGGCGACTGCTTTGACAAGGTCTCATTCCGCAGCGGCTTCGACCCTCAGGACCAGTACGTCTGCATCAGCGGCTTCGGCTATGGGGGGCACTGTCACCCCGACGCCAACGCCATCATCAACTACTCGGACAAGGGCGAGACCCGACTGTATGACGACGGCTATATGATCCCCTCGCTCAGCGAGCACAACACCGTGACCATACTCAAGGACGGCTGGGCGGGGTGGACGCCGGAGCTGGCGCAGGTCACCGCCGAGGCCGCTTTTCCCGAGGTGGGCATGTTCGAATCTCGCCTCGACGACTACAACGGCGTGTGCTGGGATCGTGCCGTCATCTGGCCCCAGGGGCGCTACTTCCTGGTGGTAGATGACCTGCAGTGCCTTGACCCGGCGCAGTATAGCTTCCAGTGCATCTGGCGCACCCAGGGCAATGCCAAGCTCCAGGGACGCCGCTGGGCATCCGAAAAGGGTGCGGGCCGCTTCAACCTCGTCATCGCCTCAGATGCAGCGCTGTCCGAGAAAGAATCAGCAGGCACCTCGCTCAACGCCCAGCCCTTCGCACTCACCGAGGCCCGCGCGCTGGTGCAGGCGGCAAAATCCGACATGGAGCGCGGAGACGCCTACCAGTTCGCCAATCTCTTCTACACCGCCAACCTCGAAGGCGATGTCCAGCACGTTGACGCATACCGCGCCGGCGAGGACAGTACAACGTATATCATCAACGATGACGGCAAGCTCGCCGCCGCGGGCATCAACCACGCCAGCGCACTGCCCGGCGTGGTCATCCGGGCGGCCGCCTTCCATCTAACCGCTGAGGCTCTCACGGCAGCTGCGACGACCAGGCTGCGGGTCCGGGGCCCGCTGCTGACATCCAGCGTGCCGGTCAATGTCCAGGTCAACCTCGTCACCGGCGAGGCGCAGATGCAGGCCACCGAGCAGGTCGAGGTCACCTATGCCTCCGCTGACGGCGAGAAGACCGAGACGTTTGAGGCCGGAACCCACGCCCTGAAGCTGCAGCCTCTTGACGGGTTGGCTCTGCAGGGCATCGTTGAGGCGCTTGACGAGGGCTACCGCCGGTACGCATCAGCGGCTGCCGGTGAGGAGAGACGAGTTCCGGGCACCGGAGAGAAGCTGACGGAGCTGTGGGAGTACAATGACTTCCACGCCTATGCCAATGTGGCCCCCGTAGCCGGCAACAAGATCAGAGCCAACCTCACAGCAATGACGCCGGAGCAGACCGGAGTCGCCTCCGGGACCGAGCCTCCCCAACTGCTCAGCAACAACGGCAACCTCATGTTCCCCGACGGCGAGACCCTGGTTCTGGACATCGAGCTGGTCAAGCCTGTCAAGATCTCCGAAATCGTCGTCAACTCCCGCCAACTGCTCACCTTCAACGGTGGCTGCGGCGTCAAGCGTATCAACATCTGGCTGAGCGATGACAATTTCGCCGGCGATAAGCGGCTGTTCGGCCGGCGAGACATCACGGATCCGCTGCAAGACGTGATGGTGCCCTATCCCCTGCACGTTGAGGAGGCGATGAAGGGCCGCTACGTGCGCATCGAGTGCGTGCCCTACACCAAAGCCCACAACGTCTATCTCGACTCAGTGGAGATAAGCTCCATTGCAGCCAAGGCGGATATCGCCATCAGCGGCTTCCACCTCAACGCCGTGCAGGTGGCTGACATTGACGGCGACGGCCGCGACGAGGTCTTCATCGGTGGCACCGATATGGTCCTCCACGCCCTCAGCGCTGACGGCTCGGCCTTGTGGCGCTACCGCGTTCCCGCCGCCATCAACGACCTCACCGCCGTCAACAGCCTCGGCGATGGCGAGTACCAGATCGTCGCAGCCTGCGATGACAAGCAGATGTATTCGGTCAAGGAAGACGGCACTGAGAATTTCACCGTCATGCCGCCGCCACGAACCTACGCCCGTCCTCACTATCGCGGCGTCAAGCCCTTCACCGGCCGCCTGGTATTGGCTACCAACTCCGATATTGACAATGACGGTGATGCCGAGATAATCATCGGCTCGGCCAACTGGCGCGCCTACGCCTACGATCACAACGGCCAGCTAATCTGGGATGAGTGCTGCTGGGCCCACACGCCCAGTGCTGTCACCGTCTGTGACCTCGATGGTGACGGGCTGAAGGAAGTGCTCATGGGCAATATCAGCTCTATCGCGGTCCAGGTGTACGATTCGACGGGCAAGCTGCTGCGTGGCGTGGCCAGAGGCGGCCCGACTACTGCCCTCGCCTGTGCGGACTTTGATGGCAATGGTAAAGCCGAGCTACTTGTCGGCGACCGCTCCGGCAGACTTTGGTTCCAGGAATGGCAGGGCCGCGAGATGCCGATGTACGACACCGGTAGCGACGTCACGGCGGTGGTTATCGCCGACCTGAACGGTGACGGCAAGCTGGAAAGCGTGGGGGCTTCGAGGAATTACATTCTCTACGCCTTCGACTCAGACGGCGCCTTGATGTGGCAAAGCAACCTGCTGGCCGCGACCCGCGACATCGCGATAGGTGACGTGCTGGGCGATGACACACCTGAGATCATCTGCGCCTGCGAGGACAATACTCTGAAGGTCGTCAGCGCCGAGGGCGAGGTGCTCGCCTGGTACCGCGGCGCCGGGTGGATGCGCCATGTGGCGGTCTGCGAACTGGACGGCAACCCGGCGACCAAGGAAATCGTAGCCACCTGTGACGACGGCAGCGTCTATGCCCTGCAGGTCACCCAATAGGCAGATGCCGCTTGTGAGGCCGGCGCAGCGATCAGATGACAATGTCGCTCTCGCCGCCGGCGGCCACGGCTTCGCAGGCAAGCATTGACACCAGGGCGGCTTGCAGGTCGGGCCTGAAGCCCCCATCGGTCTCGATAGCGTGGATGAACGCTGCGGTTTCCCCCAGCGTGCCGTTGAGGTACTCGCTGCCGGCCTCTGCCGGCGCGTGCCAGGAGACCACCTGCTCCTTGCCGTCCCAGATATTGATTGTGCAGTTGCCGAGGTCGAGCTGGATACAGTAGTCATCACCGTGGATCTCGCAGGTCTCCTCCAGCGTGCCTACGGTCGGCGAGATGATGAAATGCGCGCGGGTATCATTGCCGAACGACAGACACGCCTGGGTCAGGTATGACTCTGGGGTGGCGGTTGTCAAGTTGGCGGCTGCAACATGTGTCGGCCTGCCCAGCACCGAGATCACCGCATCGAGCAGATGGATCGCCGTCCCCACGACGAAATCCTGTTCCCGCCGATTGTGCCGCAGCATCCGTCCCAGAGCCACCCGTGGAGGCCGGCCTGCGCCTGCTTCGGCCAGCCACTCCCGCGCCTTCATCAGCGCCGGACTGAAGCGCCGGTTGAGCGAGACCATGTGCGGCGTCCCGCACGCCTCAGCGACACTCAGTAAGCGCCTGGTCGCCGCTGAATCCTCCCCCGGCGGCTTTTCTATGCTCATCGGGATCCCCTGCGGCAGCAGTTCGCTGACGATCTTTTCCGTCAGCACTATCGGCGTGACGGCGATCAGGCCGTCCGGCTGTTGCTCGGCCAGCATCGCCTCCACCTGCGTGTAGGTCGTGGCGAAGCCGAAGGTGTCGGCATACTTCTGCGCCTTGGCACTGTCCAGATCGCAAACTGCGGCCAACTCGATCTCGCCCGGATGCTCGGCTGCATAGGTCCTCAGAGCAGGCCCGTGCGTTCCCGACGAATGATTCCCGGCTCCCAGCACCGCAATTCGTACCATCACTCAATCCTCCAAATCTGCAATTGACTTATGGTCAGGCCCGCCACATACGCGCGGAAGCCGATATGCCCCGCGACCAGCGGCTTCGGGTCATGGACCTGAATCCAGGGCTCCCCATCCACCCAAAACTCGATGGCATTGCCGTTCTGAACGAGCGTGACCTGATACGACTTGTCCCGCTCCAGCAGCCGTGCGCGGTCGCTAAACTGTCTCATCATGTGCCGCTGGGGGTTCTTTCTCAGCCGCGTGGTCTTGTTATTGGTTCCGCCGAAATCCACCCAGTAGAATGGCAGGGGCATGTAATGGCGCAAGCTCCCGTCCGGCAGCCCTTCCATATACTCCACCAGGTCCCCCTCCGGCTTATCCAGCATCCAGATGAAGATCGCGTCGGTCACTCCCGCCGAGAACTTCTCCGTAGGGCTGGGCGTAGCGATGCAGTCAACGGCAATCGGCCCCTCGAATCGCTGCTGCAACGCGCACACGCTCATCGGGTTGAAGAGGCAGGAGTTTTCGGCGAACTCCGGTGCCGCGCCGGTACAAACCCAGTTACCGGTCAGCGAGGCCTCGCCGAACTCCTCCTCGTACAGTAGCTCTGTGCGCTGCCATTGCGCAAAGCTCACGTCGTGGGCGATGAAGCTCTCCTCGCAAGTGATGACCCTTACGTCGGCATCCTGCGCGATGAGTCTCAGCCGCCCCTCATTCTCGGTAAAGGGCGGCTCCATCTGCCCACTCGCCAGACACTGGCCGTTGAGATAGATGGCATACGCTTCGGCCAGGGTGACGAGCTTCACCGTATGCAACGCCTTTCTATCCGTAGAAAGGCTGGCTCCCCGGAACACTTGCTTATCTTTGTGCAAGGCTGTTACGTGTTGCTTATCAATCGCGACCTGAAAGCCGATGGCGTCCTTGTGCGCGCAGTTGAACTGCACGGTAAGCGTCCCATTTTCGCCGATCCGCTCGAAGTTGAAGCTCAGGGCAAGCTCGATGTCACCACCGCCGGGCAGCGGGTAGTCATTGCGCGTAACGGCAGCGGTGTCCTCCGCGAAGACCTGCAGTGTCCCGCCCGCCGACACCAGTTCCCCGCCTTGGGTCTCCCAGTCGTTGAAGTGGATTTCGGGGCCGTAATGCTTCTCGATTACGCGATAGTTCATCTCTACCTCCCCGCTGGCACTTGGGACCGTGATGGCCATCAACAAGCTGACAGCGGCGACGGTCCGCATTACGGTCCTAGCTCTCTTTCTTGCGGTATTCGCAATACCCGGCATGGTAGCTACACCCTTATGCTCACAATCTGGACTGATACCTCTGCATCCGTCACCTTTCCATATTCACCGTACCACCCGTCACTCCCTTTGCATCGCGGCGGCGGTCGTGGAAAGCGACAGGAGGGATTCCGTGGCCGACCACGAAATCTTGCAGCGAGGATGATGATCTGTAATGCAGCCGGTTGCGCGGCGTCTGTCTGAAGTTGAGAAAGAGCGTTCTGTTTGCGGCTTTCGCCAGCGTCTTCTGAAGAAGGACGATGGCACGCCTGTTAGCATTACCTACCTGGCCGTCTATGAGGCCGGCTGCTAAAAGCTGACGCAGTCTGCTTATCTGAGGTGCGCCATGAAGGTCCGGGGACACCATCTGGTCTGCACTTACTGCTTCTACGGGTCGGGCAAGCAGCGGGCGGAAGACTTCTTCGGCGTGGAGAATGCCATTCCGCAACTGCTGCAGAAGCTACGTGAGGACCCGGGCATGGAGATCACCGTAGCGACCAATCTGGATGACGTATGTGATATGTGCCCGCTCAAGAGGCCCAATGGCTGTGGGCGCAGCTCTGATGCGGTTGCCCAGAACGAGAAGCTTCGGGGATGGGACCGGGCAATTCTCAAGGCACTTGGTCTCGAGGAAGGCGAAAGCATCACGGCGCAGGAACTTGAGGGCCGGATCCGGGAGAGGATACCGGACATAAGCGTATTCTGCACCAACTGCTCAAGCGCTTCGCCCAGTGGCTGGGAGGAATACCGCAGAGCCATTCGCCAGGGCCTGTGGCCGGAGCAAACCACCTAGCACCCGCGTCAGGTGACGGCGGGCAGATCATCACCACTTGACCTGTGCGCTCTGACCGCCTACGCATGGCACAGGCTTTGCCACAGAGTAATCAAAGGAGAACAAACAATGGTCATTGACGCGCATCATCATCTATGGCAGCCATGGGAAGAATACATGGACCGACTGTTGGAACATGCTGGCAAGCTCGGCATTGACCGCGTGGTGGTCACCGGCTGGCCACCCTGGGAGGTCGGTAATGACACCATGGCCAAAGCGCAGGAGAAGCATCCGGACTTCCTCCTGACCATGGGCTTCATCCGCCTTGGCGAGGACACCCCGCGTGAGGTGGACCGCTGCAAGGACCTCGGCCTCAAGGGCTTGAAGATGATCCAGCCCCTCGACCGCTATGACGCCGATGAGTACATGCCGATCTATGCGCGAGCGGCCTTGCTGAATATGCCGATTCTGTTTCACCTCGGCATTGTTGCCCGCCAGCCCGCGATGGACCGCTTCTGGGATGTCTCGATGGCCCGCATGAGGCCCGTCTATCTCGACCGCATCGCCCGGCGCTTCCCGGAGCTCAACCTCATCGGCGCGCACCTGGGCAACCCCTGGTACGATGAGGCCGGCGAGCTGGCCCGCATGCACCCCAATGTCGTTTTCGACATCACCGGCTCCACCTTCAAGAAGAAGAGCCCGGAGTTCGTCGCCGACATCTTCTGGTGGGCGCGCAATGAGCAGTACGGACTGATGGGCGACAAGCACCCCTACGAGAAGATCGTGTTCGGCACCGACGTGGACCCGGAGATGATGGAGGACGTGAAGAACGACTACGACCGGTTCATGGACCATGTGGACATGGAGCAGAAGTACCGGGATATGATCTGGGGCGGCACGGCGGCGCGGATCTTCGGGCTGGAGGAGTAGTAGCCAGCGACTAGTTCCTCAGTGCTCTTGCGCTGTCAGCAATCAAGCGCCTCCCCGCATACCCGCTTGGCAGGGAGGCGCTTTGTATCTTTAGAGTTGTCTTAGCCTTGTTGCTAGCCTCCGCCCACTCCCGATAGCATCGCGTAACCCCATAGGAAGAGCCAGAACAGGCCGATGACCACTGCGGCAATGGCTCGCGTCTTGGCCGGATGATTGGCCATTGCCGGGTTCTGTGCGGCTCGGCTCAGCACCGCGATAGCCATAAAGAAGCCGATCATTGCGGGCAGGAAGCACAGAATCCCGAGCACCGACAGCACCAGGGCGTTGGTGGCTTGCGCGCCGAGCTCACGGCTCTGCATCTCGGTGAAGGTGGCCTCCACCCGCCGCCGTGCGTCCGGGGTCAAGGCGGGGGCTTCAGCCCCATAGCCGGAGGGGGTTTGTGATGGCAGCGGACCACCCCGGGTCAGCGGCTGGGCGGCAGGCGCACCGCCGGTGCAGCCGTAGGTGGTGCAGCCCTGGTTCTCTTGCCAGCAGTCCAGGTGGTGTGGCACCTCGCACTGCGGGCACACGACGATCTCCTCCCCGGGCTTAATTGGGAAGCGGCAGTAGGGACAGATCTTGCCTATATACTCGTTGGCAGCCACCTGTGCGCCGGCGTCACTGCCAGGTGCTGGGGCGGGCTCTTCGGTTCCGAAATCTATGTCCAGGTCCACCAAATCCGGCGGGGGCGCTGGACCCGATTGGGTAGGCGGCGTCACCGGCCGTGGCAGGCTGGGGCTGGACTGTGGCGCATCCGGGGGAGGGGCTCCTGGGCTCCTGGGCTGGCGACCGGGCCGGTCAACCGGCAGACCGAAGATCTGCTCGCCGCATTGCGGGCAGAAGCGCCCCTGTATCCTGATGTTCTGGTGACAGAAAGGGCAGCGCATGGTGAAATCCCGGATGCTGCGTTGAGTGGCTTATGGCACCAATGAATGTCACGGAACAACCGGCAGGCTGTGAGGGAGCAAAATGGGGCAGACTACAGCAGCTCGATCCCCAGATCGTCTTCATCTTCCTCGCCGCCTTCTGCCTCGCCCAGCAGGTCTATGTCAACCTCGGGCTGGTAGAGGTCGCGGTCATCAATCGGGAACAGGTGCTTGTTCTGTTCGGCCCATTGGGCGGCCACGGCATTCAGCGGGCTTTTCGGGTTGTAGCTCTGATACTGGATCATTTGGCCGATCTGGATGATTACGTCAACCAGTGTCTCGCCGGCGGCCCAGTGGTCACCGATACATATGTATGAGCCGAAATTGGGGTGGAAAATCGGAGTTTCCAGGTCGCACTTCGGCTTCTCACGCGGATAAGCTTGCGTCAGGTAGATTCTGGCCTTATGGTAGTTGCGCTCATTCGGCCGGCCGCTGCGCTCGTCAAGCTCCAGGCCCTTGATGTGAAAGACCACCTCATAGACCTCCGGTGGGTCCCCGCTCAGCGGCCTCACATCTATCAGCGGATGGCCCGCGAACTCATCGCGCACCGTCTGATAATCGGCATACAGCCTGCGTAATCTGGCACTACTCATTCCTCATCGCTCCACTGCCTCGTCGGCCTCAGCCTCGGGCTGGGGCAACTGCGGTATCCGCAGTTCGGCTCCTGGCATCAACTGCTGATCCGGTCGCAGGCCGTTGATTATCGCGATCATTTCCGCGTTCTGCGGGGTGTCGTAGAACTTCTCGCTGATCGCCTTGAGGGTATCGCCGGGCGTAACTTCGTAGATATCACAGGGCAGAGCAACCCCAGGCGGCGCGGCGATGTCAGGGCCTATGCCTGCTTCACCCGGCACTGCCTCGCCTGCCTCGAAAGCGCGCAGGCCAGCTACAGCGGCCTGGATGGCGGCAACGGTTTCTCCAGTTTCCGCAGCCTGCGCCTTCAACCGCTGCACCTCGCCCACCGCATATACCTGCAGCAGCACCGTGATGGCCACCAGCGCCGCCAGAATGCCCAGCGCCCACTTCTGACCGGCCTCCAGGTACGTCTCCGGCTGCATGCCGCTGGCCGCGGTGAACGGCTCCGGCAGCTCGGCTTGCTCTATCTCGCCGGCCTTGTGGTAATCGGCCGCGTTCATGTACAGCTTAACCTCCGGCACCCGCACCAACTGCCCACCTTCCCAGACGAAGCAGCCTTCTTGCTGCCGCACCGGATCCACCACATAGGCGATCTGCCACTGCGCCGAGAAGAAGTTCTGATGAATGAAGGTGTCGTAGCTGGACAGAAAGATGCCGAAATTAGGGTGGCTGTGATACCAGCCGACGATGGCATGGTCCGGGTATTCGGCATCCACCACCCGATTGATCTGGGCCCAGGTGTCATGGGTGAAGGTCACATTACCACGGGAAGACTGGGTGTGTTCGGCGGCGACACACGCATGCACCAGGACCGTGTTGCGCTGGTAATTGACTTCGCCTAGCAGCACGCCGGCGATCTCCTGGCTCGTGTCCGAGCGGGCGTGGCGCTTCATCTCGGCCACAACTTCCTCGGCGAAATACACAACCGGTAGCCGGTCGGCCGCAGCGGTCTCCTCGGAGCTGACCTGCTGCTCTTGGAGGTCTATCTCGGGTTCCTCGTCATGCTCGTCGGTAGATCTCTGTTCCATCCCCCAGCTCCTTTCTTCCCTCGGCCCGTGCGGATACTCACATTGCTTGCCTGCGTGCGCCGCCTCCGATTTCAGCAGCCGCCATAGGTCGTCCGCAGTCAAGCCGGCCTGTTTGAGGATGTTGTGGGTGAGACCTGGTCACAGGGCGCGACCGCGTATCGGCACAACCGTTCTGAGACCCGTCTCAGGTTGAAGCAAAGTCAGATGACTGCCCTTCTGCCGATCTTCTACAAAGCCTGCCCTCCGTAGCGCCCGCACCATTTCCTTGCCGGTCACTCGGGGCAGCTTAGACATATACACGCACCTCGGGGTTGGCCGTCACGCGGAACAGGAACCCCTCAGTCACGTTTCCCCGCTCAAAGCTCAGGACCGGGCCATCCTCGGGCACCGGTTCACCATGCTGCAGCAGGCTCTCTAGGTAGCACTCTATGGCCTCCTGGGCCATTGCCAGCGCCTCCGGTATGGTGTCACCCTCGGTTAAGCACCCCGGCAGGGCCGGCACAATCACCAGATAGCCACCTTCCGGCTCCTTGGCGAGAATTACTGTATATGTCCGCTTCATGGTCTTTGCCTCCCTGTTGCTTGCTGAAGGCAGGTGAGATTCTACGGGCGTACCCCTCAATTCTCCGCTTCTGGAGCGACTGCTATTCCGGATAATCAGCACTGGCGCCGGGCACCCCGAACAGGCATGTCGTCCCCTTGCCCACAGCCTGCGCTGGCCTCACGCGATGCAGCCCAAGGCTGCCTCACGGTCGCCGGCGATCAGAAAATGCTTCATGTCCCAGCCGGCCCGGCCCGTAATTATATCGTAGAGCGGCAGCCCCAGCTCGGCTAGCGTCTTGTCCAGGTAATCCTCGGTCCCGTTGAGGCTGTGGGTCAGCTCCGGCTCCCGCATCGTCTCACAGTGCGGGCACTCGGCCTCTTTGACCGAGAGCTTGCCCAGCGAACGGAAATAGTCCTCGTATTCGTCGCACTTGGGGCAATAAAGCCGCGTGCATAGCTCCCGGTGAAACTCGACGACTGCCTCGGCAGATACTTCAGACCGCACCATCTCCAGCGCTTGGGCCCCGGTCAGCTCCGTGCTGCGGGCCTCGAGTTGTTGAATATCTTCCAGTGTCTCGTGGGCCGGGCAGTCCTCACGGCGCTGGTAGTTGATGATGTAAGAGTCATGGGTAAGGGTATTGACGAAATAGCCTTTACCCGCCAAGGTCGGCAAGCCGCGGTCGGCGTGGAGCAGCTTGATGGCCTCTTGCACCTGCATGCCGGCGACGATAGAACCGATGGTTGGAGTCGTCGGCACCTTACCCTCCAGAATCTCCTCCCGCGTCAAGAGCGCACAAGAACGCCGCATATTCAGCAACTGGTAGTCCAAGTCGGACATGGTACATTCGTAACAGGGCTGGTCCTCACCGCCCACAAACACTCGCACCATCCCATTTGTCACTTCAATTGCCCCATCAACGAATGGCACCCCCAGCTTGTAACATGCCGAGTTCATCGTCACCCGCGCCTCGCGGTTATCCAGAGCACCGAAGACGATATCCATCTCGCCGAATACCCCCAGGCCGACATCGTAGTTGATATCGGCGTTGCGGCCCTCGACCCTGATGTCGGGGTTGATCTCCATCCCGGCGCGGGCTGCCACCACCGCCTTTTCCTGACCGTTATCGGAGGATCGGAACAGAATCGAGCGCGTCAGGTTGGACTCCTCGATGGTGTCTAGGTCCACGATCATGGTGCGGCCGATGCCAAGTAGGGCGATGTTCTTGAGGATCTCGTTGCCCAGAGCACCGGCCCCCACAACCAATACCCGCGCGTTCTGCAGCCGCTCTTGGTCCCACCACTGGATCAGCCGCAGCCGATGGTATCGGTCTTCGTGCAGGTCAACGTCGATTGGCTCCGGGAAGGTGACCTCTACAGCCTCATCCTGAGCTTGTCGGTCATTCATCGGGCGGCGACCGCCTAACCCGCGGTGATTTCCGGCTGCAAGCGCAGCACGTCGCCGTCCTGCACCTTGGCGTCAGCCAGGGTCTGCTCATCGGCAAGCTGGGTTCCGGAGGCCTTGTGGTGGAACTTGTAGCTCATCGGCTGGCCGTCGGGCCCGGTAGTCGGCAGGCTCATCATCTGCACCAGCTTGGCGATGATGCGGCGCACGGGGGCGTCGTCGGGCAGCGAAGCCTCCTGGGATTTGCTGCCGGTTGTATCCATGATTGTGACCTTTACTTTTCCCACTGCAAAGCCTCCTTAGTGCAAGTCTATCTCGATGTCGCTAAGATCGTCTTCCTGTTCGGGGGCTGCCGGTGGTGGCGGCGCAAGCGGTTGTGTCGGCGCACCGCCGGCGACTTGGGCCGTCGGGCCCGGTGTCCGCCGCGTGATTATCAGGCCCACCACCAGGGCCGTGAGCAGCGCTACCACGAAGCTGATAACGATCACCAGGACCAGCCACGAAGCGCCGGTCTGGGGTTGGCCGGCTCTGGCACCGGCCGCCTCCGCCTCGGGCGCAGCCTCTGTAGGCCCCGCCTCCGGTACCGGCTCTTCCGCCTCGGCTTCGGCAGTCTCAGTTTCAGGCTCCTCGGGTGCTGCTGACGGTGCCGGAGCCTCCCCCAGCGCAACATTGTAGTTCAGTCCATTGGCCTGGAGAAACTGCATCACCGCGACGCTGGGGATGGCGAAGCCGACCCTCTCCGCTTCCTCGGCCACCATCACCGCCACACCGATTACCCGGCCGTCCTCGTTGATCAGTGGGCCGCCGGAGTTGCCCTCATTCAGCGCCGCGTCGATCTGAATATATGGCTTGCCCTCGATCTCGCGCGCCAGCGCTGATATGGCACCTCGTGTCAGGGAATGCTCCAGACCCAGCGGAGCGCCGATAGCCGCGATCTCCTGCCCCGATTCCAGCTTGTCCGAGGAGGCGAACTGCACCACCGGCAGGTTGGTGCGCGCGATCTTCAGGACACACAAGTCGCGCTCGAGAGAACTGTGAGCGATGGTTGCCTCAATCTCCTCGTTGTTCTGCAGCTTGACCTTGATCGGTGCGTCCTCGTCCCCCTCCACCACATGGCGGTTGGTGACGACATGGCCGTCGGCGGAGACGATGAAACCGGAACCGGAGCGCTCGCCGGCGGCGATGGTGACCACAGCCGGATCAATCTGCTTGAAGGCCTGGCTGAAATCCGCGCTGCACACCGCCGCCAGCAGCAGTGTCGCACAGCAAACAGCACTCAGCAACCAGCATCGTCGGGACATGACTATCGCCTCCACAGGTTCTTGTCAGTAGCCAGGTGCCAGCGGCCTGTCGTCAATCGGCAACCGGTCCTGATGGTCCTTGGCCCACTTCACGGCGGCTTCGTTGAGCACGTCATCCAGGTCAAAGTTCCTATACTGTATCATTTCCCCGACTCGCAAAACAAGGCTGGGCAGGCTCTCGCCGGGGCTCCAGGCACCGATGCACACCGCCCCGCCGCGTTCCGGCGGCATGATGTTGGGATGAAAGATCGCGGTGCGCCAGAGCAGGTACGGCGGCCGCTGCGGGTAATCGCGGTGCAGATAGATATCACACATGTGTCGGTCTGCAACCTCGGGCTCATCCTGGCCCGGCACCACTATCAGACTGCGGCATCGGTACAGCACTCGGTAGCGGTCCGCCGGGTCGCCGCCGGCAGAGACCTCGATCAGATCGCTGAGCTTGACCAATTCGCTCAGCGCCATGTAATCAGCCCACAGCCGCCGCATTCGTGGGCTACTTCGCATTTCAGCCGTATATTTGTCCATAGAAGTGCACCCAGAAACCAGAAAATCCGGTGCCTCAGTGCAGAAACCGGTTTGTGCCATTTTACCACAAAAATGGGTGTTGTGACAAAGGAATGCGTGCTACCGGCTCCCTCGTTCCCGGCCGCTCGCCTCAACGCTCCTTGTCCGCGCCCTGCGATCCTGACGCCTCAATCATCTTACCCATCAGGCCCGGTTCGTAATCCAGCTTCGTCCCCGCCTGCTGATAGAAGTGAGGCAGTCCATAGAAAGTCCGAGCCGCCTCCGGTAGGGGCTGCTGTGACCGGGCAGCCCAGAAAGCAGCCGCCTCAGCCAGATGCCGCTCCTGCACTTGGCCCAGTAAGCCGCGACGCGCCTCGGCAACCTGCATGAATTCATGCGCCGCCAGGTCCCCGGCGGGGACGAAAGCCTCCAGGGCCGCGAAGCGCGCCATCAGTTCCCGCGCCCCGGGCGAGGTCAGGTTGGCTCTGTCCAGCACCTGCATCACCGCCTGCGTCTTGAGGTAGGTATCCCGCAGCATCTCGACGGTGGCCTCGCGGAGCGCCGCCGAATCCTGCTGCAGCGCCGCATTCCAGCCGGCTAGGTCCTCCTGATTGGCCGAGTGCGCCACAATCTCCCAGCCGGCGAAACCCTCAAGTGTCAGCTTCGCATCCAGTACGGTCAGCGGTTCACTTGTCGCCAACGGCGTTATTCGCACGAGGCTGGTGCCCTCGAACTTTTCCGGCAGCTTCAGGGTAACCATGACCGGACTGCCGACATTGACTTGTGCCTGGTCGAATTGATGCACCCGCCGCACCAGCACAACCGCCTGCGCGCCGGTATCAAACAGCGTCGCAGCCGCCTCCCCCTCAACTTCCAGGTGCTGTCTGTTGCCCAGCAGCAGGATTCTGGAAATCGGCTTGAGCTGATGGTGTAGTATCTTCAATTGCCAGCGGCGGCCTAGTCCTCCGGCCTGCACGGTGATAGATAGATGGGTGAAGTAGAGCAGACCATCGGCGCCACCGGCAAGCGCATGGAGCAGCAACAATGCCTGCTGCTCGGGCGTCGGCAGCCAGCGCTCCTCAACGGCCAGGCCCAGCTTCTTCCACATATCCTGCTGCATGTGGGCCTGCACCCACTGGAAGTGCGGCATTTGGGGGAAGCATTTGTCGGCATTATCGCCGAGCCGCTGCAGGTCAATCAGGCCGCCGAGCATGGCGCTGCCGGTCGCAAAGCCCTCCCCCCGCTGCAGCGTATAGACATACGGCACCGGGAAGTCGAAGGCTTGGTCCCAGCGCCGCCAGTGGCCTGGCTCGGAATGCTCAGGCCGCCGCAGGTCCATCAGCGTCATGCAGATCAGCCCGCGCTTATCATAGTGCCGGATCAGCTCCCGTGTGCGGATCATCATATCCTGGTGCCGAGCAAACACATCGTCGCCGGTCAGCCAGGCCAGGAAGGCCGGGTGCCCGGCCAGCACCGAGAACTTCGCGATCCACTCCGCCCGCCACGGACGCCCCGGATGATGCGTCCCGCGCCCGTGTCTGAGATAGAGCAGGCAGTGCAGGCCGTACTCATGGGCCGCATCCAGGATCTCACACAAATCCTCTACGGAATATGCGGTATTGACGTACAGCACGACCGCGTTCATGCCCAGTTCCGCGAACTCGGCCATATCGGTAGCCGGATCGGTCCAGTCCGCCCCCACGCTGTACGCACCGGCGGCGAAAAGCAGCCTCGGCTCCCCGTTAAGGTACACCGCGTGCTCGTCAAAGCTCAACTTCGGTGCAGACCAGGCAGCAAAGGGTTGCGGTGCGGGCGGAAGCTGCAGTTCCGTAGCCAGGAGCTTGCTCACGGCTTCACCGAGTTGCTTCGATGACGGCTGATGACCGGGGGTCCATGCCACAGCCATCCCGCTGCTGTCGGTAACCATCTGGTCCTTGCGGACACCGTCGAACAGCCAGTACCACATCGCCAGACCGGTGCCCTTAGTCGGCAGGTCGGCCAAGGCCACCCGCCCGCCGAGGTAGCAGAAGGTCTTGACCTGCTCCAGGAACCTGTCATTGTTCTCCCACTCCGGCACGAGCAGCAGCTTACATTCATCTACTGAAGGCACCAACGGCGAGGTCGCGATTGGTTTATCCAGCATCATGTCTGCCGCTGAGCGCAGGTGCGCCTCCCGCTGCTTGCCCTCGGCGCTCATCGCTGCCAGGATAGTCACCTCGGCGGCTTCCACTCTCAATTGCGAGGCCCATAAAGACAGGTCATCAAACCACGCCGGCGCGCTGTTGCGGTAGTTGAGGCAAAAGAACTTGAGGCTCACGACGCTGCGCCCCTCGGGAGCCAGATAGCGGCCGGTAAGCTGCTGCCAATCCGCCCCACTCTTGGCCAATCTCGCTCCCATCGGCACGAACCATACGAGCTGCCCATTATCCAGCGTGATGCCCAGATCGAGAGCCACCGTCGGGCCTACACCGTCGAGGCGCTCGCAGTAGGACCAACCCGAGAACTCCAGGCAGTTGCACGGTGTGGCGAGCTTGATGTCCTGCACCGCTGCTTGCCTGCCGCCCTGGCCCGGCACCATCAAGCTGCCCGGAGCCGCCTTGCCGCGTTCCGCCTCCCACTGCAGCTTTGTGCCCTCATGTGATCCCCAACCCTCGATGTTTCTCGCCAGATCAGGATTCGCCAGCAAGTTCTCAGCCGCGCCCTGAGCCCACACCGGTTCCGCGGCAGTGACACAGAGCAACGCAACAATCACGCCCACGCGATATGGCATATTGCCATACTCCCTTCCCGAATAGCCGCTTCCTCCTAAAAGATTCGCCCGTAGCAGCCGCGAGTCCTGTCTTGTCGGTACCGGCATCAAGCAGTCAAGCCACCGTGGCAGGTCACGGCGGCTCAGCCGGCGAACGAGTCGTGGTCGCTGCGGAGATTTGCAGCGCCGAAAGGATATCCCAGCTTGACGCCGGATTTGCAGGTAATCGCGCTAGGTTCATGCCTGGTGGAGATGACTCCGCAGCAGAGCGGCCTCGATCTCACCCGCGCCGATGCGTACCTGGCTTTGCCCTCCGGTGCCGCCTCGAATTTCGCCGTTGCTCTAGCACGGCTGGGGGTCAAGACCGGCTTCATCACTCGTGTCGGCGACGATGAGCTGGGACAGTGGCTGCTGGGCAAGCTCAACAGCTTTGGCGTGGTGACCGAGGGCCTGGCCGGCCCGGTGGCGGGACAGCTCACCCCCGTGTCCTTCTGCTGGATGGACCAGACCGGGGCCAAGCGGTTCTATTTCTACCGCTTTGCCGGCCACTGCGACCCGATGGCTGGCCTGCAGGCCGAGGAGCTCGGCCCGGAGACACTTGGCCGGGCGCGGCTCTTCGACTTCAGTGAGGCCACGATCCGCAAGCAGCCGCTGCGGGATGCCACGATGCAGGCGGCGCGGAATGCCAAGGCTGGCGGTCAGGAAGTGGTCTATGCGGCCAATTACCGACCGGACTCGTGGCAGGAGCCGGTCGCACAGATCATCGCGGTCCAGCACCAGGCCTTCGCCCTGGCCGACATCGTGCTGATGAACCGCGCCGAGGCGCAACTCTTCACCGGTGAGCATGACCCGAGCCAGGCCGCGGCTGCGATTGCTGCAAGGGGAGCGAAGTTAATCGCGATTACTGATGGTGAAAATGGGGCATACCTATATGCAGAAGGCCGGTTGCACACTATAGGGCCGAGGCGGGTGGAGGTAACTTATGACATCGGCGCCGGCGACACTTTCCATGCCGGGCTGGTCGCCGCCTATCTGGCCGATCTGCCGGTTCAGCAGGTCGGACGCCTTGCCTGTGACGCGGCGGCCCTGCGGATCAGCCGCTCTGCCGACATGCGGTCCTTGCCGACCTGGCAGGAAGTCGAGCAGTTGGCGCAGCAGCCGTTGTAGCCACGACCAAAGAAGCAATATCTGAGGTTGATGTGATTGTCACGAATACTGTCTCTAGTCATCACTGTGCTGCTCCTGGCGGGAGCGGCTGTTGCCCCGCAGAGCAGTGACCTTCCGGTCGAGCCGCTGCCGGCCGACCAGGAGTTTCACCCCGCTTACACACTGCAGTCAGGCACCGCAGAGGGGGCCGAGGCGGGGCAAACCTCGCCGGTGACCAGCCCCGAGCAAGACTTGCCGGTCGAGCCGTTACCGCCGGATGACCCGGTCGCGCAGGGCTTTGAGCAGCCGACATGGGCCGGTGATCCTGACGATATACCCCCGGCCCGTACCGCTGCCGAGCTTGCCGCATTGCAGATAACGCCCGAGCTGCCGGAAGAGCCTCGCCTAGTTTTCATCTCTCCCCAGCCGGAGGAGGAGTGGCTCGAGGGCGCTCCGGTCACCCTCAGGTGGCTGGCCAGTCCGTCCATCGCCCAAGTGCGCATCTACTACTACTATGACCGCTGCAAGCTGGCCGGTCGCTCCCGAGGCCGCTTTGGTGCTCTGGTCACTCCGATGATGCAGAACCAGGGCCAATTTCGCTGGTCGGCGGTGCCCTGGATGGACAGCCCGGCCTTTCGCCTGCGCATTGCCGGCTATGATGCGGAGGACAATCTGCTGGCCTCCGACGAAATCGGCGTGCGCTTCCGTCCCAGAGAGCTTGCCAAGATTCCTGCCACGTGTATCGCGATAATCAAACGCAAGCAGCGCCTCTACTACTACGTTGACGCCCGTGTCAAGCGCATGCACATAGTCTCCACCGCGCGCGGGTGGTACTCCACGCCCGATATGCACCCAGGCGCATATGACCGGCGGCGGGGCGCGATGGGCAAGATATTCGGGAAAGACCCCTGTGCCTGGAGCCGGGCATATCACTGCCGGATGCCCTATTGGTTGCAGATCACTTCTAGCGGCAGCCACGGGATTCATGCCACCTCGCCGCCCTTCTACCACCGGCTGGGTAGCCCGGCCTCTCATGGTTGTGTCCGCCAGCACCGCGCCGATGCCAAGATCCTGTACCAATTAGTAGCCGTGGGCATGCCCGTGTACATCTTCTGATTCCATCCTATCCACGCAAAAAAAGAGACCGGCTCTGAGCCGGCCTCTTCACACTCTCTGATCCAGCGGTTCTAGAATCCGACCTGCCACGAAAGGCCGAACTTGACCGCTTCCTGGGTCGCGCCGCCGGCCGGGGTATAGTCAACGTCCGCGACCTCCAGCGTCACCTCGTTGTTATCGTCGAGTTGCCAGGCAACACCAGCGCGGATAGCGTCATAGTCCAGCCCACCAGCGCCGTCGGAGCTGAATTCCTCATATTTCAGATAAGGTATCCAGGTCTTGTCCTCTCGCACCTTGGCGACCTGGATATACCAGCCGTCGCGGTCGGAGCCGAACATCCTGCCATCGGCCCATTCGGCCTGAACGTCCCACGGGCTCCGGATGAACTTCACGTAAGCGTCAACGGCATGGCGGGAGTTCTTACCGGCAGGGCCGGTCAAGGCGCCGTCAAACCAGCTTAGACCGGCGATACCCCACTCGCGCTCCCACTTCAGGTCCACGCTGTAGTTCTTGCTGCTGTCAACATCGCTGGCACGGCCCTGGCCGTTGTACACCCCCAGATAGATGTCCGGCTGGTTCTCTTCGCCGGCGCGCTTCAGCCACAGGCCGCGGTCGGAGGGACCAAGGAAATAGAACCCGGAAGCGTTGTTAGCGCCCCAGTCGCCTTCCAGGATCATGGCCCGTTCCAAGGCCAGGCGATCGCAGGACTGCTGCCATGCCTCCAGGCCGAAGTAGGTCGGGACCTGCCCGAACCTGGCTGACCACTGATCATTGATATTGTAGTCAACAAACAGGTTGTAGATGATCAGGTCATCGGAGGTATAGCCAAGCGCAGCTACGTCTTCCAGGCGATCAAAGCTGGCTAGGGTCAATACCACGTTAGTCCTGTCACCGGCACTCGCGGCGAGGTTGAAGAAAGCCCGGCGCAGACTGAAATCCTCGAACTCGTCCTGTGTGGTCGGTAGCCTATCGCCACCGTCATACCTGAATTGCAGATAGCCGGACATGCTGACCCTGTCGGCCCAGTCGCCCTGGGCACTGGCACAGGCCGCAATCACGAAGGCCAGTACCACTATCATTGGTACTATGAACTTGTTCATCTCATGCGTCCCTCCCAGACTCTGTTTGCGGCGCCGCACTTGTGGGCCGCTAACCTGCGACATTTCGCAAAATGCCAGGGCTTGTTGCCTTGGTTTCCCACCCTGATGCAGGTCTCGCCCGCCGGCGCCTATCCTTGGTTTTGTACAGACAACACAGTATATGATACAGATTCACCTACGCGCCGTCAATACCTCCTTCGCCTATCAAATACTCTACTTGTTGACACCCCGCTGGATAGGTTATACTATCAGAGCCACTGCGTTCTTCGAGGGAAGCCAGAAAAAAAGCAACAGGAGGAGATCTAAGGTGATCAACTCCGCTCTAGCATCACGGCCAGAAACCGCCCTTAGGCGCATGCTTGTGCGCGCGTGCCTGGCTGCCATCATCTTGCTCACACTGCTCATCCAGGTTGCTGTTGCCGGCGTGCCGGGACGCGTACGCACCGAGCTGGTTTCCACCCGCATGCTTCCCATTGCCACCGTTGCCGGCACCCGTATCGTGCCCGATCTGGCCGCTGCCGGTCAGATCCTGGTCCGCACGCGTCCCGGCATCTCTCGCACAGATGTGCAGAGCATGCTGGCTGCCACCGATACCAGCGTGCTACGCGTCTATGACGATGGCAGGCTGCTTCTGCTCAAGCTACCCGCGGGTCAGAGTGTCACCGGTGCTGTCGCTAGGTTCAATGCTCGGCCCGAAGTGCGGCTGGCTTCTCCCGACCGTCTGATGTACCCGCAGGGGATTCCCAACGATATGCGCTACGGCGAGCAGTGGCACTGGCCTCTGATTCAGGCACCCCAGGCCTGGGACCTGGAGACCGGCAACCAAAGCGCCGTAGTCGCCGTTATTGACAGCGGCGTTGACCTCGACCATCCGGATCTGCTCGACCGCATCTGGACCAATGATGACGAGATCCTGGGCGACTATATTGATAATGACGGCAATGGCTATGTGGATGACGTTGTCGGCTGGAACTTCGTCGAGCGCAACAACAATCCCATGCCTGTACCCGATGGGCAGGACGAGGACGAGAGCGGCTCGCCGGATGAGAACGTCAGCCACGGCACCCATGCAGCCGGCTTGATTGGTGCGGTAACTAACAACATCGAGGGCGTCGCCGGCCTTGACTGGGCCTGCCGGATCATGGCCCTGAAGGTTGTGCCTGACGACGCTGACGCTCGTACCAGCGACTGCCTGGCGGCTATCGAGTATGCCGTGGCCAATGGTGCCAACGTGATTTATATAGGGGTTTGCGGCGCCTATGAATACGCATACACGCCCGTCATCGCTGAGGCTGTAGCCGCAGGGGTCACCGTGGTTGCGCCCACGGCTAATATCCCCATCAACATCACCGATGGTCCCACCAGTTGGTGGTCGCCTATCTGCAACGACGGTGATTGGTTCACTCACAACAACGTTATCGGCGTTAGTGCCACCGATAGCGACGACGTCGTCGCCGGTTTCAGCATGCTTGACGGCTCCTCGTACAACTTCGTGGACGTAATGGCTCCGGGCGCAAACGTCCTCAGCACGCTTTACTACAATCTCGACCTCCCCGAACTCGGCTTCATTAGCCCCTACGGTGCTTACTCCGGCAGTTCTGGTGCCGCTGCTATTGTTGCCGGCGTAGCCTCGCTGGTACATGCGCGCTATCCGGATTACACGCCTGCCGGCATCACCGAGCAGATCCGGGTCGCCGCAGACAACATCGACGAACAGAACCCCAATTGTGTCGGCAGGATGGGCGCAGGGCGGGTCAATGCCTTCAACTGCTTGCGCGACATCCCGCCGCAGTTGCCCAAAACGGTTACCGCCTACGATACCCCCGACGATAACGGTGGTAGCATCACCGTGGAGTGGTCACTGTCGCCGGACGATGGCAAAGGCTTCAATGACGTCGTCGGCTACCGGGTGCAGCGCTCTGAAACCGGCGAAGAAGGCTCTTTTACTACCTTGGCGAGCCCCGCCGCGGGGGTCACCAGTTACGTGGACAGCTCGGTGGACGATAACAAGCCATACTACTATCGCATCGGCGTACGCGACGCCTCCACCGAGCGCTTCACCGATCCGACCCTGCCGGTGCAGGCTCGCGATGATACCGCCCCACCCGCGCTTGAGGAGGATATGCTGGTCGCGCGCGTGTATGGCCAGGACGGCGGGGCAATCTCACTGAGCTGGAGCGATTACACTCCCCCGGGCGACTTTGGGGCCTATCGGGTATGGCGTTCCGGTGTGCCCTTCACCAATGTATCCGGCCTTGCTCAGCCGATAAAAACCATCGGCAGTAGCCAGCAGAAGAGCTATATTGACCAAGACGACCCCGGGACCCCTGAAAAGGAGCTCGTTGACGGCAAAGAGTATTACTACGCCGTCACCGTTCAGGACCGCGAGGCCGAGCCCAACGAGATCACTGATGTTAACTGCGTCGGCCCCGTCGTCGCCAACCCGATCTTCTCGTTTAGCTTCCCGCCGGGGCTAAGCATGATCGCCATCGGTGTTGTGCCCCATAATAACAATATGGGCGCCATCTTCGAGGTGGATACCCCCGCCGACCTGCCCCTGGCTCGCTGGGATCCTGAGCTGGACAACGGCGGCGAGTACGTCATCTATTCTGAGGCGCCGAACTCCACCTTCCTACAGCAGCAGCTTGGCAGGGGCTTTTGGTATCGCAACCCCGCCGGCAAGGAGCTCAACATCAGTGGCAGTCCCGCTCCCGCGGGTGATTTCTCCGTGGACTTCGTCCCCGGCTGGAATCAGCTCGGGAACCCCTATACTCAGGATATGCCGATTGCCCAAGCTAAGGTCACCGTCTTTGGGACCCAAATGGACCTCGCCACCTCGAATAGCATTGGCTACACGCGGGACTATATGTGGCGCTATGCCCCCTCAACCCGCAGCTACAAGCTGATAAGTGCCTACATGGACTTTGCCCGGGACAACGTGCCCAAGAGCGAAGGCTTCTACTTCTTGGCGTTTGAGAACGGGAAGTTGCATTTGCCGCGGCCGGTGGCTGCCGCTGCCTTAGCCGCCCCCGTCTCTAGCTCCCAAGCTGCAGTTGATCAGCAGCACTGGAGCCTTCGGTTGGTCGCCCAGGCCGGTGAGGCCGCTGACACTGACAACTTCATCGGCGTCAACCCGCGCGCTGAGGAGCTCTCCGGAGTAGTCAGCCCCCCGCCTCTCGATGGAGCAGTTGAGCTTGCCGTCGCCACCTCCGGCGGGAACTATAGTGCCACCAGTTTCGTCGAATCGCTGGGCAATTCGCACACCTGGCAACTAAGCGTCACCGCCGCCGAGCCGAAACAAAGCGTTCGCTTGACCTGGCCGGATTTGAGCCAGGTGCCGGTCTCATGCAGGCTGACATTGACTGACCTCGAGGCCGGCCGCAGCGTCAATATGCGCACAACCACCAGCTACAGCTACCAGCTCGGCAGCCAGCAGAGCCAGCGGCGTTTTGAGGTAGTGATAACTGAACGTGGCGCTTCGGCACTCACAGTCAGCGGGCTGCAAGCAATGGCCACCGGCGGCGACAGGGCCCAGGTCTGTTTCACCCTGTCCCAGGACGCGGCTGTGGAGCTTGAGGTACTCAACATCTCCGGCCGCAGGGTGCGAACTCTGGCCGCCGACCGCCTGCTGCCGGCCGGGTCCAATGTGGTATTGTGGGATCAGCGCTCCGACAATGGCACCCTAGTCCCACAAGGTCGCTATCTCATCTGCATCGCTGCCAAGACCGACGACGGCTCGGTGGCAAAGGCTATCGGCACCTTGCAGATACAACGCTAACCTAGACAATCCACACCTGGGAGGGATAGATACAACGCGGGCCGCCACCGACCTGTATCTAGTCATCATGCGCCAATGAGTATCAGGAGGTCGTCGGCCAGGTGAATCGTGATAACAGCCCTTCTATGGCGTCGGTCGGGGCCCTAGCCCGACATCATGTCACTAAGACTGCTGTCTTCATCATCCTGACCGCCGGGCTGCTTGTACCCCCGAGCTTCGCCGCTTCCCGCAAGCCCGTCCCCCTCTCGCACTGGCAACTCAGCGACGGCAGTGTCCACGTCTCCTCAGCGCACCAGCCATTGATTGCCGCTGCCGACCGCCTGCTCGTCGGCGTTACTCCCACCCGCATGCGTATCCATCCGCTCTATCTCAGGCAGCTTCAGGCTGACTCTGTGCGCCTCGCCACGGCAGCCGGCGGAGAGGTGTCCAAGCTGCTCGGAGGCGGCCGCATCGCCGTGGTCGAATTGCCGCCGGGCACCGACTTGTACGCTGCTGCTGCTGACATCGCCGCTGCCGGTGCCGCCTTCGTAGAACCGGACCTGGCTGTCCATGCTACCCGCATCCCCAACGATCCCCTCTACTCTGAGCAGTACCACCATCCCCAGATCAACTCTCCCGGCGGTTGGGATGTGACTATCGGCTCCAGCGATGTTGTCATCGCCGTGATTGACAGCGGCGTAGATACCGATCATCCGGATCTGCAAAACAGCATCTGGGTCAACGTCGGCGAGAACCCCGCCAACGGCCTTGACGACGATGGCAACGACTATGTGGACGACTGGCGGGGCTGGGACTTCTACAACGACAACAATGATCCCAACCCCGAACCCGACGGTCTGGACAATGACAACAAGGGCGGGCCGGATGACCAGGTCAGCCACGGCACCCTGGTAGCCGGCCTGGCTGCAGCTTACGGAAATGACAACTTCGGCACTGTCGGCGTAAGCTGGCGCGCCACCATCATGGCCCTTCAGGTGTTCCCCGATGACGGTACCACCTACGTCTCGACGGTTATCGAGGCGATTGACTATGCCGTTGACAATGGGGCCGACATCATCAATCTCAGCATCGGCTCGCCCTACGAGCAAAGCTTCAGCGCGCCGATTCAGCGGGCCTACGAGGCTGGCATAGTAGTGGTATGCGCGGCCGGCAACGACGGCAAGGAGCTCACCAACTCCAAGAGCACCTGGGTCTCACCGGTCTGTAACGACGGCCCGGATGTATTCACCGACAACTATGTTCTCGGCATTGCCGGCGTGGACCAGAACGATAGGCGGGCCTGGTACAGCAATTATGATACCTCCTCATGCAACTTCATAGATGTGGCTGCACCCGGCTCGGACATGTTCGGCCCCAACTACTACGACCCCCGCTTCAGCCATCTGGACAGCTATTTCGGCACCAACACCGGCACCTCATTCGCCTGCCCTCTGGCGAGCGGGCTGGCTGCCCTGGTCCTCGCCGCTCATCCCGGATACACTCCGGCCCAGGTTTATCAGGCGATTCGCAACAATACAGACGATATAGACGCCCTAAACCCCGGCTATGCGGGAGCTCTGGGTACGGGCCGCATCAATTGCGGGCGCACCCTAGGCCAGATATCAGCGCCCGCCGCCGTGACCAACTTCCAGGCCTTCGATACACCCAATGATGATGGTGGCAGCATTACGCTGACCTGGACCAAGTCCGCCGACGATGGCGGCGGTGCCAACTCGCTGACGGCTTACCAGGTGCTGCGCCGCCAAGGCGAAGCCGGCAGCTTCCAGCAAATCGCCGAGCTGCCCCCTGGCTCAACCCAGTATGTTGACACTGATGTCAGCGACGGCCAGACCTACTACTACATTATCCGCTCCACCGATGGTACCCTCAGCTCCGACAGCCAGACCTCTGCGGGCGTCATCCCCGAGAATGACGCCGCGCCGCCGGCCATTGATGACCTGGCGGTTCAGGACCGGGCTAATGATGACGGTGGTGCCATCGTGCTGGACTGGTCCGGCTACACACCGCCGGCTGACTTCGGCTCTTACCGCATCTACCGCAGCGAGCGCAACTTCTCGTCAACCCTCGGCCTCACGGTCATCAAGACCATCACCAACCCCAGCACTAAGACCTGGACCGATAGCACTACCCAGGATGGGGTTGATTTCTACTACGCTGTGGGGGTGCGCGACACTGCGGCGAACGAGCAGCGCAACCTTCCGGCGGTCGGGCCGGTGCAGTCGTATCCGAATAATGACATCCCGCTTGGCCCCGGCCTGCTGTTTATCGGACCGCCGGCGGTGCCGCCGGACCGGGACCCGGCAACCTTGCTCAACATCCCCCCTGAGGAGCTGCAAGCCGCCCGCTGGGACCCCGCGGCCGCAGACTATGTGACTTACGCCGCCGGCAGCGTACCGGAGGTCCTGAAGCTGGCGCTGGGCCGCGGCTTCTGGGCCCTGCTACACCAAGTCACCGTGGTCCAGCCGACCGGCGCTAGTGCTCCCGCCGGCGATTTCAGCATCGCCCTGACGCCGGGCTGGCACCAATTGGGCAATCCCTTCTTCGCTCCGCTCGCTTTCGGCGCCTCCACCGTCACCTACAACTCCAATACCATGGACCTGATCAGCGCCGAAACCGCTGGTGTCATGCGCTGTTTCGCCTGGATCTACTCCCCCGATGACGGTCCGTATAGGCTTGCTTACCCGGATGTGGGCCAGAATAGTACGCTGATCCCGCCCTGGACCGGCTTTTGGGTCCAAGTCCTCAAGCCCTGCATCCTTACCCTGGCGCGCCCTGGCGGCACTGCCACCGCAATTCGTACCGCTGCTGCCGGCAGCGACCGGATATGGGACCACGGCTGGCACGCCCAGGTGGTATTGCGCACCGCCGGCGCTACGGCGGCCAACAACTACATCGGCGCGGCCCAAAGCGGTTATACTATCCCCTCCCCTCCGCCGATCGGCACGCGCCCGCAACTGTACCTGAGTGCAGCCAACCGCGATGATAGCTCCATTTCCTACGCGATTTCACTGGGGGCCGAAGCCGCCACAAAATGGGTATGGAACCTTGACATCCACAACTTGCAGCCCGACACCGAGGTCGAAGTAGCCCTGCCTGACCTGAGTGGCGTCCCCAATAACTGCAGTGTCACTCTGCACGACCCGGTCACCGGCAAGAGCACCTACCTGCGCACGGCCGCTGCCTACCGCTTCACCGCTCGCTCCGAGCGGCCCCGTCGGCTGCAGCTCATCGTGCAGGAGAGCAGTGCCGCCTCGCTAGTCATCAACTCGATGACTGTCCAGCCCGGCGGCTCTGGCACCGCGCATATCGTCTTCTCGCTCTCACAACCTGCCGAGACTACGGTGCAGATCCTCAATATCGCCGGTCGTTGTGTACGGCGAATCGAGCAGCAGCACTTGCGTTTGGCCGGGAATCATACTATATTATTCGACGGACATAACAGCTACGGCGCTCCGGTTCCGGGCGGCCGTTACCTGGTAGCGGTTAATGCCCGCGCCGAGAACGGCCAGCAGTTGCGACGCCTCATGACTGTTAATCTTAGTCGCTAGTTCCCAGCAACCGTCGCTAGCGCCGATGGGGCACTGAGAAAGGGCTGACAAGCCATGTCCGGTTGTAGCCGCCTCGCGATTGCCATCGCACTATTGGCTAGCCTAGTCCTCGCCGGCTGTGGTGGAGATACCGCGCCGGCAGCTGAACAAGAGGAGGAAGTGGACACCGGCACCATTACTGGCCGGGTCATTAGGGCTGACGATACCACCAAAGCCCTGCGTGGTAGCGTGGTTTCGCTCTCTACCGGGCAGACGGCCGTCACCGATGCCCAGGGCAACTTCACCATTCAGGACGTACCGGTCGGTACCGGCACTCTCCAGGTGACCGTGGATACCGTCACCAGGCCTGACTATGGCACCCAGACCGTGTCCGGAGTTGCCATCGTCAAGGACCAGATAACTGCTATCACCATTGCGGTCTTGCCCCTGGATGTCGCCTCGCCCTCCAGCATCAACATCGCACCTAGCCAGGCGACCGTGGATATCAATGGTGAAATCCAGTTCGTCGCTCCTGTCAATAGCGCCTCCGGACTGCTGATAGTCCAGCCCACCTGGTATCTGACCAATGCCGTCGGCGTAATAGACGTCAACGGTAAGTTCACCGCGCTGGCACAGGGCACCGGCACCGTAGTTGCCACCAGCGGTGACATCTCCGCCCAAGCCACTGTTGTAGTCGTAGGAGCCCGGGCCCCTGACATTACTAGTGTCCTGGTCAGTCCGAGCGAGCTTAATGCCTCCGGGGGCGACGTTGCCGTCACCGTTGCAGTCAATGATGGCGACGGACTTGACTTCGTCCGCGCCAGACTCGTGGACGCCAGGAACAATATCGAGTTCCATGATCTGGTGCGGGTGTCGGGCACGGTAAAGGACGGCACCTACTCCGCAAACGTATTCATAGACCCCAACCCGCTCCGCAACAGCCAGGAAGATGCCACCCAGCCCCTCACATACACTATCACCATCTATGCCCAGGACACCACTGGAGCCACGTCTATCTCACAGCCCCATGATGTGGTAGTTAGGGGCATTGATGAGCCGGGCCCGCCGCCGCCGATCTAGCGGCTATTGCTGCTTACCCACCCGCCGCGAAGCTCACAGGTCCTCCGACCTCTGCGGCTGCCAGCTTACCTTGGCCCGCGCCCGCAGAAGGAATGTCGCCCGCCGGCCCCGAACTTACCTCGGTAGCCTTACTTGCCTCAATACCCAGCGAGTCCTCACATGAATCTCATAGCACTCTTGCTAGTCTTTGTCTCCGCCGGCATGCACGCGGCGTGGAATTACTGGACCAAGCGCGCCTCTGACAGCCTCAGCTTCATTTGGGGCCTGGCAGCAATTGCGCCGCTGGTGGCCGGCATCGCGGTACTCGGCGACTATCTCATCTACACCTTATCCTCCCAGCATTTCGGCCACCCACCTGACTTCAGCACCTGGAAGCTGGCGATCCTCGGCGGGCTTATTCAGGCCGCGTATTTCGCGTTCATGGGGGCCGGCTACAACCGTGGCGACCTCTCGGTCGTCTATCCTGTATCCCGTGGCTGCGCGCCTATCATCATCGCTTTGCTGGCCTGGGTGTTTCTGCACGAGGTCCCCTCAGCAATCGGCCTGGCCGGGATTATCGTCATTCTAGTGGGTGCTCTCATCTTGGCCTATGACATGCTCTCCGGCCCCGACCCCGACACCGGTGTCTCCACCATCACCTCCTCGCTCCGCTTTGCCGTCTTTGCGGCCGTCACCATTGCGCTTTACCACGTGGTGGACAAGGCCGGAGCTCAGGGCTCCTCCGTCACCAGCTACCTCTTCCTGATGGAGACGGTGATATTCATCACCATCACGCCCATGCTCCTGCTAAGGCGCAGCAGTGCCGCTCTTACCGCCCAATTCCGCCAATTCGCCGGTCTCATCGTTGTTGCGGCCATCCTCATGTACATGGCTTACTGTCTGGTCGTGAGCGCCATGATGCTGGAGTCGGTGGCCTATGTCGCAGCAGCCCGCAATGTCAGTATTCTCGTCGGCATAGTCCTGGGGGCAACGCGATTGCGCGAAGGCTCTCTCGGGATTCGGCTGCTGGCTGGCGCCTTCATCCTCGCGGGCATCCTGGCGCTTGCAGTGGGTGGCTAGGATGGCTGCAGCTTTCAGGGAGATTCGGCAGCGCCTGATGAAGCCGAAGCAGGTTTTCCCCTGCCAGGTCGTGTTCCGCCGCGAGGGCTACCTGGTGCTGCGCTATGTCAACGCAGAGGCCAACGAGGTGAGTGGCACGGTCATTCCAGCCGGCAGCATCACTCTGGCCCATTACGTCGCGGCCGCCTCATCGGTTTGGTGGGAGATGTACCATCCTGACGGCTCTCACCTGGCCGACTTAATTCACCTCACCTCGCCATTGCAGATGCGCGCGGCTGAGGTCGAATACACGGACCTGTTCCTCGATGTCTGGCAGCCGGCCGGTGAGCAACCACGCCTCCTCGACCAGGACGAGTTGGCTAGGGCCGTCGCAGGCGGCTACCTCGACGCCGAAAGCGCCGAGGCCGTGCAGCAAAAGGCCCGCGAGATTTTGTCTAATCTCCCGGACCATGCACCCCCACGGTGGCACCAGCTCGATCCCTCTCAGGCTGAAGCGGACCACACCCCCTAAATGGCGCTGTCCTGCTACAGCAAGCCTGCTAACTGCCGAGCAGTTCCTTCATCAATTGATACGCTGCGGCCATTGAGGCGGCGCGCTCTTCCGGCGTCTCACCGGGCGCTCGTTCCAGCGTATATGCGCCCCGATAGCCTAACTCCCACAGCTTCGGCAGCAGGAAGTCATAGTTTGTTTCCCCCTCGCCGATGAGTGGGAAATCGGGATTGCCCTGGCCGCCGCGGTGGTCTTTGAGATGGGTGTGGCCGATGAACGGCGCGACTTCCTCGAGGCGCTCTTCAGGCCGAGCGCCTTCGTAATATAGGAAATTGGCCGGGTCGTAGGCCAGTCGCACCCGCTCGTGGTCAATATCGGCCATTGCCTGCAGGCAGGTGGCGGCGGTACCGGTATAGCCCCCGTGGGTCTCCAGGCAGATCGTGATGTCGAGGCTAGCCGCGACATCGCCGGCCCGGCGGATGCGCTCGACGAACGTCTCGGTATCAGCAGCAATTTGCTCTGCCGTCTTATCAGCAAGACCGAAGCTGCCGGTGTCGAGGGTATGGACCCCGAGCCTCGCCGCGCCTCGCAGCTTGGCAATCAGCAGCTTTTCGCCATCATCGGCAAGCAGATTCACGCCGCCGGCATATACGGCTACCAGCTCCATCCCGGCGGCGCTGAGATGTGACTGCACGTAGGCCATATCTTCATCGGAGAGGTCTTCCAGCGGCAGGTCCAGGTAGCCCTTGTAGAACCCGACGGCGGCATAGCTAAAGCCTGCCGCGCCGCCGTTTTGGCAGAAGGCTTCGAAATCCTGCTCGGTGAAATTGTAGATCGCGATAATCGGCTCCATTCCTACAGCTCCTTTCTTGTTCATTGAGTGTACCTGCGGCCATTTCCCCGGCTGTCGTCGTCTTCCTGCCGGAAATTGGGGACAGTCACCTATTTCTGCAGAGAAGTAAGAGTGGAACTTACAGAAATCGCAAGAAATGGGTGACTGTCCCCAATTTCCTTGGCCTGGCGCGGGAAGGTAGTCGCTTGTCTTTGGCGAATTGAATAGCCAAGTGCTAGTCTGGCCAATCCACCAAACGCGTAGCTTGGGCTTCCAGCCCGAGGTCGTTGTCTATCAAATACTCCGTTGCAGCTATGAACGATGCAGCTCGGAGCCACCACATTTTGCCTCACCGGAGCGGCGGGAAGTGAGCGAGACCCCAGCCGATCTGCAGCACGATGGCAGTGTAATGGAATGGCGCGTCTGGCCGGCGCGCAATAACCGGCTGCTCTCCGCCTCTGTAGCGGTGTTTATCCTGTTCATATCAGCCGTCGTGGTGCTGTGCTATGGCAGCGCTTGGTATGGCGTCATGGTCTTCGTCGCCTTGTTCGCCGCCACCGCGCCGTACTACCTGCCCACGAATTACCAAATTGACAAAGACGGCATCAGGCTGCGAACACCGCTTACCACGACGTTTCGGCCCTGGGAGGCCTTCACCGCCTGCTTTGCCGACGGAGCCGGCGTGTTCTTGAGCCCGTACTCCAAGCTGAATTGGATGGCGTACCGGCGTGGTATCTACCTGCGCTGTCCGGACAATCTCGCCGAGGTAAGAGCGTATGTCGAGCTGTTCGTCGCACCCGGACAACCTCGAAGCCGATGAGCAGATGCAGAAGCAGCGGCAAGCCTTGGGCCGGCTGGCGGACTTGGTCAGCGAGCGGCGTCTGGGCATGCCTGCTATCTTCATGCTGGAAGCCGGCCGGCCGCTGAGTTTTGTGGCCAGCCAGGCGCTGATATTCTTCGAGCCGATTCTCGAAGCGTTCTGCTCGCCGGGTGACTATCATCTGGTGGCCGAGGGCCTGGAGAGCCGCGAGAATATCGAGTGGCTCATCCAGCGCCTCGAAGCCGCCGAGGAAGCCCGTTCGCATCCGAGCGACGAAGCCGACCCACAGGACCGTTCCTGAGCCGGCTAGCGGCACCGACGCCCCTGCCTGCCCCGCTAACTCGTATTGGTCTCATCATCGAGCGGCCACATCGGATGCCGCCGGCGCTCGTACCGGTACTGCCGCACATCGGGGTTATGTACGCCCGGCGTATCAATCTCAAATATTTTCGTCGCGATCTTCTGGTAATCGGCGCGGAAGTGTACCGCTGATTTCAGCCCGATGATCAGCCGTCGTGTCGGCTCGATTCCCACACAGCGCAATGCCTCCATGTCAAATGGCTGGATCCGGCGCTCCGTCAGCACTACCTCCACCTCCCCGACGACGAAGACCACGGTGCGGCCCATTGATACCGGGAACCCCGTCATCATCGGGCCCCGGTTCACGTACCTGCCGTCTGCGATCAGCCGCACGTACCCGCTGAGAGTAAGCGGCGAGCCGTGCCGGCTGTCGGTCTTGCCGCCGACGGTCAGTGT